>ERZ842401.3927-NODE-3927-length-17890-cov-4.729072_pt1 | contig 17890 bp, 15 predicted proteins | sample MGYA00521270_ERZ842401 | MGnify/ENA primary metagenome ERZ842401 (study PRJEB31892, sample SAMEA3878208) | bioreactor metagenome | biome: Moose rumen | place: Sweden | collected 2011-10 | study: EMG produced TPA metagenomics assembly of the PRJEB12797 data set...
ACCCGCACGGGCGACACGCTCTGCGACCCCGAGCACCCGATCACGCTCGAGTCGATCGACTTCCCCGCGCCCGTCATCTCGGTCGCCGTCAAGCCCAAGAGCCGCGGCGACAATGAGAAGCTCGGCGTCGCGCTCCACGCGCTCGCGATGGAAGACCCGACCTTCGTCGTCAGCTTCGATCAGGAGACTTCCGAGACGATCATCGCCGGCATGGGCGAGCTCTACCTCGAGGTCATCGTCGACCGTCTGAAACGCGAGTTCAACGTCGAGTGCGACGTTGGCGCTCCCCAGGTTGCGTACCGCGAGACGATCACCGTTCCCGTCGACAACGAGTACAAGCACGTCAAGCAGTCCGGCGGTCGCGGCCAGTACGCGCATGTCTGCCTCAAGCTCGCCCCGCAGGAGCCCGGCAAGGGCTTCGAGTTCGTCAACGAAGTCAAGGGCGGCGTCATTCCGACGGAGTACATCCCGGCGGTCGAGAAGGGCGTCAAGAAGGCGCTCGAGTCCGGCCCGCTCGCCGGCTTCCCTGTCGTGGACGTCAAGGCGACGGTCTACTTCGGTTCCTACCACGAAGTCGACTCGAACGAATTCGCGTTCATCACCTGCGCGATGCAGTGCTTCAAGCAGGCGTTCATGAAGGCGAAGCCGCAGCTCCTCGAGCCGATGATGGACGTCGAGGTCGTCGTTCCCGAGCAGTACATGGGCGCGGCGAACGGCTCGATCAACCAGCGTCGCGGCCGCATCGAGGGCATGGAGGACCGCGCGGGCGTCAAGCTCATCAAGGCGACCGTCCCGCTCGGCGAGATGTTCGGCTACTCGAACGCCATCCGCACGGTCACGCAAGGCCGCGGCACGTTCACGATGATCTTCAAGCAGTACGAGGCGGTGCCGAAGAACATCGCCCAGGAAGTGATCGAGAAGCGCATCAAGGAAGGCAAGGTCCGTCCGATGGCCGACTAACGGCCTTCCCCACGGATGAAAAACCGGCCGCGGCACATCTGCCGCGGCCGGTTTTTGTTGTACACAGCGGCATGGCACATCATCTGGAGAGAGAACCATTCACCCAACCGCCACCCAACAATTTCTCAAATCTTCCAGCAACCACGCTCCAACCACAACACAACCATCCTTCGTGTCGAATCCAAGAACGATTTCGACTCAACCATCCTCCATCCGTGATTCTCCAAATCCGACAACGTCGAGCTGCACGGGCTTGGCTCGTCCATCAATTGCCTCGGCCGTCGCGTCACTTCCTACGCAACCCGCGACGCGAAGGAGATCGCCAAGCTGCTGGCAATGGTGCCATGACCGCTGCATAGAGAATCGCGAGCAGATGGTCGCGTGGCGTCGTCAGTTTGGCTGGTTTCGGGTGGTGCGAAAGAGTTGAAATGGCTATTGCCTAAAGGCAGTTATTTTTGATATAATCCCCGGTAAGAAAAACAATAGATTAAATCTTACCATGAACCAAAGCGAGATTATAAGATTCGCACGGCAAAAAGGGAATGGCTTTGCCTTTAGCGCGTCAGATCTTCCTGGCTACAGTTCGCGCACGATGGCCGACAAGACCTTGTGCGTGATGGCGCGTACCGGCAAGATCCGGAGAGTGATGCGTGGCATCTATGACTTGCCGAGGTGGAGTGACATTCTGAAGAAGGAGGCGCCGCCCGATCTCGATGCGGTTGCAAATGCTATAGGGAGGAAATTCGGATGGATGTTGCTTCCGTGCGATGAAGGAGCAATGAATGGTTTTGGGCTGTCAACACAGATTCCGGCCAGGAAAGTATACATTTCAACTGGGCCTTCACGTGTTTACAAAGTTGGAAAGCATGCTATAGAGTTTCAGCATCGCTGTTCGCGCGAAACGGACATCATTGGCAGGAATGCGAGGATGGTGGTTCGGGCGTTGAAGGGGCTCGGCAAGGACTATGCGACAAATGAGATTGTCGCTAATATGGCAAGCCGATATACAGACGAAGAATGGCGGCAGATATGCGAAGCTACTAAAAGGGTTTCTTCGTGGATAAGGGATCTTGTCACCGCCGAGATGGAGCGCAGGAGGGCATGATGAAAATTGATGACATAGTGAATGGAACGGACGCATATCGGTCTGAATTATGCAAGCAGGTCCAGAATGACTCTGGCGTTGAGTGCATAATGCTCGAGAAGGATCTCTGGGTGACGTATGTCCTGGAGAAGATATTTGCCGACAAAGAGCTTTCTAAAATCCTGAGGTTCAAGGGTGGGACTTCGCTTTCCAAAGCGCACCGCATAATACGTAGATTTTCGGAAGATGTTGATTTGGTTCTTGACTGGACGAGATTTCTCGAGATAGGAGATCCGAATGAGGAGCGGTCGAAGACCAAGCAGGCGAAATACAATGAAATGATGAATGCAACTGCTGGTTCGTATGTAAGTGGGGAGTTGCGGGTTAGGATACAGGGCGCAATAGGGGATGTCTGCAAGGTGGAACTTGATCCTGCTGAACCACTCAATCTTCATGTGGTATATCCAAAGTGTTTTTCAAGTTCCTACATCACACCCGATGTGAAGTTGGAGATTGGTCCTTTGGCATCGTGGACTCCATGGGAAAAGAAGTTAATCACGAGCCTTGTCAGCGAATTTGAACCGCATCTGGAGATTCAGTCTTTTTATGTTCCTGTCATAAAGGCTGAGCGGACTTTTTGGGAGAAGATTGAGGCGCTCCACCATGAGCACTACCGCCCTGAGACGAAAAAGGCGCCGAAAAGGTTTTCTCGCCACTATTATGACGTCTACAAAATGTTCGGTTTTGGTGTATTCGATGTTGCCAAGCATGACCTTGCATTGCTTGCGGAAATTGTCGACTTCACGCGCAAGTTCTATCCGCGCAGCTGGGCGCATTTCGAGCTGTGCAAGCCTGGCACGATGCTGCTCATGCCGTCTGCCCATGCGATGCCCGTCATGAAGGCGGACTACGCGGCGATGCGCGCCATGATTTACGGCGAGTACCCCTCGTTTGACGAAATTCTCTCGACAATCAAGAAGCTTGAGTTGGAAATCAATGCATTGGCGTGATTGGCAGTGCCGAGAGTCCTGTCTGGTTCCATGCGAGATCGCACGAGTGTCGCGCTACTCGTCGTCCGCGCCGCGAGGCGAGGCGTCGCTCGACACCAAGCGCGGCAGATTTGTCGCGGCGGTGAGAAGGTGTGATTTCCGTTGTCGGCTTCAACATGACTGTTGCAATCTGGTGTGGCAATCAGGCGTGACCTTTTGTCTCCGAGCTGCACGGCCCTGGCTCGTCCATCAACTGCCTCGGCCGTCGCGTCGCTTCCTACACCACCCGCGACCAGAAGGAGGTTGCGAAGCTGCTGGCAATGGTGTCATGAGCGCTGCCGACGGCGAGAAACGTAAACCCTTGAAAAATGGGTCTTTCGCATGGGCTGTCCCTTAAGTTGTTCCCCAGCTGCCCAATGTTCATCTGTTCTGCCTTGCATATATCGTTCAACCCCTGTGAAACATGCGTTTCGCGGGGCCGCTGAATTCCGCACATGATTGTTGACGATTCGTCAGGAGGTGATTGCTTGAAGCCGGGTGCGACGGAACAGCAAAGGGGACTGCCCAGTGCGGTCGTGAAAGAACTTCGAGAAGTAAGACAGCGACTGGAAGCCCGTCTCCTCCGCGATCTGCGCGACGGGGACGTTCGAACTCTCCAACAGGTGCATGGCGCGTCTCAGTCGGAGCGCGATCTGGTATTCGAGAGGTGCCATGCCGTTGTATTCCCGGAAGCACCTTCTGAACAGCGTGTAGCCCATGCCGAGACGCTTGGCCAGCGCCTCGAAGTCGACGACTTCGCCGAGGTGGTGCGCGATGTGGAGGTTGGCGCGGCGGATCGTCACGTTGTGCGAGGACTTTCCGCAGCGCACGGTCTGGCTCTCGCAGAGCGAGGCGATCAGGGCGGCGGTCTCAAGGGCGAGGGTGTACGGATGTTCGGCGCTTGTCGCCTGGATTTTCTCGACAAGCGCCATGAGGTCGTGGTCGAAGCGTCCGTTGGGCGCGATCCTGATTACCGCGGGCGTCTGCGGAAAGAACGGCTTGGAGACCATGTGCGAGAGGTATTCGCCGCCGATTCCGATGTACGCCTCGCTCCATCCGGTCTTCGGGTCGGGACGATAGCGGTGCCATTCGCCTGGATGGAGGATGATGACAGTTCCGCCGTCGACGGGAATGCTCTTTCCTCGCTTGAACTGGATGACTCCGCGTCCGTCGCGTATGTAGAGAAGCTGGTATTCCCAGTCCGCGAGGGCGCGTCCCTTCTGCCATGTGAAGTAGTAGTCGGACGAATGGTATTCGTGCGGATACGGCTCGCCGGGCTTCGTCAGCTCGTGTCCCGCGCCGGTTACGTACAGTCCGAACTGGCGCTGTATCGGGCTTATGGGGCAGTAGTGTATTTTGTTCATACGCGGGATTATATCAAATATTGCCTTTGAGTGTCAAAAAATTAAAGTCGTGTCAAAACTTCATATTGATAACTTTGCCGAAAGTTTGATACAATTCTGCGCAGAAGGGAAGTTGTGTCGTGAAAATCAGTATCTGTCATAAAATCAAAACGATTGCGGTTGCCTTGCTGTCGCTCCTTGCCGTCAACGCCGCAGCCGCCGAATACGATGTTGCCGCCTACGTCTGGCCTGCCTATCAGCCCGAACCGCGCTGGGCGGAGCTCGGCATCTTCGGTGACGGCAAGGGCGAGTGGCAGAATCTCTATGAATCCGTGAAGCGCAATTCTTACGATTATCAGGGGGTGAAGCCGCTTTGGGGCTACGAGGACGAATCGGATCCCGTTGTTGTTGCCCGCAAAATCGACGCCGCGACCGCCGCTGGGGTGAATGTGTTCATATACGACTGGTACTGGTACGGAGGGCGGCCGTTCCTCGAAGACGCGCTCGACAAGGGGTTTCTTGGCGCGAAGAATTCGGGGCGCATGAAATTCTTCATCATGTACGCCAACCACGATGTCGACAAACTCTGGGACAACCGAGTCGGGACGGCGGACGGCAAAGACAAAGTCGTGTGGACAGCGAAGATCTCGGACGCCGACTGGCGGCTGATCGTCGATCGCTGGATCGAAAAATACTTCAAGCGTCCGAACTACTACGCTATCGAAGGCAAGCCCGTCCTGTCGATATATTCGCTGCGCGGCTTCGTGGCGTGGGACGGGCTCGAAAAGGCGAAGGAGAGGCTCGATTATCTGCGCGAACGCGTCAAGGCGGCCGGCTTCCCGGGTCTGCACCTTCAGGTGATCGGCGGCAACAAGGGCAAGAGCATGAGGGAAGGGCTGGTCGCGCTCAAGGTCGATTCGACGACAAGCTACAACTGGACGGACAACACGTGGGACCGCATGAACGACGAGACGCAGCCGGAACTCGATTACGGCGAATGGGGCGAAATGTCGCTCGGCATGCACAACAGGTGGCAGAAGGCGTTGAAGGAGATCGGCATGACGTATTTCCCCAATCTTTCCGTCGGCTGGGACACCAACGCCCGCTACCCGAAAAGCGAGACGCGGCGGATCGTGCGCAACTCGACGCCGGAGAAGTTCGAGCGCTTCGCCCGCCGCGTCAAGGCGTGGGCGGACGCGAACCTCCAGGAGCCGCTGCCGAAGCTCATTACCGTCAATTCCTGGAACGAATGGACGGAGGGCGCGTATCTGGAGCCGGACGACCGCTTCGGCTACGGATATCTCGAAGCGCTGAGAAAAGTGTTTGTCGAAGAGGCGAGGTAGAACCGTCCTTGTAAATTTAAATGAAAGGAGAAGTCAACATGAAAACGAAAAAGCCGCTGTCCGGAATCTTCGCGCTTGTCGCGACCGCGCTCGCCGCTTTGTCCGCCGCGGCAGGCATCAAGTACTGGGACAACCCGGCATACCGCGCCTACGACGTGGACTGCTACGTCCAGGACGGCCTGGTTCTCAACTACGACGGCATCCGCAACGCAGGTCCAAACGCCGACCACGCCCCGAACGCGACGACGTGGGTCAACTGCGCAAATCCCGGAACTTATGACATGACGCGGTACAGCACAAACGGCACCGTGGGGGTTTCATCGTCGGCGACAGCGGCGGCATGGAACAATGACGCGTCGAAAGGGAAATGGACTGATTACGGCTTTGTCTTCTCGAAAGACTCCATCTTTTGGGAATCGTCGGACTTCAAACTTCCAACGGCTTTCACGCATCAGTTGCTTGTCGAAGCGACTTCGGCAGACCAGAGCGGAATCGGCTATCCGGTGTGCGGCTACAATGCCGACTTGTGGAACAATGGCGGTTCCATTGGCATTAGGAGTTCTGCAACAATAGCAAATACCATGTATTTCACGCCTCTTGACAATGCCGGCGGAAATTCCGGCAACCGTCCTGCAATTTCCGGTACGTCGTTTACGTACGGAACGGCGATTCTGCGCGACAAGGAGGCCGTGATGTTTTCCGGAACGACGGCTCCATGGTTGTCTGCATCAACGGGCGGAACAAGCGGCTACTATTCCAATTCATCATACAATCCCGTGGAGCGCACGATCAGCAACGGTATCTCCCTCGGCGGCCATTATCCGCGTACCGATGAAATGTTTAAAGGCACAATCAAATTCTACCGATTTTACTCTAAGGCGCTCTCCGATGAAGATGTATCTTGGAACCGCGTTGTTGACGAGGCTCGTTATTTTGGACGCAGTGCGCCGCTCCCCGTCACAAATGTCGTAGTCGCCTCGAACATCCCGATCGTCTCGGGCGAAGAGCCGGCCGGATGCTATGCGGTTGACGGCAGCCATATTTTTACCGCTCCCGCATCGAAGGTCGTGAAAGGCCGCAACTACACGCTGGACGGCTTTACTGTCGAAACATGGAACGACGCAACCGGCACATGGGGCGAGCCGGTTTCGCATCCGGGCGAATCGTCCTGTGCCGCGACGGGAACGTCGCGGATCCGCCTCGTCTGGCAGTGGACGCCCGGCGACGGCCTTGTCGCATACGACGCGGGCGATTACGTGCAGGACGGCCTCGTTCTGCACTACGACGGCATCCGCAACGCCGGTCTCGACGCCCCGCACAACTCCGCCGCGACGGCGTGGGTGAACGTCGCGAATCCCGGCACGGGCGACCTCGCTCGTTACTCCCTCGTCTCCAGCGCGTGGCAGGAAGGCGCAGCGACCGGTTCGTGGACGGACAATGGCTTCGTGTTCTCGAAGAACGCCCTGTTTCGTTACGCCGATTCATTCACCGTCCCGACGCGCTACACGACGCAGGCCGTATTCGACGCAAAGCAGTCCGATCAGGACGACATCACATACATTGTGTGCCCCTCGCCGGACGGGAACAAAGACGATTGGCAGCGCTGGTCGGTGGGTCTCAGGAAAACATCCTTCAACTATGGCGACGGCAGCGTTGCCAATGTCCTCTTCTACTGCGCCACGGACGCCGCCGGTGGCCGTCTCGCCGAACGCGGCTCGGCTGACATGGTTTACAACTACGCGACGGCGATGCTCGACGTTACGAACGCAGTCGTCTTCACGGGAACGACCGCCCCGTGGACTGCAACCGGCGAATCGTATGGCCATCGTGTCAAGACCGGTTCCGGCTCCGCCCGCACATTGACAAAGGGCTTCTCTCTCGCCGGGCACTATTCTTCGGCGACCGAACTTCTGAAGGGCACCATCCACGATTTCCGCTTCTACGACCGCGTTCTTTCCGACGCCGAAGTCGCGTGGAACCGCGTCGTTGACGAAGCTCGATACTTCACGGAGCCTTGCGTCGTCGTCGCTTCGACGCGCGCGGACGTCCAGGCGAACGAGGCCGACGGCGAATACGGCGTTTCCGGCTCATACACGTTCACCGCGCCGGAAAGCGTGACGGCCGGCCGCATCACATACGCGCCAGCAGGCTATGCGATCCAGCAATGGGATTCCGCCGCCGGCTGCTGGGGCGCGGCGACGGAATACGCTGGCGCGTCGTACGCCTACACGACCGCCGCCGGCAAGGTACGCCTCCTGTGGCGTTGGAAGGCCGTGGGCGGAATCCGCACCGCCGCCGACTACGATGTTTCCGATTACGTCGCGGGCGGGCTGACGTTCCACCTCGACGGCATCCGCAACGCAGGCGCGGCCGAGGAGCACGATCCCGACGCGACGACTTGGGTGAACATCGGCACCGACGGCGAAGCGCGCAACGCGACCGTCACGAAGACGGCCGATCTGGCATGGACGGAAAACGGCTACACGTTCGACGGAACGCGCAAGTTCCTCGTATCGAACGCCACGGGACTCGGCACGGCTTCGCACACCGTCCAGTTCCTGACTGACGCCGTGCAGAATAACCAGCAGAATCCCTCCGGCGCGACCATATACTTCTTTTCGGGTGTGGCGGACTGGTTCGCCGGCGCAACTTACAGCGGCAGCTACTACTATCGCATTCAGGGCAACGGCAACGACCTGAATCTGCGCTTCACGTTCGACAAGGACGCGCCGATAGGCTATGCTACGCTTATGACGGATGCGTCCGCGAAGAAAGCCTACGCCTTCCAAGGCGAATCGAAATCGGATGCGGAACCGAATGTCAAGTCGTACGACAGCATCTCTGCGCCGTCCTTCGGCAATCTGGCCATCGGCGGCTGGGGCGGCGCTGAAAGTCAGTACATGAAGGGTACGATCAACTACTTCCGCTACTACGACCGCGTGCTTTCCGACGCCGAGCTTGCGCACAATCGCGAGGTCGACGAGGCGCGCTACTTTGACGCACTCACAGTCACGAATGTAGTGGTGCAGACGAAGTTCGCATCCATCGCGGGCGAAGAAGAAGTGTTCGCCGAAGAGCCGGGCGCTTACAAAGTCGAGGGCGAATGGACGTTTTCCGCGACCAAGGTAAAAGACAAGGAAGGGGTTCTCAAAGATGTGGCCGGCTACTATACCGAAGAATTGAATGCCGACGGTACATGGACGCGCAAGACCTGGCACGACGGCACATCGTACACTTACCATGCCGAAACGCTTCAAGGCAAGACAATCCGCCTGACATGGTGCACAAATCGCAAAGGGCTGTTGGTGATCATGAGGTAGGCTGACGTTCGCTTCATACGGCAATGAGCAACTAGACTCCATGTCTATGCCGAGGCTTGGCATGATTTCGTCCGCGCCGTAATCTTAGTTCTCGCTGCCTTGGAGGTTTCCCATTTTTTCGGGCACGAAAACGGAAACACCCCGGCGTTTCGCTCGCAGGGGCGCGGTGTCACCTGACCGATTCAGTCCGCACCTACACGGAGGTTCCGCTTGACCTATGCGGCGACGGCACGGCGGTCATCCGCATGCAGCCCGACTCCTTCGCCGTTGTGGAGTGTGGAGTGGTAATAAGAACCGGCTGTTTCCGGGCGACTCCGAAACAGGCGCGGCAGTGTGCGAAGGCGCGCGGCGTAGAAGAGAATGATATGCGGACAATTTTCGCGGTAGCGATGTCATGCCTGTTGCTTGCTGACGGAATTTAGGTTGGTGAGCAAACGATATTTTGATAGGCCATCTAACGGAATTTTCAAAACAGCAATCGCTGCCCCGATTTTTTGGTATAATATCAGCCACATGGAGACAAAACTGACAATAGACACGTCGCGCGTCGACCCCGAGGGCGAGGAGCTTGAAGGCGAGGTCGACTGCGTCGATCTCGACGAACCGTTCGTGAAGCCGTTCGGCGGTGTCCGCTATGTCCTCCATCTTCAGGTCTTTGGCTCGGAACTTCTCGTGAGAGGTCGTCTTGAGCAGGATTTCGACCTCGTGTGCAGCCGCTGCGGCAAGGATTTCGACGACACAATCAAGGTCGAGGACTTCACGGCATCCTTCGAAATAAGCGAAGATTCGCCCGAGGTCGATTTGACGGAAGAGCTAAGAGAGAGTATAATACTCGCCCTACCGACATACCCGGTCTGTGACGAGACCTGCCCGGGAGTCGAACAGACGGTCGAAATGCCGTCAGACGATCGGTGGAATGTGCTCGACAATTTGAACAAACAAGGAGAAAAACATGGCAAGTCCTAAGAATCGTGTGTCCAAGCGCCGTAAACGCGAGCGTGTCGCTTCTCTCGAGAAGCCCATCCTCGCCCAGATCGGCACCTGCCCCGAGTGTGGTGCGGCCGTCCGTTCCCACCGCGCCTGCCCCAAGTGCGGCACCTACAAGGGCCGCAAGGTAGTCGCCGCGGCGAAGTAAGCCCTTTTTGAAAGGTCTCCGCATTATGACGCGGATTGCCCTTGATGCAATGGGTGGCGACCATGCCCCCGGCGAGATAGTCGTCGGTGCGGTAGAGGCCGCCGTCGGGATTCCCGCTGTCAAGGTCCTGCTCGTCGGGCAGCTTGCGCCGATACAGGCCGAGCTTGACAAGCTCCCGAAGGACCTCAAGAAGTCGGCGCAGCTTGCGATAGAGCGCGGCTCTCTCGAGATTGTCCACGCGCCTGACGTCGCGGAGATGGACGAATCCCCGGTCGACGCCGTCCGCAAGAAAAAGGACTGCTCGATCAATGTCGCGATGCGCCTCGTAAAGGAAGGCCGCGCCGATGCGTTCGTGTCGGCCGGCAACTCCGGCGCCGTCGCGACGAGCGCAATCTTGACACTCGGGCGAATCCCGGGCGTCAAGCGCCCTGCAATCGCGACCGTGATGCCCAACAGGACGCCCAAGCGTCCGCTCCTCGTCCTCGATGCCGGTGCGAACATGGACTGCCACCCCGAGTGGCTCGTCCAGTTCGCAATCATGGGCAACGCCTACTCGAAGGCCGTCTTGAAGCGCACTACTCCTGCCGTCGGCCTTATTTCGATCGGCACCGAAGACTGCAAGGGCAACGAGATGACGAAGCAGACCTTCCCGCTTCTCAAGGAAGTGAAGGACCTCAATTTCGTCGGCAACATCGAGGGCAAGGACCTCTACAAGGGCCAGATTGACGTCGCGGTCTGCGATGGTTTCGTCGGCAACGTCGTCCTCAAGACGACCGAGTCGATCGCGAAGGCCATCGGCTATTGGCTCAAGCGCGAGTGCTTCCGCGGGCCCTGGCGCGTTCTTGGCGCTATTCTCCTTAAGGGTGCGTTCCGCGCGCTCAAGAAGCAGCTCGACCCCGAGATCTACGGCGGTGCGCCCCTCCTGGGCGTTCCCGGCGCTGTCATCATCGGGCACGGCAGCTCTTCGCACAAGGCAATTTACTACGCCGTAAAGGCCGGCGTCGCTGCGGCGACCAACGACGTGTCTGGGCTAATCGAGAAAGCGATCGCCGCACACGCCGAAGATCAGAAGCAGCAGTAATGAGCGAATACAATTTCTCAGCCATCGAGAAGAAGTGGCAGCGCCACTGGCTCGAAAACAAGACTTTCAAGACAGACTCAGCCGCTCCTGGCGAGAAATTCTACTGCCTCGACATGTTCCCGTATCCGTCGGGCGCAGGGCTGCACGTCGGCCATCCCGAGGGATATACCGCGACGGACATCCTCTGCCGCTACAAGAGGATGAAGGGGTTCAACGTCCTTCATCCGATGGGCTGGGACGCGTTCGGCCTTCCCGCCGAGCAGTACGCCGTCGAGACAGGCACCCATCCCGCGATAACGACGAAGAAGAACGTCGACCGTTTCCGCGAGCAGATTCGCTCGCTCGGCTTCAGCTACGACTGGGACCGCGAGGTCAACACGACCGACCCCAAGTACTACCGCTGGACGCAGTGGATCTTCGAGCAGCTCTACAAGAAGGGGCTTGCCTATGTCGCAGAGGTGCCGGTCAATTGGTGCCCCGCGCTTGGCACGGTGCTCGCGAACGAAGAAGTGATCGACGGCAGGTCCGAGCGCGGCAACCATCCGGTCATCAGGAAGCCCATGCGCCAGTGGATGCTCAAGATCACCGAGTACGCCGAGCGTCTTCTCAAGGATCTCGACACGCTCGACTGGCCCGAGGGCATCAAGGAGATGCAGCGCAACTGGATCGGCAAGTCCACCGGCGCGCTGGTGGACTTCGGTGTTGAAAAGTTGAAAAGTTGCAAAGTTGAAAAGTTGAATGGCGAGGGCGGCGATTCGTGCAACTCTTCAACCTTTCAACCTTTCAACCTTTCAACTGATGTCATTACCGTCTACACCACCCGCTGCGACACTCTTTTTGGCGCGACGTACATGGTGCTCTCGCCTGAGCACGCGCTTGTCGCCAAGTGGCTCGAGGACGGCACGCTCAAGAACGCCGACGAGGTGAAGGCCTACCAGAAGAAGGCGGCCTCCAAGAGCGACCTCGAGCGCACGGAGCTCAACAAGGAGAAGACGGGCGTGCGGCTTGACGGCGTCGTGGGCGTAAATCCCGTCAACGGCGACAAGCTCCCGATCTTCATCTCCGACTACGTTCTCGCAAGCTACGGCACCGGCGCGATCATGGCCGTTCCCGCGCACGACGAGCGCGACTTCGATTTTGCGAAGGTGTTCAACCTTCCGATCTACCAGGTCGTGGCGCCGGCCGGAAAAGCTAACTCCGAAAAGTCCGATGGCTCCGCTAACGCTGCGCCTTCTGTAAATGCCGGAGCGTTGGCGAAGGCTTCGGATAATTCGGAGTTGATTTCTCGCGTCCCCTACACCGGCAGCGAGGCGTTCACCGACATCGCGACTGGCGTTATGGTGAACTCGGGCTTCTTGAACGGACTCTCCGTAGAGGACGCGCGCCCAGCGATGATCAAGTGGCTCGAGGAAAGGGGCGTCGGCAAGGCGAAGACGCAGTACAAGCTCCGCGACTGGCTCTTCTCGCGCCAGCGCTACTGGGGCGAGCCGTTCCCGGTGATTCACTGGGAGGACGGCACGAACACGCTCGTTCCCGAGGAAGACCTGCCGCTCACGCTCCCCGAGCTCGCCGACTACAAGCCGACCGGGACAGGCGAGCCGCCGCTCGCAAAGGCGACCGAGTGGGTGAACGTCGTCGATCCGAAGACCGGGAAGAAGGGCATTCGCGAGACGAACACGATGCCGCAGTGGGCGGGGTCTTGCTGGTACTATCTCCGCTACATCGACCCGACTAACGACAAGTGCTTCGCAGACCCCGAGCTTCTCAAGAAGTGGCTTCCCGTCGATCTCTACGTCGGCGGCGCGGAACACGCGGTTCTCCATCTTCTCTACGCGCGCTTCTGGCACAAGGTCCTCTTTGACCTCGGGTTCGTCCCGACGCCGGAGCCGTTCCAGCGTCTCGTCAACCAGGGAATGATCCTCGGGCTCGCCTACAAGACGAAGCGCGGCGTTCTCGTTCCGATGGACAAGATCGAGTGGCGCGACGGCAAGCCCTGGGGCGCCGAGGAAGGCGGCGAGATGGAAGAACTCACCGAGTTCCCCGCGAAGATGTCGAAATCTTTGAAGAACGTCGTCAATCCCGATGATGTGATCCGCGACTACGGCGCAGATTCGCTTCGCCTCTACGAAATGTTCATGGGCCCCCTGCAGGCCGTGAAGCCGTGGTCCACCAAGGGCGTCGAGGGCGTGTATCGCTTCCTCAAGCGCGCCAACCGCCTCGTCACCGAGACGCCTGTCGTCGATCGTCCGCTCACCAAGGCCGAGGCGAAGAGTCTCGCCGCGATGGTCAAGAAGGTCGGCGACGACCTCGAGACGATGAATTTCAATACCGGCATCTCCGCGATGATGGTGTTCGTGAACGAGGCGGAGGACTTTGCCAAGGCGGGCGGCTTGCCCAAGGAATATCTTGAGAAGTTCGTACTCTGCCTCTCCCCGTTTGCGCCGCATCTTGGTGAAGAGCTTTGGCAGTTCCTCGGCCACGACAAGTCGCTCGCGTACGAGCCCTGGCCGAAGTTCGACCCCTCGGCGCTCGTCGAGGACGAGATCGAGATTCCCGTCCAGGTCATGGGCAAGCTCCGCGGGCGCGTAAAGGTTCCCGTCGCGGCTACGCCCGCCGAGATGGAGGCCGCGGCAAAGCAAAACGCCGACGTCGCGAAGTTCCTCGAGGGGAAGACGATCGTAAAGGTCGTCGCCGTTCCGAAGCGCATGGTCAATTTCGTCGTCCGCTGACGAACCGTCCCGATGAAGGCACTTGCGACACTTTTTGCCCTTGCCGCGGCGTCTGCGTTCGCCGCGCCCGAGGTCGACATTGTGCTCAGGCCCTTCGTCCCTCGCTCTGCGCCGACGAACGAGGTGCGTGTCGCGGTGGATGTCCGTCCCGGGAACCGCATGCCGCTTGTGGAGTGCACTGTTGACGGACGTCCCGCGACGATGATCTTCGACACCGGTGCGTCTCATACCACGCTTGATGTCGGCTTTGTCGCTCGCGAGCTGCCGGGCCATGCGCTCCAGAAGGTCGCGATGGTCGGCTCCACCAACGTAGAGCGGCAGCCGTCGCTCGTGCATGCCGCGTCGCTGAATGTCGGCGAGGCGGAGTTCGCGGACTTCGATCTAATGGCGCTCGACCTCTCGCATCTCAGGAAGTCCGTCGGCGCGAGGGTCGACGGCATAATAGGCATGAATGTCATCGGACGGACGATGACGCTTGTCTCGCTCGGCTCCGGAGAGGTCGTGTTTGCGCCGGTGCGCACGCGCCTCGCCGGTTTTGAGAAGCCTGTCGACCGTGTTCGCCAGGCCGCCTTCGGGGGCAGGCCGGATCCATTCAGCATCGACATCGACGCAGAGTACAATGGACGGCGGCTGCCGCTTTTCGTGGATTCGGCGTCGTCGATCACGGTCGTTGAGCAGTCGTCTGCGTGGCCTGCGGGGGACAAGGAGGTCGAGATCGACGCGGCGGACGTCAATTCAGGCGGAAACGGAGTGAAGTCGCGCAGGGGAGAGCCCGGGGAGGTAATGGCCGGGGTGCCGCTTCGCCTTGAGCCGGAGGTGGTGCCGGACGGCGTGCTTTACCGCGACGGGAGAGGCCGCATCGGAGCGGACACCCTCCTGCGGTACGATATGCTCGTCGGCGCAAGCAGGGTTGCTTTCCGTCCGAGCGCAAAGAAGGGAGATGCAAAGTGAAGATAAAGTTCCTGAAGGTAAAGGGCACATGGCGCGAGGTCGCCGACGCTGCCAGGACGACGATCCGCCGCGAAGAGGGCGAGGGCGAACCGAGCTCAAGGTGGAAAAAGCGCATCCTGCTTGCCGAACACTCTCCGATCCGCAAGCTCTGCTTCAACTGGAAGTGGATTGACCTTCCCTACTGGGTGTCGGTTCATTTCGTGCGCCACAAATTCGGCATCGAGCACTTTGTCTCCACTCAGCGCACCGACCGCACTGGCGAGGACCGCAACTCCAAGTCGCAGGACGCGCCGGTGGTGCACGAATGCTTCGCGAATGCCCAGGCCGTCATGTTCATCTCGCGCCGCCGCCTCTGCGGGCAGGCGAGCCCCGAGACGCGCATGGCGTGGAAGGCCGTAGTCGACGAAATCGCGAAGAAGGAGCCCGAGGTCGCGGCTTGCTGTGTGCCAGAATGCGTCTACCGCGGGTTCTGCCCCGAGTTCAAGCCGTGCGGCTATTGCGGCACCCCCGCGTGGAAAAAAGCAGTAGACGCCTACCGCGAAGTGAAATAATTTGATATAATACGCACTTCCAACGGAGAAAAGACAGAGATGAACAACGAACTTTTGAAGAAGGCCCACGAGAAGATTCCTTCTGTCCCTGTGCTTGTGAACCTGATTTCCAAGCGCGAGCGCGAGCTCATCAACGGCGCGAAGCCGCTGGTGAAGCCACAGTCGCTTGACGAGGACAAGTGCGACATCGCGCTCCGCGAGGTCGCCGAGGGCAAGCTTATCGCCGAAATCGACTTCGACGCCATCGCCAAGGCCGAAGAGGCCAAGACGAAGTGGAACCAGAAGCACGTCAACGTGAATTCGCTCTACTCGGACTAAGTGGCCGACAAGAAGTTCAATCCGGTCTTCGCCGAAAACAGGAAGGCGAGGCATGACTATACCGTGCTCGAGACAATCGAGTGCGGTATAGTGCTTACGGGAACCGAGGTGAAAAGCGTCCGCCACGGCGAGATTTCGCTTTCGGGGAGCTACGGCGCGGTCCTCAAGGGCGAGCTCTGGCTCGTTGGTGCCGACATCGCTGCCTACAAGTTCGGCAACCGCTTCAACCACGAACCGAAGTCGATGCGCAAGCTCCTCGTCCACGCGAAGGAAGTCCGAGACCTCCAGCTCAAGACCGAGGCGAAGGGGCTTACGCTCATCCCGCTCAAGGTTTTCCTCAAGAACGGCCGCGTAAAAGTCGACCTCGGCGTATGCCGCGGCAAGCAGCTCCACGACAAGCGTGACGCGCTCAAGAAAAAAGCAATGCGGCGCGACCTTGAAAGGGGCGACTGATTTTTGATATAATACACAAAAGTTTTCGCAAAAGAAGGAAAGAGAGATCAAAAAATGGCGATGATGAAGGGCTTTTCGAACGCGTTCCGCATCCCGGAGCTTCGGAAGAAAATCTTGATTACGCTCGGCCTCGTGTTCGTGTGCCGTCTTGTTTCGCAGATTCCGACGCCTGGCGTCGACTGGCAGGCGCTTCAGCGCATCATAGCTGACTTCAAGAGCCAGGGCGCGGGCGGCGGCATGCTCGACTGGTTCGACATCTTCACGGGAGGCGCTCTCGGGCAGTGCGCGATCGGCTTCCTCTCGATCTGGCCCTACATCTCGGCGCAGATCGTCATCCAGCTCCTCGGCTCGGTCATCCCCGCCCTCGAGAAGCTCAAGAAGGAAGGCGAGTCGGGTCGCCAGCAGCTCGCGCAGATTACGCGCTACCTCACGATCGTCCTCTGCGTCGTGCAGTCCTGGGGCATCGCGACCGTCCTCAGCCATCCGGCAATGCTCGGCCCTGCGTTCGCGGGCACCGAGATCGTCGCGAATCCCGGCATCGGCTTCCACCTGATGACGGTGATCGGCATGACGACCGCCTCTCTCTTCGTCATGTGGCTCGCCGACCAGATTACCACCTTCGGCATCGGCAACGGCGCGTCGCTGATCATCATGATCAACATCACGTCACGTCTCCCGCAGGCGCTCATCGGCGCGTGGGAGCGCTACTTCGGCCTCGCCGGCGTCAAGGCCTCGGCCCCGATCGCCGAGCTCCCGATCCTCGTGATCTTCTTCCTGCTCGTCGTGATGGGCACGGTGATGCTCACCCAGGGCGTCAGGAAGGTCGCGATCCATTCGACGCGCCGCTCGGTTGGCGGTGGCAACACCTACGGCATGCAGCAGACGTTCATGCCGCTGCGCGTGAACTACACGGGCGTCATGCCGATCATCTTCGCGCAGCCGCTCATCCAGATTCCCGCGGCGATTCTCGTCAAGATGACCGACGCGACCTCCGGCGGCATATCCGGCAAGCTCAACAGCTTCGGACAGGCGCTCGCCGATCCTGGCTCGGCGCTCCACGTCGTCATCTACGCCGCGCTCATCATGTTCTTCGCGTTCTTCTGGGTCGCGACCCAGTTCAACGCAATCGACATCTCCGAGAACCTCAAGAAGGACGGCAGCTACGTCCCTGGCATCCGCCCTGGCCGCGCAACGGCCGAGTACCTCGACGACATGATGACGAAAATCACGCTCATCGGCGGCACGGGGCTTCTCATCGTGGCGCTCATCCCGATGCTCCTCATGGGCTGGATGCGCCTCCCGTGGGTGATCGCGTCGTTCTTTGGCGGCACGTCGCTCCTCATTATCGTGGGCGTCGCGCTCGATACGCTCCGCATCATGGAGTCGCATCTCCTCGTCCGCAAGTACGAGGGCTTCCTCTCGCACGGCTCGCTCCGCGGCCGCAGCGGGGTGTAAATCGCACCCTGCGGAAATCCGCGCACGGTTTTCGAATTTTATGGTATAATGTCCTCCGTCAAAACGGAGGACATTTTACTTATGAAGACAGATCGCAGGGATTTTATCAAGGGCGCGGCGTGGATGGGTGCGGCAGCGG
>ERZ842401.3929-NODE-3929-length-17884-cov-4.130406_pt1 | contig 17884 bp, 10 predicted proteins | sample MGYA00521270_ERZ842401 | MGnify/ENA primary metagenome ERZ842401 (study PRJEB31892, sample SAMEA3878208) | bioreactor metagenome | biome: Moose rumen | place: Sweden | collected 2011-10 | study: EMG produced TPA metagenomics assembly of the PRJEB12797 data set...
TATTTCGCGAAATCCCCAACTTCGTCGCCAGTTCACAACTCGTCATGCCGCGATCTTTTCTCAACTCCCGAATTCTTTCTCCAAAATTCTCCATTTTCAACTCCAATTTTCAAAGATATTTTTTGATTTCTTGAGAGAACTCCGTTAACACATTTTCCAGACCTTCACTTTTTTGAAAATCTATATGCAAACGGATTATTTCTTCAAATTTCGGTATCATCTCTCGCGCCAATTTGACATCGTGTTTCAAACTTTCATTGTGTCCGGCATCTCCCTCCTCGCCTACTGCTACTAATTTATGCAACTCGTTTTCCACACATTTCAAATGCTCTATCAATTCCAAAACTTTTTCTGTTCCTGATTTTTCATATTCCGTGAGTTGAATCTCCAGTGCAATTTTTTTCAAGTGGACTCGGCTGTAATCCATGTACTGGTCTATCAACGTTTCCAATGTCGAAATATTTCCGTAAGAAATTATATGTTTCAGTTTCTGATTTTCTTCCCTCAATCTTCTCATTTCGCGCCTCAATTTTTCGTTATCCGTAACTTCACTGTTGAACATTGTCTACCTCCAAAATAAAAACTTCTTATAACTTTATGCTACATATTTGGTCAACTTTCATAACATTTTTTAGCAACTTGACCAAGTAGGTAGTCCGATCTGTTCAGCGATGCTACCACCAGTATCGGTATTTCCAGTGACCGGCTCAGTATGCTCAGCGATTTTATACTATGATATACGATCTGCTTGCCCGTTCCTCTTGGATTCGTCGGATCTAAAAATTGTAGGTAGCCCACGAACAACACAGGCTTTTCTTCAAATTTTTTGACGTGAGTCATCGCTGTCTTTTCTATATATCCGACCGTGATTTCAGAAAGTGCCGAATGCATGAAAATGTGGTATTGCTCGTTTCAGTCCGTTCTCGTGTCTCATCAAAGCCTCGTTCGCGTCTTTGTATTCACCGCTGAAGCCCGCATTATATGCATCAAATTTGATTCGCGCAATGTTTTAATAACTTTTCTGCCGTTATCTTTTCCGCATTGTCATTGTCTAACTAAATAACAAATGGTTGAGTTACCTTGATATTTCGTGATTACTCAATAAGATGTTCTGCAATCGAAGTACTTTCCAATGCCACCGTCGTATAACTGAACTCTTCGATGCTCATAAAATCAAATTTGCCATCGACTATCGCAGTGACGAACCAAAAGATTCGAGCAGAGGGGATGAAGTTAGAACCCGAGCAAAAAAGACAGAGTGTAAAATCTGTCAACAAGTAAACGTATTATCTGCAAGACGTAGCACGGCATGTACAATCTTCAATCATGGAGTAAACTTCCTCTTTGCTGGGAACAGCAGGAGAAAATTTAAGAATGGTATCAGAAATGGTATCTTTAGAGAAACCTTCATCGATGAGAAAAGAAATGGCATTAATATCGAGAGAATGAGACCAGTCAGAAGAAACATCGTCAATTTGCTTACGAGCAAAAGCAAAGAAGGATTTATCACAAAGAGAATCAGGAGTGTCATCGAGGATAGAAGCAATTCTGCGGTCATGCTCGAAAATAAGATTAGCTTTTTCTCTTTCGGAGGATTCAGAATCCTGATTGAGCAAGTGAGAAAGTTCAGCAGAACGTGAAGAAAGAGAGTCAAATTCCGCTTGTTGAGGAAAGGGAGATGCAAGTTCCTCAGAAGCAGAGGAAATTTTATTTTGAAGATGTTCAATCTCGGCTTTCTTATCCTCAGCGTATTTTTTGCGCTCGTTAGTCATTTCAATAATGCGGTTAATATTATCTCCTGGGACAGAAGAAGAATTTTTGCGAGAAGAAATACATCCGGAAAGAATGATTTCCTCGTGTGAGAATAACTGATCAAAAGACGAAGAAATGCTTAAACCTTTATATTCTCCGTAAAGCCCGCGGAGTGGAGAAAGAGAGCTAGAATTGGATTTGATGAAGTCTGCAAGAAAAGCAGTAGCTTTTTTCTTATCAGTGAAAGTAGTACCGTTGAGAGTGATAGAGAATTTTTCTTGTCCATCATCACCAATAGTAGTGTTTTTCTGAATGGTGTCGATGTCCTTGTTGATTCTGTCGAGAAGCAATTGAGCATCATTAATTTTGCGAGGATAAGTATGAAGAACTTTGTATTCAAGTTGCTCGTGAGAACGAAGAAAATCAGACATGGCAAGTTTAAGGCGTTCAAGTTTAACATCAATATCCATCTTTTCTTTTATGAGAGGATTACCAGTAGCGATAGCCTTGATTTCCGCGTAAGAAAGAGTAGCTTCATCAACGTCATCAGCGGAACGAACAGAAGTTTTTGAAGTCATAATTTGTGAAATGAATCTCTGTTTGGATTCGATAATTTGCCAGAGATAAGCGTCAAAAGTACCTTCAGTGACATAGCGAAAAATCTTGACATTTTTGTTTTCATTGCCTTGCCGAATAATTCTTCCGGCGCGTTGCTCTAAATCGCTGGGACGCCAAGGTACGTCGAGGTCGTGAAGAGCAATAAGTTTATCTTGAACGTTAGTGCCAGTTCCCATCATAACGGTAGAGCCGAGTAAAATTCTAATTTCACCCTTTCGGACTTTAGCAAAAAGACTGTCTTTTTCCTTTTCGTTCTTTGCGTTCTGAATGAAAGCAATTTCACTGGGCTTAACACCTGCGACAATCAATTTTTCACGAATATCGTCATAGACATTAAAAATTTTAGAAGGAGTAGACTGGTCACAGAAAATCATTTGAGAGGAATGTAGTTCTTTAGTGGATTCATAAACGTCGAGAACATTTTTAATGCAGATGTTGACTTTGCTATTTGGATCGTCAGGAAGTTCAGGGTCAATAAGTCGTTGATCAAGAGCAAGTTTCCTTCCGTCGTTGACGATCTTGAGCATGTTATCTTCTTCAGGTTCAACTTTCTTTTCGCGAACGAGACTGGCTCTTTCTGCAAGTTCGTCAACCATATCTTTTTGAGCGTCAGATGCAGGAACTTTGCTTATAATAAATTCAGCGTGAGGTACATCAAGATTGAGTTGGTCAGACATTTTAATATCGGCAACTTCCTTGAACATAGACATAAGTTCAGGGAGATTGTGAAATTTAGCAAATCGAGTTTTAGTGCGAAAACCTTTTCCTTCAGGAGAAAGTTCAACGGCGGTGACAGTTTTGCCGAAGTTAGAAGCCCAGCTGTCGAAAAAACTTAATCCTTTGTCTTTCAATCTATCAGGTTGTAGATAACGTTGCATAGTGTAAAGTTCACACATGCTGTTAGACACAGGCGTTCCGGATGCGAAGATAATTCCACATTTACCGTTATTTTTTTCATTGAGATAGCGACATTTTTCATACATATCGGTAGTTTTTTTCGCGTCAGTAGTGGAAATTCCCGGTATATTTTGCATTTTTGTGTAAGTGAAGAGGTTTTTGTAATAGTGAGCCTCGTCAACGTAAAGTCTATCAATTCCGAGTTGCTCAAAGGTAATAGTGTCATCAGTGTGATCATTTTGAAGAGATTCAAGTTTTTCAACGAGGTTTTTCTTTTTGAGTTCTGCTTGCTTAATAGAAAACTTTTCGCAATGTTCGCTCCGCATTTCTTCAATAGCCTTGATAAGTTCATCAACTTGTTCCTGCAACATTTTTTCTATACGTTCCTTACTTATGGGGATTTTCTCAAATTGAGTATAGCCCATGATGACAGCATCCCAATCCTGAGTGGCAATCTTCGAGCAAAATTCCTTTCTGTTTTCGGCAGTAAAATCTCTAGCAGTAGCAACCAAAATTTTAGCGTTAGGATAAAGTTGCAAAAATTCCGTGCCGAATTGCTCAGTCAGATGTTTAGGAACGACAATCATGGATTTTTTAGCAAGTCCAAGCCGTTTAGCCTCCATAACAGACGCGACCATTTCAAAAGTTTTACCTGCGCCAACGCAATGAGCAAGTAAAGTATTACCGCCATAGAGAGTGTGAGCAATAGCATTCTTCTGATGTTCTCGGAGTTGAATTTCGTTATTCATACCGGGAAAAATCAGATGGCTACCATCATATTCACGAGGACGGATATTGTTAAAATGACGGTTGTAGTAAGCAACGAGCCTATCACGACGTGAAGTTTCTGAAAAAATCCATTTAGAAAAAGCTTGCTTGATAAGTTCTTGTTTTTGTTGAGCGACGATGGTAGCCTCTTGGTCAACAATTTCTTTCTCTTCCCCATTTATGTAGACGGTTTTATGAATCTTCGGCTCTTTCATGTTCAAAGCAAGTTCAGTTAAATGGAGAGCGTTCATTTGTTTCACGCCGAAAGTAACTTCAGCTTTCGTGCTTAAACTTGGATAATTTTTCGCGTCAATGCGCCAGAGTCCAGTGATCGGCGAAAAATGAACTTCCATGCTACTGTGAGTAACATCAAAAGTTTCACGAATAAATTTTTCAATGTCATCAGTTGGAATCCAAGTCGCGCCAATTTCAACGTGAATATCGGCAGCAGATAAATCTTTTGGCTTAACATTTTCAAGAGCAACAAGATTTTTTTCGAGCCGAGATTTATTTTTTTGCAGGAAAAAGACATCGGGATTGAGATTGTCTGTAGAAATACTTTTTTGAAATTGATAATCTGCCTTAAACTGTTCCCACTCAGACTTTAGTTCGCTCATGTCGGCGCGTTGATAATAGTTATCCACTTGCTCCTTAATTGCGGAAAAATTATTTTCAAACTTTGCCAGCTTTTTCTTAAGAAATGCATACAAAAGTAAATCGTGTTCAGCGTCGGTGCGTTCAAAACTTTCGTCGAGTGTTCGTAGATAACTTACAATTAGCAGATCAGCCTGTTTTGCGTAACCTATTTCACGACCGCGTCGAATAGCGTCAAGAGCAAGCAAAGGTTTATCAGCTAAAATCATTCCAACCTTGTCGCGCTCAATACTTGTGCCATGAATGAAGGCAATCTCAGCCAAAAATTCGCGATTGTCTTTTTGAGATTCAATGTAGTCGTCATAATAAATTTGCTCGTTTTCATCGTAGAAATTGCTGAAGGAAAAATAGCGTTCAAGAGTTTGATTGCAGTCAAGAATTTTCCTCTCGAGATCATTTTTTGGCTCATATGTTGAAATAGGATCGATTTGCAAAATATTTTCGGCAAAAATTTTGTTAATTTCAGTATTAATTCGTGCAATCTGGTTTTCAGTAAACTCTATTTTTTCACGAATGTCTCCGGATAGAAATTCTTCAGCAATTTGGTATTCGTGATGCTGGAAATCGAAAAAAATTCTATTAAACTCCAACGCACTTACAATTTCTTCCTCGGTTTGTCCAGTCAGAGAGCGCATATAATCTAAATCGACGTGACCGACTTCCTGCATAGAAATAGCGAGAGCGTCAGCAGGATTGTCAGCGTGAGTGGGTTTTCTGTGCGGTTCAATCATACGCTTGTTGAAAATAGGCGACTTACCTTTGTAGCCGTCTTTGCCATATTCTTCAAGAGAACGCAAAAGCGGATAGGCAGAATCTCTGCTAAAAATTTTTTTTAGATTTGCGTTTTCACAGATGTGACCATACATGGCAACGTGCTTATCGTAAAGTGCATTCAACATTTTTTGTGCTTTCTCGAGTTCATCGTCCGAGCCGTCATTAACTTGAATGTCGATAACTTCGCGGACAGAATCGCGGATATCCATAGCTGAAAGCATTTGCGCTCTATCTTTCGCACTAACCTTGATATTTTCCACCTTAACACCATTAAAAAATTTAATTTCGCCGTCTTCAATGAAAAAACTTGAAGGGCGTTTGTCGTCAATGTCAGGAATTTGTTGTGGCAGAGGTAACTCAATTTCACTTGGATAATAAATTTTTTGCATAGACTGCATGGACTCTTGCAACAAATCAGCAAGCGGACGACCTTCGTCAGGTTTGCAAGTCAAATCAAAACCATAAGCTGTGCTTGTCTTGTCTAAAATTCCCAAAACATCTTCGGGGTGTTTGGTGAAATATTTGTTGATCGTAATTTCTCTGTTATCCTGAAAATAATCTACGTTTACCCAGTCGGGTAAATTCTCATCGTCGCGAATGTAATCAAGTTTTTGAAAAAATAAAATGTCGCTTGTGACTTCCGTTCCAGCATCTTTAAAAGCATTGTTTGGTAAACGAATTGCACGAACTAGATCGGCACGACGAGCAAAATATTTTCTTGCGCTACTGTCCTGTTTATCGAGAGTGCCACGCGAAGAAATTACAGCAATCAAACCGCCCGGACGAACTTGGTCAATCATTTTGGCAATAAAATAGTCATGAATCAAAAAATTTTGCTTGCTGTAAGCTTTATCGTTGACGCGATAATTTCCGAAAGGCACATTGCCGAGCGCAACATCGAAAGAATCATTCAAATATCGCGTGTCTTCAAAACCCTGCACGGAAATTTCAGCGTCGGGATAAATTTTTTGAGCGATTCTTCCAGTGAGAGAATCCAATTCCACGCCGAAAAGATGACTATTATTTTTCATTTCATCAGGCATATTGCCGAAAAAACCGCCAACACCCATAGACGGCTCAAGAATCGTTCCCTGATTGAACCCTAAAATTTTCAAGCCGGCATAAATACCTTGAATAATTTCGTCGGAAGTGTAATGAGCGTTCAGAGTCGAACCGCGTGCACCGTTGTATTCCTTATCAGTGAGCATACTTTGCAAGAGCCACGCCTCGCTATTCCAATTTGGATCGGTTTTATCGAAGGCTTTGGGGATTCCACCAAACCCTGAATAACCTTTTAAAATTTCAATTTCTTCAATATTCGCGGGACGTTTTTCGCGTTCGATAAATTGAAGTGTGCGAATAGCGGTTACATTCTTGCGAAAAACACTTTTGTCATGATTGTTGCCATGAATGAAAGCCATATCCTTATCGAGAATAGTTTGTAAATCTGACGTTGTATTTTCCGAAGTATCTGCCGCAATTTTAGTATCGATTTTTTCTTCAGCTACAACTTCAGCATTGACAATTTCAACTTCCGATTGAAGAAGTTCTTCAGATTCAGCAGATGACGTTTCACTAACTTCCTCATCGCTGTTGAAAATAATGTCCTCGTTGACTTCTTCAGCCGTAACTTTTTCAATGGAATCAAACAAACCTATTTGCAAATGCTTTTCGTGTAGCGCAGGTTTCTGCTCTTGAAGTTCATCAACTTGAGTCACCGACTTAATAACGCCTATCGCGCTTAACAAAGGATTATTTTCTGGAACATCTAAATTTTTGACAGTTTTCTGATTGATAGATTTTTGTATAGCGTCAAGAAAAATTTTTGAATTTACTTGAGTTTGTTCCAAAATTTTTTGAACGTCGCTTTCTTTGAAAGAAAGTTGTGCCAGTTGCCGCGTCGCATTTTCTGTTGGAAAGCCCATTCTCTCCAAAATCACTGACTCGACGCTCAGAGCCAAAATTTTTTTAGACTCAGCGTTGAAGTCCGAGCGATCAGCCAATTCTTCAGCGATGAGTTGAATTTGTTTTTCTGTAGAATTTTCACCCTCCACAACAGCATCCAAAAATTTTTTGTGAGCCGAATCCTCGTATTGCCACAATTTAACTTCAATTTTGTTCGTCGCTGAAGTTTCAGTTTCCGACACGTCATAATAAACAGTTTCCTTGCCGTCTTTAACTAATGTAACACCGCGAGCATTAAATCTAATTTTGCGTTTAAAATGTTTTTCCCAAAGATCCTTGCTTGCTACCGCTGTAAACATTGCCGGTGCTTCAATTGCAAAACTCGTCAAGTCCGCTACTTCATATTTGTAAAATCGCGACATCGTTGACAAGAACGCTAAATATTTTCCAATATTACCTTGCAGTTCAGCCAAATATGTTTGATTTCTTTGCTCAATTTTAGTCATAAAAAAACCTCCCAAATGTTACTGTCAAAATCGTAACACTTGAAAGGCTTTTTAAAATCTTATCTTTTTGCTTTTTACCTGCAAATTTCCGCCGTCAAAACTTCCCTGACTTGCGAACGAATATTATTGACAAGCCCGACCCACTTTAAAGGATTTTCAACTTTCATTTTTTCATTCACACCCTCGACTTCCATTTGGTTCTCGACCATTGTATCGAAAAGTTCGCTGTATCTATCCTCGTAACCGATCAAATACTCAATCAATAACTTGCCTTCTTCGAGTTCATCATAATCTTCTGGCTTTTCTTCGAGCAAAAAATTTTTTCTCAATTCAGCCCACTCGCCCATGTACGGAATATCCTCGCCTTTGATCATTTTCAAAGTCTCCTTCCAAAATGTGTTCATAATGAACACGTTTTATTCCTTCCTTGTTGAAAAATCCGGCTTGCCGTTGTTATCTCTCGCGGTTGTTTTACATTCAGGAAAACCGCTACAGCCCCAAAAATATCCCATTTTACCTTTGCGCCGAATCATCGACTTTCTACAACTCGGACACAACACAGAATTTTTTAAAGGTATAATTTCAGCAGTCTTAGCTTTATTCAAAAGTGCCAATAAACTCTGTAATTGACCGTGATAAAATTTGTCAAAAGATTCGTGACCTATAGCGACTTTCTCCAGTTCTTTTTCCCAGATCGCCGTTGTATCGGGATAAATCATTTCTTCCGGCAAAATTTTTGTTGCCATTCTCGCTTTTTCTGTCGGTTCAAAAAATTTTCCTGCCAATTTCAAATATCCTGAGGTTTGAAGTTTTTCAATAATTCCTGCGCGAGTTGCTTCCGTACCGATTCCTGAACATTCTTTGAGTTCATTTTTCAAGGTATCATTTCTGACGTATTTGTAAATCTCCTTCATAGCTTGCAAAAGTGTCGAAGGATTAAACCTTGTTGGCGGCTTGGTTATGTTTTTAGAAATCGTGCCTGAAATATATGTTACTGATTCACCTCTATGTACAGGCGGCAAATTTGATTCAGATTCTTCTTCATCGTCGCAGACAAAATTTTTATAAATTTCTCTCCAGCCGAGTTTTGTGATCTGTTTGCCTTTGCCAATAAATTTTTCATCAGCGAACGAGATTGTAATTTTGGTAGATTTAAATTCGTGCGGCGGATAAAACTGCGCCAGATACGCTTGCGACACCATTAAATATAAATTTTGCTCAATACTTGTCAGCTTTGCAAAGTCAGCCTTTACTCGTGTCGGGATTATCGCATGATGTGCTGATATTTTTTTGTCATTCCACGCCTTACTGCGAATCGTAATATCGGCTTTCCCCACTAATTCGGCAAATTCTTTGTTTGGCAACTCCTTTAAGTGTCCAAGAATCTCTTTTACATACGAATATTGATTTTCGGGCAGATATTCGCAATCGGAACGCGGATACGTCGTTAACTTTTTTTCATACAGCATCTGCATTGTGTCGAGGACTGTTTGAGGAGAATATCCGTACATTTTTCCCGTTTCGATTTGTAACGTTGACAAGGAATAAGGCAATCGCTGATTCTCTGTCTTGCTTTTTTCTTCCACGCTGATAATTTCACCCTGCGCCTTGACAGAATTAAATTTTTCGAGAAAGTCTTCCGCAACGTTTTTATCTAACAGCCGTCCCTCACTATCTAATTTTTGGATTTCGTCCGATATCTGACAAGTTGTAGAAATTTCGCCAAATTTATTTTTGAAAATCGCTTTAACAACGTAATAAATGACCGGCTGAAAATTTGAAATTTCTGCCTCGCGTCGAACAACTAATGCCATCGTTGGAGTCATCACGCGCCCGACTGAGATATTTTCATAACCAGCTTGACGTGCTCGAATTGTATATGCCCGCGATAAATTCATTCCTACCAGCCAATCAGCTCGGCTTCTGCCCAACGCCGCATTTTTCAATCCTTGAAAATCTTCGTTGTCATGCAAATTTTTAAGCGATTGGCGAACAGATTTTTCATCAAGAGCATTAAGTAAAATTCTTTGCACCGGCTTTTTGTTGCCGACAAAATCCAAGACTTCATCGACAAGCAGCTGACCTTCGCGATCCGGATCTCCTGCATTTACGATCGTCGTTGCTTTACTGATTAAGTCGCGAATAATTTTGAATTGCTTAGTCGCGTCTGATTTTACTTTCAACTTCCACTGGCTTGGAACAATCGGCAAATCCTCCATTCGCCACTTCTGATATTTTTCGTCATACTCGCTCGGACTCAACTGCTCAAGAATGTGACCAAAGCACCAAGTAACAATTTCTTCGCCGCCGTTGAGACTGATGTAACCGTCCTCATTTTTACCTGTGCCGATTCCAGCCGCGATTGCTCGTGCCAACGACGGCTTCTCCGCAATAAAAAGTTTCATTTTGCGCCTCCAAATTTTAATTTTTTCAACGCCAAAATCTTATCGCACTTTCAGTCATTCAAAATCTTATTTTCTTGCTTTTTTGTAACTTGCTTTGAACTATAGATTCATAATTTCAAAATATGGATTTTTATTTTCGTCATGAATCATCGCGTAAATGTTGCAAACTAATTTTTGATCGTGTTTGGGATTTTCTGAATTCCCCTTAAGGCGATTTTGACGTTTAATTGGATGTTCACAGGTTGTATGTTTTTGTTTCCAAACGGTATCAAATTCTGAAACAATATACTGCTTGATTTCAACCGGCAGAAGATTAACATTTATTGACCTGTCTGTTATTATACTTGTAATATCTCCTCTATAAAAATCCGAAATAGGAATATTGCGTTTTCTCAAGACTTCAAATGCTGTCGCTAAAGCTAACACGAGTAATTCCTCTCGATATGGAGCATTGTGTCCAAACGGATTGCAAAGTTCAGACATTCCCTGTTTATTTGGATTACCGTTATGAGCCATATAAAAACCAACTATGACAATGAATATGTTGAAAGTGTCCTGTAATTTTAAATTTAGTATCAATCCATAAAGGTGCTTGGCTTCGTTAAAATTGCATAAACCGGCTAACCGCATGAAGATTTTCACTACATCTGTCTCAAAATCTCTCGGAATAAGAGTTTGATCCATTTTTTCTCTGAATCTATTAATATATTCTTCATTGGATATTTTGCCAAGCAAATTCTCCAATCTGTTCAATTCAAATTTTGAAATGACGCGTTGTGAATGTTTGTAATTAAAGAAATCGTGAATAGATAACGAGGTCTTTTTTTGAAATACCTCATCGCACAAAAGTTCTATAGTTTGAAAATATGCTGTATCTGTGCCAATGCTGGGAAAAATCTCATTCGGCTTGATGACTTGTATGTTATACCGCTTACATTCATTTTCAAGATCATCATTCAGTTGCCAAACTATCATGTATGATTCAGGAATGTCTCCGAATACATTCTTCAAACGTCTGAAAAACAACTTTAAATTGATGTCGCGAAAACTATATCCCACAAATAAAATTTTTCTACCCAACATGTCAGATTTGAGCCGGATGTCAAGAAAGTTATTTTTATCATCAATTCGGTCGAGATAATCATCTTCGCCAAATACCACTGATTCAGGTACTTTATAGTCTCCGTGATATTTTATGTACATTCCCCTGCCAATTTCAGATTGAATTAAATCATCCAGAGTTATAATTGTATTGTATTTAAATCCATACTTTTCACAGCATTTTTCCAACACATTGTCTTGATTAGTAGTATAAATTATTCCGATTGCCATTGATAAAATGGCTAGATAAACGTACCCTTTTTCATCGTCAAATTCTTTCACAGTGAGTTTATCATTCAAAACATTACAAAATTTTTCTTTGCCATATTTATTTATAAATTTTTGGGCGGTTTGTAAGTTGCCCTGTTTTCCAATATCATATTCCTCAGAAATTTGTTGCATTAACGAATCCCAATCGCATTGCAATGTTGATATAGAACAACCTGCCCCCAAAAAAGGAACTATTTTATTTTTACTGCAAAGGTCGCTAACTTCGGATAAAAGTTTCCTACTGTTCATCTTCAACACTTCCTTTAAAATCGACTTTCGGCAGATTTTCCACGATTTCCAAAGTTTTTAACGAAACCGTCATCGAACTCAGCAGTCGATTTTTATTTGATAACGCTCGATTATCCATTCGATTGGACTGCGATCGTTCACGACGTACTCAAAAATTTTTTCCGGAATTTTTTTATCAATATTTTCTCGTTGTAAACCAATGTGCTGTGGTCATCTTTCGAGTGAACACTGCATTTTTTTATCCGATTTTTTATCTTTCATCCATACTAGAAGAGAATCTCTCATGAGCCGATAGCTTTGTTCTTTTGCATATGACGCTTTTGACGATCATAAATCGTGGATATCCACACGCCGGTTCAACATAAAAATCCTCTTCACATCGGAATGTGCATATGGCTTGGTGGAGTGATTCTCAATCATTTTTATAAAGACCGTTACTGGCATAGCCGAACCATTTACATGAGATTTTCTGACAATATCATTCAAAGGATTGGCTATGGTATTTGAAAATCCACCAGCAATGTACGAGAAAAAGCCTAAAGGCAAGCCGCTTGAACTATAATTGTTGATGTCGGGCAGATAATGATAGATCATACGATCCCTGTGCGTGGTAGGTAAATCGTAGTAACTATATGCTTTTGTGTCAATGATAGATTGAAAACCGGCACTATCGCTAATTAGCAAAATATCCGGCACTTCCTTTCCACTCGCCGAACTGCCTAGCCAAGTAGAATTGAATCTAAAAATGTCGCGGAAGATATTCGCCGTTGCTTCTTCAAACTGTCGACACTGTTCGCGACCAGCGAAAGCCATTTCGAAATAGTTAGCCATAAATGCGCCTATTAAGCCATGAGGAAAATTTTTTTGTAAAACCTCAGTGACCACGGACAATTTTATTCCGCTTTCTTCTGATATCTGATTGATCAGTGTCGGTGTAATGAATCCAATAGGCTCTTTCAAAGCTTTGGATATAAAAATTTTCCTTACACTCATCTCAGCAATCATGAAATCGGTTACTACGCTCGTTTCAAGAAGGTTTCGAGTATCTTTTACATGTTCAGTATCTAAGCCATAACGTCGCTGAAAATACTCATGATCTTCAGGACGAGAAATGAATGAAATTGCATTAGCCACAATCACATCGACTTCTTTTGCGCGGTCTGGCAATATGCGCAATTTTTTTTCTTCGCGGATAACCAACTGCGTGTATTCAAGCCAGTTTATGATCGTGTTTGCAATATCTTGAAGGTGCGCAAATGGATTCTTAAAATTCACGTTACCTTTAGAAGACGTATATTTCCGAGCAAAATCCTCTTCAAGACAGCCATCGCCAAAATTACGAAACTCAATGATGCGCGATACTATTTTCTCATAGCATTTTGGCGATTCATTCTCTGCCTCGACGATAATAATTTTTGCGATCTCATCCTGCGTCAAATACTGAACACGATTATCGGTCAGTAATTTCAATAGAAACCAGAAGGGATGGATTTTAAAACGCAGGTTGACGTTAACACTATGCTCTAGCGAAAACGCCGAAGGAAATTGGTATTTCATGATTTGATTTGTCAAAATCTTTACTGGCGATTCGCCATTTAAAATAGCCTCTCCTGCTAAAGTTAATTTTAATTTTTGTGTAGATTTTTGGACAAATACCAATCCTAAACTAACAAGCCATGCTTTGTAAGTTCGACCGCCACCACCTGTTTGATCGCGCCGGTCGCCAGTACGCTTCAATCCACTTCTTTCCAAAGCACTTTCTAACGACAAATGCGAATTGCGTTGACCATTCCAAGCCTCATGCATTGCTGATTCGGCGAAAATTGAAAGCACATCCGGAATAGAGTTCAGTTTTCTTTTCGGACGAGTAACCCACCAGTAATTAAGCATCTTATCACCGATTTCAAGTTTTTATATTGCACGGCACAGATTCGTAGTCAATGCCATTCATCGTTCGCAAGATGGCTTCGAAGATAATTTTTGCACCACGACAAGGAACAGCCATTCCGATTTGCCGACGCACTTTTTCTCGCGAGCCGAAAAACTCATAGTTATCAGGAAATGTCTGTAATCTGGCTCTTTCGCGATTTGTGAGAGCACGATTTTCCTCATAGTGATACATATGAGTTCCTCCGCCACCCGAACCGGTTACGGTATAAGCTGGCTTAGTCGGATCAAGCCTCTTATAAATTTGGCTTATCTTCGCACCCTTAACTTTGAGTCTTATTTCCTCTGGCATATCTGCATTGAGTGCATTTTGTCCGGGCTTGATATATTTCAGTCGTTCGATAACCTTTTCCGACATAAAAGGTGCTTCGTGATTGAAAGCCATTTTATCTATCGGCGGATCACTAAGCGCAGTTCTGACAGAAATATCTACTTCCTTATACGGATCAGTTGAAGGCGGTTTAAAATCATATGGCAGATTTTCCCGAATACCAACTATGATAATTCTGTGACGTGATTGAGGTACTCCATATTCTTCGAACTTGTACAGATGAGGAAAAACCTTGTAGCCAACTGCTCTTAAGTCATCCAAAATCTTTTTGAACGCTACACCCTTGTTTGCACTGGATAAACCACTTACATTTTCGGCAAGAAACCACTGTGGTTGAAAAATTTTCAGAACTGTAACGCCGTAGGTATAAAGTGCGCCAAAATCTCCATTAAATCCTTTTTGCTCACCAACAATGGAAAAATCATTGCAGGGAAAACCAAATGAAAAAGCGTCTATGTCCGACAAATTTTCTTTGCTGATTTCTAATTCGCGTACATCTTTGCAAATTACACTGTCGGCGCGATCGTTTTTACAGATATTGTGACGATAAGTCTGGCATGTACAATCATCGATATCGTTCGCCCAAGCATGAATGATTTTTGTGTTTTCATCATCAATGTTTGCGTTTATTGCGCCCCAAGCTAGACCACCCGGACCACAAAAAAGCTCTCCCATTCTATAAATCACAAAAATCCCTCTTTTTCTTTGCATATTCCCTGCTTTTATAACAGTATCTAAGATATTTCGTCTTTTTTTGATATTCGTCTCGTGTTTTTCAGCAATATCAGCTATTTGAACTTGAAATTAATCGCACGGAGAAAATCAAATATTGATACACATTTTATTCCGAAATGTTTCGTTACATCAGGAATTTTAGGATTATTTGCTCGGTGATTTTTTGCCAAATTTCCTGCGGCACTCTTTTCGGAAGTAATTATATTTGCACTGAGTTTTAACGCAGTAGCTATAATCCAAGGATCTGCGACATTTTCTCCATTGCCTGACCAGTTCATGATTGCACGTTCCGTATATAAACCGCAACTATGAATGTATTCGAAAATCTTACCGTAATTATCGACAAGTTTTTGATCATTATTCACTTGAATGGAGCGTATGCCGTCGAGATTTTTTACCCATTTTGCAAGTTCATCGGAATAATGCTTTGTCAGCTCAGTTTCGACAACTTTTAAGAATATGATCTTTCTAGTCCGAATTGAGCTTGCTAGGATATTCCAAATCGAAAGGATAATAAACTCTAAATGGCTCTATAAAAGAGTTTGTATCGATTATGTATGGCAATGAAGATCACACATCCTTTGCGATTTCGTCTACCAGTCTATGAAAATTTTTTGCTTTGAGACCAGTCAGTCTGTATGCTTCAAGGTACTCAGTACGTCCGATTTTAGTACTATTATCGAGCGCAGAAATAATTTTTGAATCCCAACGAGAGCAGAGCGTATTAAAGTAACTTCCTCCACTGCTATGTTCTGATTTATTTTTAAAAACTTGATCGACTTCCTGTTGAATCTTCGAATACGTTTTAGCGTCTATAAAACCAAAATCGAGTGCACGACGCGCGATGACCAAATCACTGCATTTAAAAAAGGAAGAAAGCCACTGAATTTTTGAATTTATATCATCATTGCATTCATACCATTTCTTTTTGAAAATTTCTGCTGGCAGATTATTTCCGCGGCTACCTTGTTACAAAAGATTTCGATATCGCTTATATCCGAGCTAAGGTAATGATCGTTAAAAACATCATCATTGCCGATCCAGATATGCGCAACCTCATGAAACAACGAAAAAAGTTTTCCGTTGTTTGTGTCGTTGTTATTTATAAAAATCAACGGCGCATAATCGTCAACCAAGGCAAATGCGCGAAATTCTTGTACTCTCAAATGCCGTTTGTTATTCTCGCCAACGATTCCACTTTTCATAACAAGAATGCCTAAATCAGAAATTTTTTTCTCAAAAAATCAAACGCAGATTTTTTTTTGGTACATTGCTATACTATTCAATCTCTATTCCCGATTTTTTGCGAATATCTTGTGCAACAATGCTAGCATCAGCGGAATTAGCTTGAAATGATCCGACAAAATGTAATTTATCGAATCCAATGTCTCTGATGTATTCTGACATCCAATCTTTGATGTTTGTCATCGTGTTGATTGTATCGATTGCGTCTCTGCTAAATTGATTCGATGACTTACTACCAATGGTGCGACAATTAATAAGTGAGCATTCTTCCTCTGGAGGTTTCTTTAGAAAAAAATAACCGAACGGGATGTGCGTATTCTTGCAAAAGTCCATAACTGTTTTCGATGTTGGTACTTTTTTTCTAAGCAACCACTGTTCAAGTAAGTCTCGATTTTCCGGTTTTGTTTCAGGAGGCATTTGATGCATAACCCACTCTAGGATGACTGGGCTCACGTCGATCACGGCACGCATCTCAAAACCTCCCATCCCCAAAATCAATCTTTATTAAATCTATCACTGGATTATATATTATCGATAATCGATTTTGCTATGAAAATTTCAATAATAGTTTCAACTGCTTTTTTTGAAAATGAGACAATTGATGTTGTGCGCGACTCAACTTCCCTAATGAATATTTTGAAGGATTTTTTCTCAGTCTATAAATTTGAGGAGTACCTTAATTTTACAATGTTCCCCCAAATTTTTTCTGCCACTTGAAATGTATAAAAATTTTTAAAACATTTTCTTTTACAGTTGGAAATAAAAATGTTTAATTCATATTGAAAAAACCTCTGCAAAAAATTAGAATTTTACAGAGGTGATTTTTATGTTGGTAGGTTATGTTCGTGTATCTACTGTGGAGCAAAATGAGGAACGGCAAATTGTTGAACTTCGTAATAACGGCGTTGAAAAATTTTTTGTCGATAAAGTTTCGGCAAAGTCTGCCCAGCGTCCGAAGTTTGATGAAATGATGAATTTTTTGCGCGAAGGCGATGAATTGATTGTGTCGGAATTTTCGCGGCTTGCTCGCTCAACCAAAGATTTATTAAACATTGTCGAAACTTTGACAGAAAAAGATATTAAAGTTCGCAGTTTGAAAGAGCAAGTCGATTTTTCTACGCCGCAGGGCAAATTTATGCTCACCATTTTTGGAGCGATTGCTGAATTTGAACGTGAACTTATTTTGCAACGTCAGCGCGAAGGTATTCAACTTGCAAAAGCAGCAGGAAAATATAAAGGACGCAATGCGAAAAAGCGTCCCAAAGATTTCGATTATTATAAGCAATGTTATTATGAGCGCACGATGACTGTCACAAAGATTGCGAATCATTACAAATTATCGCCCCCGACGATTTACAAATGGATTCGCGAATAAAAATTTTTTTGGAAAGGAAAGTTGAAAATGGTTTATTGCAAATTTCAATTAGCTTATTATTGTGATGATGATTCTTCAATATCTGCAGAGGCAGCTTTAAGTTTTAATTCAAAACGTGAATGGCGTTATCAAGTGGCGGAATTTTGTGCCGAACTTAGCGACGAAGGTTCTGACGGCAGAGCAACTTTTCTAGTCTATCGCGCCAAGCCAAATATATTTTGGATGATTGCGGCTATTGATGAACTTCAACCCATTACGCCTACAAAACTCATCCGGCGTCTTGAAAAATATCTCATTGAAAAATCTGATCAAGGCGAATACCTTATGGACGACGCAGAAATTTCCAATTTTG
>ERZ842401.3930-NODE-3930-length-17879-cov-46.592516_pt1 | contig 17879 bp, 14 predicted proteins | sample MGYA00521270_ERZ842401 | MGnify/ENA primary metagenome ERZ842401 (study PRJEB31892, sample SAMEA3878208) | bioreactor metagenome | biome: Moose rumen | place: Sweden | collected 2011-10 | study: EMG produced TPA metagenomics assembly of the PRJEB12797 data set...
AGGGCAGCAGCCATCTCCAAGTCTTTAATACTTGCCATAGTTGTTGTTTGTTTTTTATAATAATTCAAGTTTCGCATTCGCTCAACTCCTTTAACTCCTCAACTTGCGAAAGTTGAGTAAGGTGAATGGGTGTGTGTCCCTGTGGTGCAACAACATTTGGCTAACGAATGATATGCCTCAGCGCTATGACATAGTATAAACGTGAGACCGACGGACAAAACGGGGCAGTTTCGCGCCTGCGTCTGCCGTCGTGAAGAAATTTAAGGGGTTCGACAACGTGTCGTCGTGACAAGTGGCACGGCGGGAATATGTTTTGCTTACTCTTTGCTCCCTGCGATGGCAGCACACGCTGCGGTCGCGAGCTGCACATACGGTAGAGCGTGCTGGCATCGGTCAGTACGGCCTCGTGCTGCTGGTGGTCTTGTGGCACCAGCATCGCCACCGAAGACAACTCCTCCGGCTTCGATGTCTGGCCACTGTTGTCGCCCTGCCAGTTGGTCAGGGCAGCGAGCAGCAACACGATAAGCAAAAGCCAACGCTTCATAACAGCTTCTTTCGGGTCAATCAGGAAAATGTGCTGCAAAAGTACAAATAATCTACGAGAACAACGAATGTCTGTCGGCAAAATTTGGCTGGATGCATCAACTTTCTCAGATTGGCTTGTCCAAGAATCCCAAGAGAGTTGAGCGCAAGCAACCATAAAGATTCGTTTTAGTATATGGTTTAAGCATCGTTATTATATGGTTTGCATGGCGTTAATATATGGTTTGCATGGCGTTAATATATGGTTTAAGCGGCCTAATTCTCCCCAATGAGGCGTCTGATGATGAAAAAACTGTTGCAGATAATGTGCTTGGAAGAGAAAAAATGATTACCTTTGCACGCATAAAGCGAAAAGTACAACACAAAACATAGCACTCAAAAGCAATCATTAAAGAAAACTTGAACAGCATGAAATCAATCAGCACTGCAAAGGCACCAGGTGCCATAGGTCCCTACAGCCAGGCCATCGAAGTGGGCAACTTGCTCTACACGTCGGGTCAGCTGCCCATAGATCCTGCCACCGGCTTGCTGGCCGAGGGCATAGAGGCACAGACGCGCCAGTCTCTAACCAACGTGAAGGCCATTGTCGAGGCTGCTGGCAGCAGCATGGCAAAGGTGGTGAAGACCACGGTGTTTATGGCCGACATGCAGGATTTTGCCGCCATGAATGGCGTGTATGCCGAGTTCTTCGGCGAGCCTTATCCTGCCCGTTCGGCAGTGGCAGTGAAGCAACTGCCCAAAGGAGCATTGGTAGAGATTGAGGTGGTGGCCGCAAAATAAGCAAGCCCAGAGAGCGTTATGGCAATAGAACAAGCAATATTCCGGCGCACAGAACTGCTGTTGGGCAGCGATGCTATAGAGCGGCTGTCGCAGCTGCGTGTCATCATCTTTGGCGTGGGTGGTGTAGGGTCTTGGTGTGCCGAGAGTCTTGTGCGCAGTGGCATTTGGCAGCTGACTATCGTCGACAGCGACCGTGTGTGCATCACCAACATTAACCGCCAGCTGATGGCCACCACCAAGACGGTGGGTCAGGTGAAGGTTGACGCGCTGAAGGAACGGCTGCTCAGCATCAATCCGTCCGCAGAGATAACAGCGCTGCAGAAGATATTCAGCGCAGAAACGGCTGCCGACTTCGGTCTGGACAGCTACGACTATGTCATCGACGCCATCGACTCGCTGAAGGACAAAGCGCTGCTCATCCTGATGGCTACCGAGCTGCGCGTGAAGCTGTTCTCGTCGATGGGTGCCGCGCTGAAGCTTGATCCTACGCGCATACAGGTAGCTGAGTTTTGGCGTGTGAAGGGTGATCCGCTGGCCCGTGCACTGCGCAAGCGATTCAAGCGCGACGGGCGCTATCCTAAGTCGAAGTTTCTGTGTGTCTATAGCGACGAACTGCTGACCAACAAGGGACACAACGCCACCTGCGGCACAGAGCAGTGCATGTGTCCCAAAGCACAGAATGGCCCTGGCGACCCTACGTTGCTGAACCACGAATGGTGTTCGGCAAAGGCGCAAATCAACGGCACGCTGGCTCACGTCACGGCCATCTTCGGCTTCATACTGGCCGGAATGGTGGTGCAGGATGCAGTAGCGGACAAATAGCAGGTGGCGTCTCTAAGTTGCTGCTGACAGCTCTGCACCGACTAATATCGGCACAAGTCGGTGTGTGCGCCTATCGCTTGTCTCCCGACTTCGGCTTTGCCTTCACCTCGGTGGCCTTATAGCCAAACTTCTGGAAACCCTGAATAAGCTTTTCGGGCGTGGTCTTCCCGGCGTCGTAGGTGATGGTGACGCGCTGGTCGGCCACGTTCGTGTCAATCTTCTTGACCCCGCGCTCAAAGCGCAGGTTGCCTTTTATCTTCTTCTCGCAGTTCTCGCAGTGCATCTGCGGCTGTGTGGTCACTACGAGGGTCTTGATGTCCTTGGCTGCCAAGGACAGCGATGCTGAAAGCATCAGCATGGTGAACAGTTTCTTCATTGTCGTCATTGTTGTTTAGAGTCTCTTTCCTAAATTCAGGCGCAGGCCCGCATAGAGCGTGATGCCGTGTACGGGGCCCCACACCATTGTCGGTTCGAACAGGCTGCTCCACGGCTGGTCGGCACCCATGATGGGTGTGGGCTGGCGATAGTTGGTCAGGTTCTCGCCTCCCAGATAGACTGAGCAGTGGCGAAACCAACGTGTCAGTTGTGCGTTCAGTTGCGGATAGGCACTGAAGCGACCCAGCCCCGACGGCAGTCGCCCACCTCCGTTCTGCTGGAAGGTTATGTCCATCTGCCATAGTCCAGGCGGCACCTTATAGCTGGCCACGAGCAGTGCCTTGTAGCGGCTCTGCAGCGGTTTCTCCAGTAGCTGTCCGCCGTAAGTGGCCCTGACGTCGTTCATGCGGTAGGCAGCAGTCAGCTCGAGTCCCTCGACCAGAGGATAGGTGGCGTCTACCTGGAATGTGTGCGAGCGACTGCGGCCGTGCAGGTTGCAGAGCCTTATCTCCTGCGGGTTGCTGTCGTAGTCGATGAGCATCTGGCTGATGAAGTGGGTGTAGTAGTACTCGGCATTGAGCTTCAGCGACTTCTGTCCCAGCGGCAGCGTGAAGGCTACCGACATGCCGTAGTTCCAGGCGCGCTCCTGTTCCAGCTCATCTGTTATGAGCCTGCGGCCGCTGGCCAGCAGATAGTGGTTCTCGGCAAGGGCGTGGGGCGTGCGATAACCCTTTCCTGCCGACAGGCGCAGCGTCAGCACCTCGTGGGGCATATATTTTATATGTACGCGTGGGGTAGCAAACCATCCATAGCGGCTGCTGTGGTCGGCGCGCAGACCAGCCATCAGCGTGAGGTGCGTGCCGAGGGTATAGGTGTACTGGGCGTAGAGTCCGGGTGTGGTCTCGTTCTCCGAGGGTATCTCTGTGGCGTTGTACGTCAGGGGTATGTTGTCGTAGTTCAGACTTAGCCCGGCCGATATGTTGTGCTGGTCGGTGACGTTGGTCTCAATCATCAGCTGGGCGTAGGCGTTGGTCTCGTCGGTAGCAAAGGTCTTGTTGCCATAGTGCGCATCGACGTCGTGCAGCGTGCCACTGGCCATCAGGGCAATGTTTGTGCCGTGCTCGGGGTTCAAGATGAAGGCGTGCTTCATGTATGCCTCGTAGCGTTGGGTCTCTATGCCGATGGTGTATAGCGGGTTGGCTGTTGGGGCGAGGTGGGCTGCATGTTCCAGCTGACCGCTGGTGCGCCGCTCTTGCATGATGGCCACGCCGCCGTGGAAGATGTATTGGCGCCCGATGTAGTCCCAACGGTTCTGCAAGTTTATCTGCCGCACGTTGGGCTGGTCGTAAAATCCGTCGTGGTTGTCGTCGTGGTGGCCCCAGTCGTTCTCGTAGTGTGCCAGCAGCTCGGTGTTCATTTTGCCCAGGTGTATGTTGGCCTCGGCGTTGGCCTCGGTGCGGCTCTTCGAGTTGCCGTAGATATTGATGGTGGCGCCCTCCTCGTCCTCAGGCTTCAGATATTCAATGTTTATCTGCCCCGTAGTGCTCTCATAGCCGTTGCGCACCGACGAGGCCCCCTTCGACACCTGTATGCTCTGCATCCACGGGCCAGACACGTAGCCCAGGGCATAGGGCAGCGCTGCTCCGCGGAAGTTGGGCATGTTCTCGGTAAGCATCTGCACGTAGGTGCCGCTCAGTCCCAGCAGCTTTATCTGCTTGGCCCCCGTAGCAGCGTCGCTATAACTCACGTCGACCGACGGGTTGGTGGTAAAGCTCTCGCCCAGATTGCAGCAGGCCGCACGAAACAGCTCTTCGCGGTTGATGCTGACGCCGTTTGCCACACCACCCATGCGGCTTGTGCCGATGCGTCGTGCCGTCACCATGACATCGCTCAGACTGGCCGTCTTCAGCGAGTCGTCGGTCTGTGCCATGGTTGCCAGGGGCGTCAGCAGTACTGCTGCTAATAGCTTTAGTCTCGTCATGTGTTGTATATAATGCCTTGCTGCTCTTGCTTGGATACTGCAAAAATACGAACAATTTTCCTAATAAGCCCTCATTATTCACATTTTTAACATATTTGGCCTTGAGCGTGACCATGCGGTGCCAACAGACTGTGGCCCCCAATGCCGTTTCCAGATAGTAGGAACAGAGATGGCGCAAAATGGTTAATCTTCGCAAATCGTTCGTTGGTCTCAGTTATTCTTATTACTTTTGCACCATCGCAACAAACCTTTCGTCAATGAAGAAGTATATACTCGACCTGACAGTGACGGCGGTGAGCAGGCTGAACGAACGCTACGTGCTGATAAGACTCACCGACGACAAGCCTCTGCCACCTATGGCGGGCGGGCAGTTTGTTGAGGTGCGCATAGACGATGTGCCCTCTACCTTTCTGCGTCGCCCCATCAGCATCAACTTCGTAGACTATGACAGCAACGAGCTATGGCTGCTCGTGGCCTGTGTGGGCGACGGTACACGCAGGCTGGCCTTGCTGCAGCCAGGACAGCGGCTCAACTGTGTGCTGCCCCTGGGCAATGGCTTCAGCATGGCAGGCGAAACCGCCAGGAACTGCTTGCTCGTAGGCGGCGGTGTGGGCGTGGCACCCCTGCTCTATCAGGGTGCACTGCTAAAGAACAGCGCGCAGCACATGCAGGTGACCTTCCTCTTAGGTGCCCGCACGGCCAGCGACCTGTTGCTGCTCGACCAGTTCGGGCGGTATGGGCGCGTGCTCGTCACCACCGAAGATGGCAGCATGGGCGAGCGCGGATTTGTAACTAACCACTCGCTGTTGCAGCAAGAGCACTTCGACCTGCTGCAGTGCTGTGGCCCCACGCCAATGATGAAGGCAGTAGCCAGCTATGCCCGCAAGAGTGGCACCCCCTGCGAGGTGTCGCTGGAGAACCTGATGTCCTGCGGATTGGGTGCCTGCCTGTGCTGTGTGGAGAAGGTAAAGGCTGCCCCCGGTGCCAGTGTCGACGGGGAGTCTGCCGTAACCAACGTTTGCGTGTGCAAGGAAGGCCCTGTGTTCGACATTGAGCGCCTGCTTTGGGAATAGAACCGACAAGAAAAACAACGAACAAGGATGGCAAGATTAGATGTAGAGATAAAAGGCCTGAGGCTGAAGAACCCCGTGATGACAGCCAGTGGAACCTTCGGCTACGGGCTGGAGTTTCAGGACTTCGTGCCGTTGGACGAACTGGGCGGCATCATCGTGAAGGGGACAACGCTCCGTCCGCGAGAGGGCAACGACTATCCACGCATGGCTGAGACGCCCATGGGCATGCTGAACTGCGTGGGACTACAGAACAAGGGGGTAGACTACTTCTGCGAGCACATCTACCCGCAGATACGCCACATCAAGACCAACTGGATAGTGAATGTGAGCGGCTCGTCGCCAGACGACTATGCCGAGTGTGCCGCCCGAATAGATGAGCTGGCAGACATTCCCGCCATAGAGCTGAACATATCGTGCCCCAACGTCCACGACGGCGGCATGGCCTTTGGCGTGAGTTGTGCAGGCGCCGAGAGCGTGGTGAGGGCCGTGCGCGAGCGCTACCACAAGACACTCATCGTGAAGCTATCGCCCAACGTCACCAACATTGCCGACATTGCCCGTGCCGTAGAGGCTGCCGGTGCCGACAGCGTGTCGCTCATCAACACGCTCATGGGCATGGCCGTCGACATTGAGCACCGCCGTAAGCTGCTCAGTATCGGCACTGGCGGGCTGAGTGGCCCCTGCGTGAAGCCTGTGGCGCTGCGCATGGTGCATCAAGTGGCCAAGGCCGTGCAGATACCCGTCATCGGGCTGGGCGGCATTATGACTGCCGAGGACGCCCTGGAGTTTATCATGTGTGGCGCCACTGCCATAGAGATAGGCACGGCCAACTTCATCGATCCTGCCGTCACGCTGAAGGTGGTGCACGGCATCGACGAGTGGCTCGACCGCCACGGTGTGGCCTCCGTTGGCGACATCATCGGTGTCATAGACTGACTTTTTTCTCGACAACCGCCCTGTCAGCAGGCAGCCAGTCGACGCTGTCGAGCTCGTCGGGCGTGAGCCAGCGGGCTGCCTCGTGCTCTTTCAGAGTCAGCTTGCCACTCTCCACGTGGCACCAGTAGCAGTGCATGGTCAGGTGGAACTGCGGATAGTCCCACTCTACGGTTGTTGCCAGCCGCTCCACTGCGATGTGCGTATCCAGTTCTTCCCATATCTCGCGTCGCAGAGCATCCTCTGGAGTCTCTCCAGCCTCTATCTTACCGCCAGGAAACTCCCAGTAGTCTTGCCACTCGCCATAGCCTCGCTGTGTGGCGAAGAGACGATGTTCGGCATCGTGAATGATGGCTGCCACCACCCGCACCTGCTTTCTTTGCTTGCCTGTGTCTGCTGTCTGTTTCATGTTTTGTTGATGGCCCCGCTGATAATGCCGCGGCCTGTTTCGTCGGGCAAATATAGCAAATATGAAGCAATCTGCCGCACACTGCCCGACAGATTAACTCCCCTTTAACTCCCTCTTAACTCCCTTTAACTCCCGATATAATCTCAGGAGGAAAGAAAAACAGGTTTTCCCTTTGCGTTTCGCTCGTTTTTTAGTACCTTTGCGCGGTGGAAGTGGAAGCCACTTCGGCATTTAAGCTGGAATAACTAAAACAAACGAAATAACTAATGAAGAACTTCAAGAAACAACTCGCGCTTGCTGCAGTGGCGCTGACGGCACTGACGGCGCAGGCGCAGACAACACCCACCTGCCAGATGGAGCAGCTGGGACGTGGCTTGGTGGCCTTGACGGGCCAGAGCAGTGGCATCTTTGTGAGCTGGCGCCTGCTGGGCACCGACCCGCGCAATACGTCGTTCGACGTGATGCGTGACGGCAAGGTCATTGCCAGTAACCTGACCAATCGCACCAACTACGTAGATACGGGCGGAAGCAGCTCGAGCACCTATCAGGTGGTGACGAAGGTTGGCGGACAGCAGACCGAGATAACCGACGCGGTGAAGCCATGGACAGACATCTATACCACGCTGCAGCTGGACATGCCTGGCGGAGGTACCACGCCAAAGGGTGAAAGCTTCACCTATACACCTAACGACATGAGCGTGGGCGATGTGGATGGCGACGGCCAGTACGAGCTGTTCGTAAAGTGGGACCCCTCTAACTCGAAGGACAATGCCAACAGTGGCTATTCGGGCAACACAATGATAGACTGCTACCGCCTGACGGGCGAGAAACTATGGCGTGTGGACCTTGGCACTAACATACGGTCGGGCGCTCACTACGTGCAGTTCCTGGTCTACGACTTCGATGCCGATGGCAAGGCCGAGCTGATAGTGAAGACAGCCCCTGGCTCGAAGGACGGCAAAGGCAACTATGTGACGGCGGCAGCCGACGACAGTGGCATCAAAAACGCCAGCAACACTGCCGACTATCGCGACGACAACGGCAAGGTGCTGAGCGGACCGGAGTATCTCACCGTGTTCAACGGACTCACTGGAGCCGCCATGCATACCATCTTCTACAACCCCAACCGTGCGGGCGGCTATGGAGGTTCGGCCAGCTATCCGTCGGACAAAAGTCACTGGGGCGACAACAGCGGCAATCGCGGCGACCGCTTCCTGGCTGGTGTGGCCCATCTGGACAAGGACGCGGCCACGGCCTCGGCCATAATGACGCGTGGCTACTATGCACGTGCCTATCTGTGGGCAGTGGACTATAAGGGCGGCAAGCTCAGCACGCGCTGGCTGCACTGCTCGTCATCGGGCACCGCCTACAGCGTGACCGATGCGGCAGGCAAGACCACAAACTATACCACTGGCAAGGGTACCTGTGGCTCTGGTTCAGGCACAATGTATGGCAATGGTAATCATAACCTCTCGGTGGCCGATGTCGACGGCGATGGCAAGGATGAGATAATCTGGGGCTCAGCAGCCTGCGACGACAACGGACGCGTGCTCTATGGCGTGGGCTTCGGTCATGGCGATGCCATGCACCTGACCGACCTGATGCCCGACCGGCCTGGATTGGAACTGTTTGACGTGCACGAGGAGAAGGGCGCTTACGCCTGGGATATACACGATGCCCGCACTGGCGAGGTGCTGCTGAAGGGCGGCCCGTCGGGTGTGGACAACGGTCGTGGCATTGCTGCACAGGTAGATGCCAACTATCGTGGGTTCTACTTCAACTCTTCTTCTGTTCCCCAGACACTGGGCACCATCGACGGCGATACCATCTCGCAGTGGGGCCCCACCATACAGAACTATCGCATCTATTGGGATGGCGACCTGCAGGACGAGTATCTGGGCGACATCTCGCGGCACAACAGCCCCTTCCTGGAGAAGTGGAACGGCAATGGCTGCACGCGTATGTATCCTAAAAGAAACAAGAACCTCTATGACATTGGCAATTCGATGACCTGCAACGGCACTAAGGGCACGCCCTGTCTGCAGGCCGACATACTGGGCGACTGGCGCGAGGAGATGATTTTCTACAACGGCAACGATTCCTCGATTATTAACATCTTCTCGACCAACGTGCCCTCTGAACACCGTGTGCCCACGCTGATGCACGACCATGTCTACCGCATGGGCATTGCTTGGCAGAACGTGGCGTACAACCAACCACCACATCTGGGCTACTATCTGCCCGATGCCGACTTCAGCTATCAGGAGACTCCAGAAGAGGAGCCGCAGGAAGAGCAGCAGTACGACGTGGTGTTCGAGCAGGACTACGAGCAGGCCACCGACGCCTCGTCGTGGGTATTCCCCGGCGTAGGACGCGGCGACTTGACGTTGCAGACTGGCGATGCCGTTCAGGGCAACTACATTCAGTACTCACTGCCTTCGGGCGTCAACTCTACGCCGGTGTATACTCTCGTTAGCTCGGGCGAGTACGACAGCTATACGCTGGAGTTCGATGCTCAGTTCTCCTCTGGCAACAAGGATGGCAGCGAGTTTGCCGTGGCAACGGAGAGCGGCAACATGATTGTGCCGCAGTCTAATTACTGGTACAACTATGGCAGCTATAACCAGGGTGCCCACATGTTGCTGCACCTGAACATCACGGCCAATGGCAGCACTGCCACCATCAACGACAATGCCGACAACACCGCTGCGCTGGCCAACGGACAGTGGTGCCACTATGTGCTGAAGGTAGACGGTGATAAGCGCACCGTGGACTACTCCATCAGAAGCAAGGCTACCGGCGGCATGATTACCTCGGGTACGTATGCCCTGCCTGAGGCTACCACGAGCACTCGCCTGAAGGGACTCTACTACCTGGCAGGCCGCTACTACGGCAAAGGCTGCTTTGACAATATCAAGGTGCTGGTGGAGAAAGCTGGGCTGGCTGGCGATGTAAATGGTGACGGCCAGGTGAACGTGACCGATGTCTCGGCAACCATCAACTATATCCTGGGCAGGAAGGCATCCGATTTCAACGCCAAGGTGGCCGACGTGAATGGCGATGGTCAGGTGAACGTGACCGACGTCTCGGCTATCATCAACATTATCTTGCAGAAGTAACGCGCTTGTGGCTATGAGAAGTTTGTCTAAACTGTTGGTCATTGTCGTGGTTCTTGCCCTGACTGCCTGCGAGAAAGTGGTGTTCGACGAAGAGGAGAACACCACGACGGATACGGACAAGCAGGACACCCCAGCCACAGGCATTGCCGAAGGTGCCAACCTGGTGCTGCGTGTGTCGGGCTTCAGCGTTGTGCCCTTCGACACACGCACGGCCACACCCATTGCCGACTACTGCACGCGACTGAACTTTGTAGTCTATCGCGACGGCAAAAAGGTGAAGTCCATCACTCAGAAGCAGGGCGATGCCGCCTACGGACAGGTGGGTATGGAGCTGGAGGCTGACACCTATCAGGTGCTGGTACTTGCCCATAGCAGTGCGGGCAATCCGTCGCTGGCTAACCCGTCGAAGATACAGTTCACCAACGAGGACGGATTCTCCGACACCTTCTATTATTATGGCGAGGTAGTGGTGACCGACGAGCAGCAGGTGCAGGACATAGCGCTGGAGCGCGTCACCTCGATGCTGCGCTTTGTCACCGAAGACCCCGTGCCTGACTATGTGAAGCAGATGCGACTCTACTTCACAGGCGGTAGCGGTGCCTTCGATGCCACTACGGGCTATGGATGCGTAAATTCGCAGCAGAGCGTGTTCTTCGACATTACACCCGACATGGTGGGCCAACCGCTCACCCTTGAGACCTACACCATACTGAAGACGCCCACCGCCACGCTGAAACTGCTGGTCACGGCCTATGGCTTAGACTCTGCCAATGGTGGCGTGAGAATTATCGAAGAGAAGGAGTTTGCCAGTGTACCCATGGAGCGAAATAAGATTACGCAGTACACTGGCTGGTTCTTCAGTGAGCGCCCACAGGCGTCGCACAGCTTCAGCCTGGTGGCCAATACCGAGTGGGGCGGGCAGACCGACCTGACTTATTAAGATGCAAGTATAACCAACAACATAAACAGACAGATAAAAGACTATGGAACAAAGCAAAGTGAACGAAGTGTTGCTGCGCAACGCCGAGATTCTTTCGCGGCAGACGGACAAAGAAGAGAGCATGATGCCCGCTGGTTCGGCTCCGCTGCCTGATGTCAACGAGGTGCGCCACATCGTGAGTCTGGTGAAGAGCATCGTCTTCACCGATTATTTCTATAAGCGACAGCCCGAGGAGAAGATACGCTCCTACTACATCGGTGTGAATATGGAAGAACTCTATGCAGTGCTGCGCCGTCAGATAGCGCGCGGCCTCCAGTTCTGCGAAGAGTGTGCTGAGACTGAGGTGCTGCCCTCGGCCGAACAGCTGGCCCTGCAGTTCATCGACCACCTGCCCGAGGTGAAGCGGCTCATCTACACCGATGTTGAGGCGATGTTCCAAAACGACCCTGCCGCGCTGAACTATGGCGAGGTGATTTACTGTTATCCTGTGGTGAACGCCATGACCCACTACCGCATAGCCCACGAGCTGCATAAGATGCAGGTGCCAGTCATTCCGCGCATCATCACTGAGCAAGCCCACTCGCGCACAGGCATCGACATTCACCCCGGCGCCACCATTGGCGAATACTTTGCCATTGACCATGGCACGGGCGTGGTGATAGGTGAGACGGCCATCATCGGCAATCATGTGACGCTCTATCAGGGTGTGACGCTGGGCGCCAAGAGCTTCAAGTACGACTCTGAAGGCAACATGCTCAACATTCCGCGCCACCCCATCATCGAGGACAACGTCACCATCTACTCCAATGCCTCTATTCTGGGGCGCATCACAATCGGTCACCACTCGGTGGTGGGCGGCAATATCTGGCTTACACACGACATACCGCCTTACTCGCGCATTCTGCAGAGCAAGGCGGTAGACGCCTCCTTCCAGGGAGGACTGGGCATTTAGCAGAAACTTTCAGTCGGTGACGGTCAGGCTGTCGGTGGCCAGACTGTCGGTAGCCTCGGCACGACGTCCGTAGTAGGGATTGCGATAGTCTTCGTAGTCGTGGGGCGACTCGACCCTGATGAGCGAGAACGACGCAATCTCCTCATCGGTGTCGTAGTCTACAAAGTAGCCGCGAAAACGCAGCTTGTTGCCCAGATAGTAGGTCTCGTAGCGGTCTATCAAGATGCGGTAGCCGTCGTAATACTCCATGTAGATACGGCCGTTGCGTACGCCCCAGTCGAAGCGAACCTCTGAGTGGCCACGGCTGGAATAGGTGCGCTCCCAGCCCGTACCACTGGTGCCATAGGTACGCTCAAAGTAAATCTGTGTGTCGTAGATCTCGGTCATGGCGCGTCCGTAGTGTTGGTTGTAGTATTCGCCCACGATGGTTCCCTCCCAGATGCCTTCGAGATCGTAGGCCAGTGCGTGGTCTTCGTCGCAGCTGGTGAACGCAGTCATGGCAACCACGGCCATGAACGTCAGTCGGATGTAGGTGTAGATGTACTTCATAATCTTGCTCTTTTTTGTTGTCATGCTGCAAAGATAGGCAAAATATCCCTGCCGTGCAAGGATGTTTTGCCTATTTTGTTGTAGGGGTTTTCCTATTCTTGCCCATGACTTTTCTTCTTTCCGAACTCCGGGTCTATGCGCACGAAGGCAGCAACGAGGAACGTGACGGCGCAGAGCAGCATCACCACGATGAAGAACGAGCGATAGCCCATAGCGTCCTTCATATAGCCAGAGAGCATGCCTGGCAGCATGAGACCGAGGTAGGAAATGCCTGTGCAGATAGCGTAGTGCGATGTCTTGTACTGACCCATCGAGAAGTAGAGCATGTAGAGCGTCAGTGCGGTGAAGCCCAGCCCGTAGCCGAACTGCTCGACGAAGAGGCAGCTGCTGATTACCCATAGGTTGGAGGGCATGGCCTGACTGAGATAGACATAGACAATGTCAGGCAGTGTGATGGCACACACCATGGGCCAGAGCCAGCGCTTCAACCCGTCGCGGCTGGCCAGGATGCCGCCTATGATGCCGCCCACGGTGAGTCCGATGAGGCCCACGGTGCCGCTGGCCAGTCCGAACTCCTGTGGCGACAGCCCCAGACCGCCCTCACTGTTGGGGCGCATGAGGAAGGTAGCGCTCATCTTGGTGAGCAATGCCTCGGGAAAACGGTAGAACAGCAAGAAGAGCATGGCGAAGACGGTCTGCCTGAGTGGGAACTTCTGCACGTAGGTCCTGAACATCTCCACAATGCCACGGGCCACCTCGCGTGCATTGGTTTCGTGTGGTTGGTCGGCCTCAGGGCGTGGCATGATGTAGGCATGATAGAGCCAGATGGCGAGGAACAGACCTGCCAGTCCGTAAAATACCAGGCTCCACGTAAAGGCCTTCTGATTACGGAACCACAACTGTAGTATGCCTGCCAGCGGCACAAGCACGCCGTTGCCAAAGATGACGGCCAGACGGTAGAACGTGTTGCGAATGCCCACGAACCATGCCTGTTGATGCTCGTCGAGTTCGAGCATATAGTAGCCGTCGGCTGCTATGTCGTGGGTGGCGCTGCTGAAAGCCATGAGGAAGAAGCAGCACATCGTGCCCTGGAACCAGAACGAGGCGTTCAGCGTGAAGGCTACGCCGGCAAGCGACGAGCCGAGCAGCGCCTGCATGGCCAGCACCCACCAGCGCTTGGTCTTGTAGAGGTCGACGAAGGGACTCCAGAAGGGCTTGATGACCCATGGCAGTCCCAGCCAGCTGGTATAGAGGGCTATGTCGGTGTCGCTCATGCCCAGCTGCATATACATGATGACGGCTACGGTCATCACCACCACATTGGGCAAGCCCTCGGCGATGTAGAGGGTGGGTATCCAGGTCCAGGGGTTACGTTGTCTCATAGATGTTTGGTGTTTGAATGGTTGTGGTTGGTGGCTTGGGTTGCCATTGTGTTGCCATTGTGTTGTGGTAGGTAGGGTTAGTACATCGTGGTGATTTGAGCGCCGCGATAGTAGTAGAGCAGTATGTCGTCGTAGGGGTAGCCCTGCTGGCTCATCACGGCGGCGCCTATCTGGCAGAGGCCCACACCGTGGCCCCATCCGCGACCGTGCAGAACGAAGCGCCCGTCGTGGTGCTCCACGTCGAAGGCCGAGCTGTATAGGTGGGTCTCACTGAGTGCACGGCGTATCTCCAGCTCCTTGCCTATGATGAAAGTGCGCTGGGTGCCCACGAGCTGCAGGCGCCAGATGCGTCCGCTCTTGCCGCGATTCAAGGGCACGACGTCGAGCAGTGTGCCCAGACCCAGGTGCAGCTTACGTTCAACCAACTCCGAAAGCTCGTCATCGGTGTAGCTGACAGTCCAGCTGTAGAAGTCGGGCGTCTCCTGGTCGTAGTCGTTGAGCACTTGGCGCAGTATGCGCTTGTCGTGGGTGTGGCAGAAGGGGTCATCGACCGATGTGAGGTATGGCTTCGGTACGTCTTCCCAGCAATACTGGAACTCCTCGGTCTTGCCACCGCAGCACTTAGAGAAGCGCGTGTCGCACAGTTCGTCATCGTAGCAGAGCACCTGTCCGTGTGTGGCCCTGACGGCCTCCTGGGCCAGCCGTGCGGCCTGGCCCATGCGAGTGATGCCCTGATAGCGCTGGCAGTGGTCGTCGGCACAGACATCGAAGAGCGTGTGGTCCTCGCGGTCGTGCCAGCGTATCAGCTCGTCGTCTTTCTTGATGAACGAGAAGAATCCGCTGCCCCGCTGCTCGCTGTGTTGCTGTCGGTGCTTCTGTTGGCATAGCAGCCACGAGCGCGATATGATGGCGTGGGCCTTGAGCAGCTCCATCGACGAGGTGGCGCTCATCTCGCTGGCAATGACGCTCTCCAGGTATTGCTCTACGGGCAACTCGTTGATGGCCCATATCCGGTCGGCCTCGACAACGAGGCGCAGTGAGCCGCGGAAGGTCTGTGTCTCCTGTCGTTCCCAGTGGAAGTCAATGCCTATAGTGACGTCCTTCAGCGAGAACGACGGGTCATCGCAGGCTGGTACGAAGAGCAGCTCGCGATACTGTTGGCCGTGCCACAGTATGCTGCCCTCGGCCAGCTCTACCTGCTGTTCGCCCTCGATAATCTCGCCCTTGGCCGAGAAGGCACCGTTGAGTGTGAAGCTTATCTTCTGTCCGCTCACTATGCCCACGGTCACCTCAGGTTCCTGACCCTTGGGATGTGCCTGCTGTCGGGCTGCAAAAAGCTGGCGCATGCGATCGGTAATGGCAGCGAGCGTGGTGTCATCAATGGCACATTCGCGCAGTATCGCCACTGCCCGCTCTGGCGTCAGCGCGTCGTAGTCCTCGCGCCGTGGGGTGATGATGAGTCCTGCCATGTCGAGCGCGCCAGGGCTGATGAGCAGCTGGCGGTCGGTGCTGGCATAGTAGCAGTCGGGTCGGTGCTTCTGTCGTGGCAGCACTACGGCCAGTAGGTCAGCGCCTTGTCGCCAAGCCACGATGTTCATCATGGGTTCTGGCTCGCCGTTGGGCAGGGGCATGGCGTTGTAAACGATGTGGAACAACTGCACGCCGGCAGTGGGTGTCTTGCACCTGATGAGTAGGGCGGGGCACACATAGCCCTCTATAGTACTCACGTCGTTGTCGTTGTCGAGTGCTACCACGGGTTGCAGCGAGCGTTGCAGCCGCTGCCACTCAGCCTGTAGGGGCAGCATACCACTGGTGCCTGCCTGTAGGTGGGCATGGTCTGGTGCCGATGCGCCGCAGTGGGGGCCGTTGTAGAAGATGGTGAGCTGCGGATAGTGGCGCAGCAGGCGCAGCATCTGGCCGAACATGGGTCTGATGAGCTGTGGCTGGTGCTTGCGCAGCGGCAGGGTGAAGTGCATGGACAGGATGGGGTAGGGGTTCACCAGCAGCTCATAGCGGGCATCCTGTACGCGGTGCATCTGCTCCTTGGGCCGCTGTTGCTCGCAGAGGAAGCAGGGCCGTTGGCTGATGGCCTCGTTGGTGATTGTGGCGCCGGTAGAGCGTATTCGGGCAGGGTTGAACTGCACGCTGAGTGTCAGTCCGTCGGTGTGGAGCTGGCGCGTGAGCACGTGGCCGAGCTGTCTATAGCGCTGGCGCACCTCTGGCCACACGTGCAACTGACGGTCGAAGTAACGTTCGAGCGGCGTGTCCTGTAGTGCCGGTGCGGCGTTCTGTGCTTGTCGGGCGCGTATCTCGATGGTGCGCAGACGGTCCTTGTAGAGGTTGTTGGCGTTGATGCAGTCTATGGAGAGGGCGGCATCGCTATTGCCACCCCATCGACGGCAGAGGTACAGCTCGTCGTAGATGCGTCCTATGCGATAGCGGCGCGAGAACCACAGTCCCATGGCGTAGTCCTCGCCATAGCTGGTGTTGGGCAGCTGCACTTGACGCAGCAGGGGGGTGAAGAAGGCGCGTGGTGCCCCCAATCCGTTGATGCGCAGGGCGTTGTTGGGGCCGTTCTCGTCGGTCCATTCGCGATGGGCTATGAGTCCTGGCGGCAACGTCTGTAGCTCGAAGTCGCACATGCGATAGCTGCCGATGACCATCGCAGCCTGCTGTTCGTGGAAGGCATCGACGATGCGCTGCAGCGTGTGAGGCGATGAGTACAGGTCGTCGCTGTCCAGCTGCACGGCAAAGCGTCCGCAGTGCGGGTCGTTGACAGCCATGTTCCAGCAGCCTCCAATGCCCAGGTCGGTGCGCTGGGGAGTAATGACAATGAGCGAAGGGTGGCTAAGCTCTTTGCTTTTCAGTATATCCCCAGTGCCGTCGGTGGAGTGGTTATCCACCACGATGACGTTGAAGGGGAAGGTGGTCTGCTGTGCGAGGGCACTTTTCACGGCGTCGGCAATAGTCTTGGCGCGGTTGAACACGGGAATGATGACCGACGCCTCTACGCTGAAGTCCTGTTCCATAAAGTCTACTGGCAGTCGGTTGCTGGTGTCGAGCCAGGCGCCGATGGCCTTCAGATGGGCTGTGGCCACCTGCTCCATCTCTATCTGTACGTCGCGGTTGGCTGGGTTCACATAGTCGAACTGCTTCACGCCGCTGGCACGTGTGTCGCTCTCCGCCTCAGCGTAGAGACGCTCTGGCAGATGGAGTAGCTCGCCCTTGCGGCTGAGGAACAGGCGCAGGTCGTAGAGTCCTGCATATATATATAAGGTGTCGTTGGCAGCGTCGGCCCACTGGCGCATGAGTCCGCCGTCGATGAGCAGCAGCGAGCCGAAGTCGAAATCATCGCGGATAGCTCCCAGCTGATAGTCTATGGCAGGGTGGGCCGTGGCAATCCTCTCCCCTTTCTCCACTCTCCACTCCACATGGTCAGCATAGACCATGGCGGCCCCGCTGCTGGCGGCTGCTTGGGCCATGCGCTCCAAGGCTCCCGCACCCAGCTGTAGGGTGGTGGGCTTGGTGACAAGTGCCACATAGTCAGCCTTGGTCTGATGTGCAATAGCCTGCAGCGTGGCGGTGGAATGGAGGTTGCTCACCTGCATCCACAGCACGTCATCCTGTGGGGACGTAGGCAACTGGTTGGCCAGCAACATGATGGTCTGCACCTGTGTGCAGTCGCTGAGGCTGGCTATGGTGGCTTCTGCCGTGGCGGCATTGTCGCAGGGCAGAACGAAATCGATGGTCTTGTTCATGTTTGCTCTTAGTGCGTTTTGAGGTGCAAATATACTAATAATCTTTGTAATAACCGCATGCCGACGCCACTTTTACGCCCTCGGTGGGTCATTTTAATGGCTGGTTGTTGCGCCGTTTAGCAGATTTTTTGTAATTTTGCAGCCCAGAGAGATATGATAGGAACAATAGTGAACACCTGCACCATCGTTGCCGGCACGCTGATTGGCACACTGCTGGGTAGGGGCATCAAGGAGAAATATAAGACGGGTCTCTACGACGCGCT
>ERZ842401.3931-NODE-3931-length-17874-cov-5.596105_pt1 | contig 17874 bp, 14 predicted proteins | sample MGYA00521270_ERZ842401 | MGnify/ENA primary metagenome ERZ842401 (study PRJEB31892, sample SAMEA3878208) | bioreactor metagenome | biome: Moose rumen | place: Sweden | collected 2011-10 | study: EMG produced TPA metagenomics assembly of the PRJEB12797 data set...
CCCCCCCCGTTAAGTAAAAACGGAAAATTATTTGTGATGGGGAGTTCAGGTGTTAGGCACGGAGTAATGTGCGAAGAAATTGAAAAAAAATTAAACGTTCAAGCCGTAAATTTTGGATTAACGGGGCCGTTGCAAAAATATCAGTTTGATCGCGTTAAAAATTCTTTGAGCAGTGGCGATATTGTTTTATTAATTAATGAATACCATTTATATGCTGATCGTTCGAGTTGGAGTAAATATTTTGATTCGTATTATATTTTTGTAATGGAATACGATACGGATTATTATAAAAATTTGCCGTTAATCGAGAAAATAGCATTTATTTACCACGTTAACACAAAATTTTTATTTAAAAGATTAATAGCACGTTATACCGAAAAAGATGACGGCACAGAAGACGCTAAATTTTTAGCTCAAGGCGAAAAAACTAGTGATTTTATGAATAAAAACGGAGACATAACGGACAATACAGTAGAGATGAGCACGTATAAAAAACCTGAAACTCCCGAAAAAAATGCGCTACCATTAAAAAAATATCCAGGCGATGAAATGAGCATAATTCTTAAAAATTTCGCTGAATATTGTCGGAAAAATAATATTAAATTATATGTTACGTGGCAAGCAATTTATCCAATTACAGATAAAAACAGATTTTACGGCCATGACCTTGAAGCTGTAAATAATATTAAAAATTTCTGGAGTAATTTAAATGTTGAAGTTCTTGGAAATTATTACGATGCATTTTGTACAGCGGAAGAATGTTATAACAGCGAGGTTCATTTAAACGATAAAGGCCGGGAAAAATATACAGCTCACTTAATTGAATTATTGAAACCAATATTTAATTAAATCAAATTAAAAGGGCAGTAATTAATTTTATTGCCCTAAATTTTTTTATTTTTTATACGCATATAATTTGTTTTATCGCTGTTATAAAATCCCGATAAATATAACCGTACTTAATTAAATAAAAAATTCTGACGAGCTTAAATTTATTTTTTTTGCTGTAAAGCCAGATAAAATTATTTAAATATTTTTCAATTTCTGGATATTTTTTTAACTTTTCGGCGTACATGCTCTTAAATAATTCGGCAGCCTTTAAACCGTTTAACGAATAATTTTTATAATCTTTTATTTTTTTCAACGGAGAGCCTATAAAATTTTTTAATCTCTTTTGCGAACTTACATCATTATTTAAACCGCTCGTAACGTTACTGGCATGCTGACGATATAGCATTAATTTAATCGGAACATGTTTTATTACTCCGAACGCACTCGCATATAAACCAATCCAGCGATCATGTAAACCCATTTCGGATTTATATTCACCGAGATTTTTGTATAAAATTTTATTTATCATCATTAAACAGCCGGTTATACAATAACGCATTAATAATTTATTGAAATTCGTGTAATGCTTTCCGCAAAATATTCCCATTGGATTTTTTAAATTTTCATCGACGAGTTCAGCATCTCCATAAACTAGGATCGGCGTATTTTTCCCGTGTAAATTTTCAAGCTTCTGCATTTCGTCAAAAGTAATTTTAATTTTATCAGGCAGCCAAAAATCATCCTGATCACAGAACATTATATAATCTGCTTGAGCATGTTTGAGCAATTCAAAAAAATTACTGCCGGGACTTTTACATGTTACATTATCGCGAATAATTTTTATTTTATCAGGGTATTTGTTTTCAAAATCGCAAATTATTTTAAACGTGTCATCTGTAGAGCCGTCATCACGAATTAAAATTTTAAAATCCTGAAACGACTGCGCTAAAAGTGATTTTATCTGCTCAGAAATATATTTTTCTCCGTTGTAACATGCTAGTAATATTTCAATCATAATTTTATAATTCACCTCGTAAACGGATCACGAAACCCGCAAGTTAAACTTAAATCACGAATTTTATTTTTTAAATCCTCGTAAACTCTCAAGCCCTCAACATCATTATTATTTTCAAATTCCGTTTTAGCCTGCTCCTCTATTTCGTTGATTTTCGTAATAAATTCATCAATCGTAAAATTTCCGTCAAGCTCTATTAATTTGGCTCTAACGTTCTCAATTTCGGAATTTAAATTTAAATCTTCCTGCGTTAATTCCTTTAATCTGTTCTGCAAAATTCTCCGCTCATCATCGTTCAAACATGATGAAATATAATCATCTTCACTCTTAAATCCCAACGATAATAATTTTTTACTGAAATTAATTTCATTCTTCTGCAACATTTCCCGCCCGATCGACAAATCAGTTTCAACGCTGTGAAGAGCCGTCATAATTTCATCTAATTTTTGGGTGCAGTTAATTTTATTTTCGCGCCGTGAATCTGATTGAACCCGTAAATTTTCGATTTCTTTATTCATTTTTTCCGTCTCAATATCCGGATCACGAGAACCAAATAATACGATCCTCTGCTGTTGAAATCCATCGCGTTCTGCCTCGACTGCTTTTAACCTGCTTAATAATTCCTCGCGCTTAACTTTAAATAAATCTTTTTCCTTCTTTAAATTATTTATTTCGGTATTCGCAACAGTTAATTTTCTTTCAAGCTCATCACGCTTAATTATTCCCGTCTCCCAGTCGTTTTTTCTGATCTCAAGATTTTCAATAATTTCAATCGGATTTTTATCGGGCAAAGTTTTATAACCATACGGCATAATCTGAGAAATTAATTCACGTCTCAAACTTGCAGTAATTTCATTTTGAGTTTTATTTTCTGATTCAAGTCTGATCTCTTCGGCTCTGGAATTTTGCAAAATAAATAATGCTTCTTGATGCCAGCGCGTTAACTCGTCCCGGCCTTCCCTTATTTTTTCTAACTCGTCCGCAGCGTTTTTCATTTCGCGTTCCGCATTTTCGGCGGTGTCAGCGTTGTTTCTCGCAAGCTGTAAATTATCTCTAGTTTTTTGGCGCGCTCTGTCTATTTCTTCAAATGGTGATATACCGCTCCCAAGCTGTAAACCTAAATCAGAAACTTTTAAAGAAATTTCGGCGTTCAAATTCGTAATTTTTTCCTGTATTCTGCTTTCTTCTCGTCCAGTCTCAATAATTTCCTCCGATAATTTTCCTGCACGCTCCTGCCTTAAATTTATTTCGGCCTTCAAATTTTCAAGATTTTTCTGCGTGATGTTCAGCTGTTCGTGAACTTGCTCAGGATTCGGCACGGAAGCTCCCGAAACATACGGATGACTCAGAGAACCGCATAAAGGACACGCGATGCCATCCTGTAATAATTCCCGCACTGCATCTAAATCCTCAATTCTCCGCAGTAAAGCGACACGGCGTTCTAATTTTTCGGACTCGGATTGTAATTCATAAATTTTCCCAATCTGTTCAACGTCCTGTAAATTTAAATTTCTGGTCTCCTGTTGAATGCGCGTTTTTATCTCATGAAAATTTTTTAATTTCTCCTGTAAAGCGTGTTCATCCTGAAATTTTTTATACAGCTCATCTAAATCTTCGAGGCGTTTTATATTTTTATTGCAGATTTCGCGCCATTCCGTTAAGCTCCGACCCTTCAAAGAACTTTCATAAAATGATCTGGCACGCGTATAATTTTTTTCTGCAATAGTAAATTTTTGAGTTATCTCGCTCAACATGGCCGCACGATCGTTTAACATGCTTTGAGATTGAGTTTTATTTTTTATTGCGAGATCATAATTTTTTTTGAGTTCAATGCTTCTGTTGACCGCATCGGAATATAACTCATAACATTTTTTTATGCCCTCAAGACTGGTTAATAATTTTTCGTCCGAAGTCCTAACCTGTAAAAATTTTCTGGCTTCACGCAAATTAATTTCGAGCCGTTCAATTTCTGTTAAATTCTTTTCAATTATTACTGTGCAGTCACGTAATTTTTTATCGGCCTCCGTAAATTCTTCGCGGACTTTTACAGCCGATTCCTGACGATCTTTTAATTGCTCATCGACCGTCTTAACTTTTTTTGCGAGATTATTTAATTTTGCCTGTTCCGATAATTTATCGCGGTATTCGGATTCAATGACCGTTAAAGATTCTCCGGCACTTTGTAAATTTGTACGAGCCTGCGCCATGTCATCACGTAATGAGTTTTGTTTCTCAATATTTTTTTTGCGGGCTGACCTCAACTCTAAAATTTCAGAATATTCCGCACCCAATTCCAGAGTTTTACGACCGCGCTCAAGTCTTTCTTTTGACGGAACAAATAAAGCAATTTGGCGATCCAATTCACTCCGCTTTATATTTAGCTCTTTTAATTTCGCACGCTGTTCAAGTATTTTTAAAATATTTTCAAGTTCTGTTATTACGTTCATACGTTAATACTCCTTCTGAAGCAGTTACAAAAATTCCTCCGCCCCACTGAAATTCAAACGAGCCGGATTTTTTTATGAGTTCCGAAAATTTTTCACATTTATTTCTGGAGAGCGTTATTAAATTTAATTCCCGTCCACTTTCGCGAATCAATAATTTACGCTCGTAATCTGATAATCTGCGCAAAAATTTTATATTGAGTCTCAATAATTTTTTATCATTTTCCAATTTTGCAAGCTTTAAAAGTTCATGACCCTTTAACTCTTCGTGATCGCGTAAAATTCTCAAATCCTGCCCGAAATCTGCGAGATGATTTATTACACCGGGATTAATATTTTCTTCGATAAACGGAATTAATTTTAATCTTATAAAATTCCTCGTGTAATCCGTATCATTATTTGTATAATCTTCGCACCATTTTATATTACGCAGTCTCAAAATTTCCCGTAAATATTCGCGAGTTAAATTTATCAGAGGTCTATAAAATTTTATTCCGGCTATTTCGTTCACCGGTAAAATTCCAGCTGCTCCGCGTATACCTGTCCCGCGTAAAATATTAAATAAAACTGTTTCGGCCATGTCGTTTAAATTATGTCCTAAAATTATCGAATCAATATTATTATTTTCAGCGATGTTTATTAATTTCTGCTGTCTGATTCTTCTGGCTGAAGTTTCGACCGATTCGCCTTTTAATTTTTCGCTGTTTATATCGACATTGCTTAATATAAATTTTAAATTCCATTCGGCGCATAAATTTTTTACAAATTCTGCATCATCATTTGAATTATTTCGGATATTATGATTTATGTGAGCAACGATGATTTTTTTGTCAGCATAAAATTTTTTGAACATCCATAACAGCGCAACAGAATCACCCCCGCCGGACACTCCAATTAAAACGGAATTATTATTATTATTTAAAAATCCCTGTTCATTTCCGACTGAGAAAAAATATTTTTTTAAAACATAATCCGAATATTTATAATTAATCTTGTTCAGTTCCATATAATAGCCTGTACACTTCTAAATTTGCGTAAACTCGTTGAACATATCCCAAAGTTTCACTTAATGTTATAGTCTCGATCCAGCGCGGTAAATTTAAACTGTCGCCACCATCTTTTAACCATTTGCGTGCATTTCCCGAACCTGCGTTATATGCGGCCATGACCCATTCTTTTTTTGAAAAACTTTTACTCAGCCACCCCAAATGTGACGCACCCAAAATAATATTATCGTTAGCGTTATATAAATTATATTTTGCAAGTCCTGCACGTTTAGCTTCTTCTTTAGCAGTCGCCGGCATCAGTTGCATAAGTCCGGCAGCTCCGACCCAGCTTCTGGCATTAACTTTAAACGCACTTTCCTGACGCATTATCGCCCAAATAAAATTTTTTTCGACTCCGTATTTTTTTGCGGCCGCTTCGACTTGAGATTTATAAGCTCTTGGGTATAACGCTTCGAGATCAAACCTGTAAAATGTTGTCCCCTTTCCAGTCGTTAATAAATTTTCCATTCGTCTAGCTTCGGAATATGCTTCATCTGAGCCGAGCCATTTCGATAAAATTAAAGCCCGATATAATTCGCGGGTGCTTGCCTTTGGCCGGGATAATTTTAAATATGCGTGGTTTATAAATCCATATTGTTCGAGTTCAGTCGGCTTTAAAGTTAAATTAGGGTTGGTGCCGTTAATAATTTTTAAATTTTTATTCGCGAGCAATGCGTAAATTGTCAACGGATATTTATTTTTTAAGGTGTTCATAGTTTTTTCAGCTTCGGATTTTTGGCCGGAATGGTTTTGAGCATACGCCAGCCAATGTAAAATACGCGCTCTCGTATATGTGTCAACTCCCGGAGCATCAGCCAGTTTAAATAATTTTGCAGCTTCCGCATAATTTCCAGCCTCAATATTTTTCCAAGCTCTGGCCCATAAAACGTTAAATGAATATCTCGTGTTGGGAAAAGATTTTAAAATTTGTGCTTCGACATTAGTTTTATTATTTCCTTGAGGGTACAAATTTGCCAACGACTGAAGCGCACGGGCTTTAATATCACCTTTGCGGTTTTTGGAAATTTTAACGAGAGTATTTAAACAAGCATCCATCATGCCTTTATCTTTTGCAAGATTTGAAATTCTAGTGACGGAGGCTAAAGCGTAAGAATTTCCATTTAAAGCCAATCCGCTCCATAAATTTAGAGCAGCAGTATTATTTTTTAATCTCGATAAAGCCCACGCACGGTAATAAATAGCTTTTCGACTGCTTAAATTTTTTAAAATTTCTTCGGCTTGCTTATTATTTCCTGTTTGATGATAGTAAACACCTAATGCAATTTTTACACTGTTCGAAGGAGTTTTAATCTGAGATAAAATCTGCGCAGCGTCTTTATTAGTCGGTTGAAGCTCCAGTAATTGAAGCGCGTTATTGGCGTTTTTATTATTTGTAATTAATTTTGTGAGCGTGAAAATTTTTCTGTCATCAGTGTTAGCGAGTTCGAGCATACGATTTAAAGCATTTTGTAAATTATTTGAATCGTGAATTGAATCGTATAACCTGTATTGAGCAAACGCTACATAATATTTTAAATCGGCCGGAGCAACTCTGTAAAATCTTTCAGCTAAATTTATAGCGTCGTTAGTTCTCTTTAATTTTTCATATCCGAGCAATAAAGTCATATCGGCATAAGGTTTTTTATTTTCCGGCAAATTTTTAGATTGAGTTTCAAGAATTTTAACGGCCTCGTTCCATTTTTCCTGAAATCTGTAAGCATTCGCCATTAACGCATAATCACGCGCTGATTTTTTTGACTGAGCATTAAAATTATTTTCCATTTGCGCCCAAGAACGTTGCCAAAATAATTCATAAAGGCTGGCGGAGTAAACTGGTTTTAAATTTATGAGTGAGAATAAAAATATTATTGAAATTAAAAATTTTTTGCGCATATAAATTTTGTGAACTCCTTATAAAAATTCTGGTTATTATATAATACGTTGACTTGTAAATTTGGGAGGCATTATGAATTTTGAACGCATTTGAAATTTTAAAATCCCGCGGCTATTTTGAATGGTGCACGAACGAAGAACGCTTAAAAAATTTAATGGCTAGCGAAATGGTTACGGCTTATGTAGGATTTGATCCGACTGCTGACAGTTTACACGTTGGACATTTAATCCCGTTGATGGCTTTAGGCTGGCTTCAAAAATCTGGACACAGACCGATCGCACTTGCTGGAGGCGGAACGGGTTTAATTGGAGATCCTTCAGGTAAAAGCAAAGAACGAAATTTATTAACGCTTGAGGCCATGCAACATAATATAAAAGGCGTTCGCGAACAGTTGAGCAAATTTTTAAATTTTGATTGCGGAGAAAATTCTGCGTTACTTTTAAATAATTATGATTGGTTAGGAAAATATACATTTTTGGATGTTTTGAGGGATGTCGGGAAATATTTTTCAGTAAATAATTTAATTGCACGTGAGTATATAAAATCAAGGCTCGAAGACCCGGAAAAAGGAATTTCATATACTGAATTTTCATATGTATTATTGCAGGCGATGGATTTTAAATATTTATTTGAGAATTATAACTGCAAATTACAAATGGGCGGAAATGATCAGCAGGGCAATTTATTAGCAGGCTCGGAATATATCCGCAAAACTTTAGGAGCTGAAGTATTTGGTTTAACGCAGCCGTTATTATTGACTTCAGCCGGCACGAAATTCGGAAAAACAGAAGCCGGAGCAGTGTGGCTCGATGCTAATAAGACCAGTCCGTATAAATTTTATCAATTCTGGTTTAACACTGATGACCGTGACGTTGAAAAATTATTAAAGTTATATACGTTCTTGACGCTCGATGAAATTAAAAATCTCGTTGATGAACATAATAATTCACCAGAAAAAAGATCGGCGCAAAAAAAATTAGCTTACGAAGTCACAAAAACCGTACACGGTGAAGAAGTCGCGAAAAGTGTCGTAAAGGTCAGCGAAATATTATTTAACCCTGATATTAATTTTAACGAGGTCGATGAAAGTACCTGCGAAATTTTAAAATCAGAAGTCCCGTATAAAGAATTAAATTTAAATTTCCCGGTTAGCATTATAAATATTTTGTCCGGTTCAGGCGCATGCGAATCAAACGGCGAAGCAAAACGCGTAATACGTCAGGGCGGAGCATACATCAACGGCAAAAAAATAACTGACGAAAAAGAAATTTTTAACGGTGATAATTTAATTTGCGGGAAATATTTATTTATTAGGGTTGGGCGAAAAAAATTTAACATGGCAGGATTTGTAAATTGATTTTTTGCAAGTGGTATATTCCAGAAAATTTAAATTTAAATCTAGTAAAAATTATTGAGAATATGGCTCTCGCTGTAAATAATCATTCGAGGGATGTATTGGTGAAAATTTTTAACGCGAACGATCAGCATAAGTCTAAATTTGAAAATCTAATCGAAATTTTTAAGCCTGCAGACATATGGCATTTATTTGGAGATCATGAGCCGTTAATCTGGAAAATTGTAAAAATGCATTCAAAGACGGTGCATACTCCAATAAAAAATTTATTTGCGCTGAATAATAATTTAAATAATTTTATTTCTCCTGCTTTTGGGAGTGTAAATTTACATTCAGGCGAGAGCGATAAAGCCATATACATCGATGAAAATTTAAAATTTGATGAGAATATAAATAATAATTTTCCCGTTATAAATTTATCTGGGCAAAATAATAAAAATATTCCGAGCGAAATTTTAAGCGGAATATATATAACTTTTGATAATTCGGAGTTGACGGCATTACGCGCAGGATTATTAACGATGAGGGGTTTATGTGTGGCTTCTGTTAAGTCTGAATATCTCAATGAAATTTTAGGGCCGGACGGATATTTTATGATTGAAGATGAAAAAGATGAACGGGACATCACGAGAATAATTCGTCAAGGTATGGGCGAGCGTGGGAGAAATTTGGCGGTGAGTGCGAGGCATTTTATACACACGAGGCGTTCAGATGAAAAGTGTGCTGAAAGTGTTATAAATTTATATCGTGAGATCATCGGCGAAAATAAAAAATAAGAAATAGAAATGTTTTCATCGATTGAACTTTTTGCCGGTGCGGGAGGTTTAGCGTTAGGACTTGAACGCGCTGGCTTTGAAGTGTTAAATTTAATTGAAATTGATCACGATGCTTCATTAACCCTCAAAAACAACCGCCCAAAATGGAACGTAATAAATGATGATATAGCAAATATTTCACGTGAAAATTTATGCGAATATTTTAAATTGAAAATTGGCGAACTTGATTTAATTTCTGGTGGTGCGCCGTGTCAAGCGTTTTCTTATGCTGGTAAGAGATTAGGTTTTGAAGATGCGCGAGGAACTTTATTTTATCATTACGCGTTATTTTTAAAGAAGTTGCAGCCAAAAATATTTTTATTTGAAAACGTGCGCGGTTTATTGAGTCATGATCATGGCCGGACGAATAAAATTATATTAAAAGTTTTCGGCGAATGTAATTATATTGTTAAGCAGAAAATTTTAAACGCTTGGGATTATGGTAACGCACAAAAGCGCGAGAGATTAATTACAATTGGAATAAATAAAAATTTTCAGGATAAAATAAAAATAAATTTTCCAGAGCCTCATAAATATAAACCGGTTTTGAGAGATATATTAAACGATGTTCCGGAAAGTCCTGGCGCAGAATATTCAAAGGGCAAACGCGAAATTTTTAAATTAGTTCCGCCCGGTGGAAATTGGCGGGATATTCCGGATGATGTTGCAAAAAATTACATGAAGAGCTGTTATAACATGTCTGGCGGTCGAACTGGAATTTTACGCCGAATGAGTTTAAATGAGCCTTCGCTTGCAGTTTTGACATCACCTTCTCAAAAACAAACTGAACGCTGTCACCCAATTTATGAGCGGCCGTTTAATATTCGAGAGAGTGCGCGTATACAATCATTTCCAGATGAGTGGGAATTTTTCGGGAGCATCAGCAGTCAATATAAACAAATCGGGAATGCAGTCCCGGTAAATTTGGCGTTTGAAATAGGAAAAGAAATTATAAAGGGGCTTGAAAATTTTAAATGTGGAACATAAATTTTATATCTGAAAACGATTTTACGGAGCATGTAAAAAACACTATAAAAAATTATGGCGAAAAATTAAAGCCGTTCGATCTGAAAAAATTTAATATTAATATCATTGACCCGATAAAATTAATTTTTGACAAGCTGATTTATAAATATACTTGGGACGAAATAATAAAAAACGAAATTTACAGACAGCGCGATAAATCTAATAATAACGACATTGGATATTTTCATCAGAGGATTTTTCAGTATATAAAAAATTGCGAAGTCCCGCGCACGGGTTGGGATGTAATATTTTTTAATGATGACGGCATAAAACTCCCAGAAGGCGATATTATCAAAAAAATTTATATCGAAATGAAAAATAAACACAACACTTTAAATTCTTCGGCTGGCGCAAAAACTTATATAAAAATGCAAAATAAATTACTTGAAGATGATAATTGCGCGTGTTTTCTAGTTGAAGTAATTGCTAAACGTTCTCAAAATATAATTTGGTCTGTGAATATTGACGGCAAAAAATTTAATCATCGTAAAATTAGGCGTGTAAGCATTGATCAATTTTATAAAATAATAACTGGACAGGGCGATGCGTTTTATAAAATTTGTATGGTGCTTCCGGATGTTATAGCAAAAATTGTAAAATCATCCGAAATTCAAACCCCAAAAGATACCGTTATAAGCGAATTAAAAAATATTTCTGAACATAAAAATATTTTGTTTATATTAGCGTTATATTTATTGGGATTTGGGACGTATATAAATTTTTCATGATCTGCGCTGATATAATTTTATAATTTTAATTTGGAGGTGCAAAAATATAATTTATCCAAAATGAAGAGCATAATAAAAATTGTAAATGTCTTGGAAAAATTTTCTGATACCGGCGTAAAAGGTAAATGCGTGCAAAAATTTTTTTCCGGACTATTAAAATTAATTCATCCACGCGCGAAAATGATCGAAAATAATTTAAAGCTCGTTTATCCTGAAAGTAATTATAAATGGCGAAAAAATTTAAGATCAGAAATTTATTATAATTTGTCGTGGACTTTGACCGAAATTTTAGCGTTACAAAAAAATCCTGCTCAAGCTCTCGAATGGGTTAAACATGTTGAAAATTTAAATTATGTCGATGAATTATTATCAAAAAAACACGGCGTAATATTTTTAACTGGTCATATCGGAAATTGGGAATTATTAGGAGCCTGGTACGCTCAATACGCAAAATCTCACGGCCATGAATTGCATATTATTCACCAGGAAATACACGATAAAGATATTTGGCATTATGTGAACGACTCGCGAATTAAATACGGAATAAAATCACTTCCAAAAGAAATTTCAGTGTTATCGCTCGCAAGACTTTTAAAAAACGGTGCGCACATTGCAATTTTAAACGATATTTCGGGATATGCAGATATGATTGCGCCATTTTTGGGACATGAATGCACAAATACTCCAGGCCCTGCAATTCTTTCAATGTTGAGCGGTGCGCCAATATTGCCGGTTTGTATTTACAGAAATAAGCCGTTTGAACACGAAATAAAAGTATTAGAGCCGTTAAAAATCCCGGATAAAAATTTGAAATACGAAGACCGAGTAAAAAAAATGATCTCAGAATGGAACGAAGCATATGCAAAAATGATTTTGGCGCGTCCTGAATTATGGTTCTGGCTTCATAACAGGTGGAAAAATAAAAAATGAAAATTTACAAAGATTTTAAATTTGATGCTGCTCATAATTTAATTAATTATCACGGCAAATGCGAAAAATTACACGGACATACTTATAAATTGCGCGTCGAACTTGAAGGCCGTCCGGATTCTGAAGGGATGATTATTGATTTTGTCGAGCTGAAAAACATCGTGAACAATAAAATAATTTCAAAACTCGATCACAATTACATAAACGATTTAATAACCCAGCCTACAGCCGAAAATATTGCCGTTTGGATTTGGCGTGAACTCGAAAAAGATTTAACGCGAGAAAATTGTAATTTATTTAAAATTTCAGTTTGGGAGACAGAAACAAGCTGCGTAAAAATAAATTCTGAAGATATTAAAAATATAAAAATATAAAATTTTAAACGGTGAAAATTATGAAAGATGTTCAAAATGAATTTGATTCAAGAAATATACAAATTGATCGGGTTGGAGTTAAAGGCGTAAATTATCCTATAAGCGTGATGACTCGTGAAGGAGATTTACAAAACACCGTCGCAAAAATTTCAATGAGCGTAATGCTTCCGGCTGAGTTTCGCGGGACTCATATGAGCAGATTTATTGAAACACTTGAAGAATATCACGGAAAAATTTCACCTGAAAATTTAGAATTAATTTCTCGCAGATTGTGTCAAAAATTGAACGCGTCAGAAAGTTATATAAAATTTGAATTTCCGTATTATTTCCGCAAAAAAGCTCCAGCATCAAAAATTGAGAGTTATTCAAAATGTAATATTATTCTCGAAGCGTTTTATAATTCCGAAAAATTCGACATGATAACGGGAATTAAATTAAATGTTCAGACTTTATGCCCTTGTTCAAGAGAAATTTCAGATTATGGCGCGCACAATCAAAGGGCAGTCGTAAATTTAAAAATTCGCTGTAAAAAATTGGTTTGGTTCGAAGAGTTAATTAATATTATTGAGATATCTTCGTCAGCTCCTTTATATACACTTTTGAAACGCGAAGACGAAAAATTTATAACTGAGCACGCTTATAATAATCCGAAATTTGTCGAGGATGTTATAAGAGATTTGGCAATTAATTTAAACGATGATCCGAGAATTTTATGGTATAAAGCTAACGTTATGAGTTATGAGAGCATTCACGATCATGATGCTTTTGCGGAAATTGAGAGATTTAAAAATTAAATGAGAAGACAGGAATTAATACGCCGAAGAAATATTACAATTTACACATTTATAACGATTATAATTTTAATATTTTCGTACAGAATTTACCGCATTTGGTATAAAAGTAATGCTCGCCTAAATCCTAAAATAATAGAAGCAGTCGCAACGAGTTACACCGAAGAACAGCCGTTAAACGGTATATTACTATGGGACGAACAATTAATTTACGCGCCTCAAGACGGTGTTTTAACATATCCTTCACCGCGTCCGAGAATTGTTGCAAAGGGTGAAATGTTAGCTGCTCTCGATGGTAATGCAGTATTTGCTCCATATCCTGCGTATTATTTTCCCGGACTTGACGGCCAAGAAGGTAAATGGGTTTATTCGAAATTATGGCCGGAATTTTTACCGTTTCCAGATTTTAAACAGGCGAAATTAATCGAAAATGGAACGATGTTAAAGCGAGGTCAGCCAGTCGGGAAATTAATTCCTCAGCCTCAAACGTTGAGATGTATTGCATATCTTGACAGTTTTCCGTCATTGATTCGGCAATTGAACAGCGGAGATGCATATATAAATATTCGCACCAATGACGAAGGCAAAGAACGAAGAACTGAAGTTGTTGCAGCAAAATCTTCCGGACAAAAATTAAAAGTTTATTTGCGTCTTCCATTTTTCAAACCCGAAATGATTCGATCGCGTTCGTTTCATGCTAGTGTCGTGACTGGTGTTCAACATGGAGTAATGATCCCTGACAGCGCAGTAATTACTTTGAACGGGAAAAACCATGTATATTTATTACAAGGCAACAGCCCAATTTTACGGGAGATCGATGGATTTCCGGCCGACGAAGAAAATTTTTTTATAATTAAAGGCGTTGTGGCAGGGAATAAATTAATTTTAAATGCGGGTCTGCTCGACGAAAGCGAAATACACAGAATTTGGTGATTAAATATTAAAATTAAATAATTTCTGACCAGATATAATTTGCCAGTCTCATGCCCCGTTTTGTCAAAATAATTTTATTTTCATCAATGTAAATTAAATCATCCGGGAAATTTATTAATTTATTTTCGATCTCGTGTAAAATTTTTTCGCCGAATTTATTTATAAAATTTAATTTGTTTATTCCAAATTTCGTGCGTAAATTTAAAATTGCGTATTCCTTCGCGCGCTCCTCAAAAGTTAAATACTCATAATAAATATTTTCCGGATTATCAAAATTTTTATAGCGCACCCCGTTTAAATATCCCGTTGAATATGGCCCAAGCGCAATAATATTATTTAAATACCAGTATTTTAAATTGTGAACGCACTCGAAATTTTTACGCGAAAAATTAGATATTTCATACTGAATAAAATTTTTTTTCGGCAAAAAATACTGCGCATAACGGTAAAAATAATATCCAGACTCATTTAAATCACGATTATTTAAAATTTTCCCAAGCGGAGTATTTTCATCTAACGTTAATTGATATGTCGATATATGATCAGCTCCAGAATTTATAACGCCGTTAATAGAATTATGCCAGCTGCGCAAATTTTGTCCGGGAATCGAGAAAATTAAATCAGCGTTCAAATTTAACCCGGAATTTTTTATTAATTCCATCGCGTTTAATGCCTGTTTCGCATCGTGAATCCGTCCCAAAAATTTTAACTCAGAATCGTTCAAACTCTGAACACCTAAACTAATGCGGGAAACATTATTATTTTTCCAGAAATTTATTAAATCACGCGTTAATGTGTTTGGATTTGCTTCGATCGTAAACTCCCGGCACTCCGAAAAATTAAAATACTCCGAAATTAAATTTAATAATTCACGCCAAATTCTTAAACTTAATACGCTCGGAGTCCCACCGCCAATATAAACGGTGTCAATAAAAATTTTTTCGCGCTGAATTAATTCGAAATTACATAATTGAAATTTAATATATTCCAGCCATGAAATAAAATCCTGTTCACCTGAAAATTTTTTACTGTAGAACGAACAATATAAACATTTTTTTTCACAGAACGGCACATGAATATATAACCCAAAATTATTTTTATTATTTTTTTTCGCCATCGACCTGCATAAACGCTAAAAATGCTTCTTGCGGTATTGATACTTTTCCTATTTGCTTCATACGTTTTTTACCTTCTTTTTGCTTCTCAAGTAATTTGCGTTTCCTCGTAATATCTCCGCCGTAACATTTTGCTAAAACATCTTTTCTCAATGCTTTAACGTTCACTCTGACTATTACGCGCTTGCCGACTGAAGCCTGTATCGGAATTTCAAATAATTGGCTTGGAATTAATTCTTTTAATTTCGTGACTGCTGCATGACCGCGATTATAAGCTTGATCTTTATGACATATAAAAGAAAATGCATCTGCCGCTTCACCGTTCACTAAAATATCAACTCGAACTAATTCCGAAGCCCTCAAGCCTATAAACTCATAATCTAATGAAGCATATCCGCGAGTTTGAGATTTTAATTTATCGTGAAAATCAATTATAAATTCTGATAACGGCATCTCATAAATTAATCTGACGCGTTCCGGCGTTAAATAATCCATTGATTTATATGTCCCGCGTTTATCTTGAACCAGCTGCATAACTCTCCCGGTAAATTCTGACGGCATGAAAACGGATAATTTTATATAAGGCTCGCGAATTTCTGAAATTTCTCCAACATCAGGAAAATCTCCCGGCCTATGAGCTTCAATAATTTCGCCCGAAGTTTTGACGACTTCATAAATTACATTTGGTGCAGTTGCTACTAATTCCACGTTATATTCTTCGCGCAGTCTTTCCCGCACGACATCCATGTGTAACAGTCCCAAAAATCCGCAACGAAATCCAAAGCCTAAAGCCTCCGAAGTTTCAGGCTCGTAAGTTATGGCGGAATCATTTAAGCATAATTTTTCCAGCGCGTCACGTAATTGCGGATAATTGTCACGCTCAACAGGATAAAAACCGCAAAATACTACGCTTTTAATTTTTTTGTAACCAGGTAAAGCATTTTGAGCCGGGTTATTTGCGTCCGTAATTGTGTCGCCGACCTGAGCTTCTGCTAAAGTTTTTATGCTCGCCGTAATATATCCGACTTCACCGGGACCAAGCGAATCAACTGGAGTAAATCCCGGTTTAAATACTCCAACTTCATCGACTGGATAAATAATATTATTCTGCATAAATAAAATATTTTGTCCGGCCTTAACACTCCCATTTATAACGCGAATATAACAAATTACTCCGCGATAATTATCGTAAACAGAATCAAAAATTAAAGCTTGCAACGGAGCATTTATATCACCTTCGGGAGCTGGAATATTTTTCACGATGCTCTCTAAAATTTCGTTTACTCCTCTTCCGTCTTTTGCACTCGTTAAAATTGCGTTGTCCGCATCGAGTCCTACAACATCTTTAATTTCTTGTTTAGCGTTATCCGGTCTGGCTGAAGGTAAATCAATTTTATTTATTACCGGTAAAATTTCGAGTCCCTGTTCAATTGCCTGGTACGCATTCGCGACTGTTTGAGCTTCAACGCCCTGACTCGCATCAACAACTAATAAAGCACCTTCGCAAGCAGCTAACGACCTCGAAACTTCGTAAGCAAAATCAACATGGCCGGGAGTGTCGATCAAATTTAAAATATATTCTTGGCCGTTTTGTGCTTTATAATTCATTCGTACCGGGACTAACTTAATAGTAATTCCGCGTTCACGTTCCAGTGTTAAGGAATCTAAAATTTGATTTTTCATATCACGTTTATTAATTGTTCCGGTATTTTCGAGCAGACGATCTGCCAGAGTTGATTTACCGTGATCTATGTGAGCGATTATACAAAAATTTCTGATATTTTTTTGCAAAGTTTATAAGCACCTCCCAAATTTCAAGTAAATATAACATAAAATAAAATCGCAGCGTAAAATATAATTTATAAGAAATTTTTTTTAGGAGGAATAGTTTTATTATGAGAAAATTTTTAAGCGCATTAATTCTAATTTTAGTGTTTTCATTTTCGGCCAGTGCAAAAGATACAAGGATCGGAGTTATTGCGCTCTTGGACGAAGCAAAATTTAATGACAGTGCAAAAAGTTTTTTTCTTGAGGGCGGCTCGTTGTTTTCAAACGCTCACGAAGATTATAACGTGTCATATGTTTTTTATGACAATTTGCAATCTATGTTAATGGCTTTAAATTCCGGTGTGATTGATGAACTTGGCACATTCGCAGTAACTGCAAGATATATTTTATCGACCAACGAAAATTATAAATTATCCTGCATTGATTATAATGATGCGCCTTCATATTTTTCGTTTGGATTCTTGAGGGGTAAAGGCGAAAATTTACGCGACAAAATAAATAATGCGCTTATGAACATGAGAGCGGATGGGACTTTAAATAAATTAATTCTTGATTACACTCTTGAAGCCGGAATAACTCCGCAAGCTGTAAAATTTGAAAAATTTGACGGAGCAGATGAAATTAAAGTGGCTGTAACTGGTGATATACCTCCGCTTGATTTTGTAAACGCAGCTGGCGAACCTGCAGGATTTAACACGGCAATACTTGCGGAAATCGGTAAACGTTTAAAATTAAATATAAAAGTTTTAAATATTGATACGGTTGCAAAAACTGCGGCTTTAACTTCCGG
>ERZ842401.3932-NODE-3932-length-17873-cov-4.119879_pt1 | contig 17873 bp, 20 predicted proteins | sample MGYA00521270_ERZ842401 | MGnify/ENA primary metagenome ERZ842401 (study PRJEB31892, sample SAMEA3878208) | bioreactor metagenome | biome: Moose rumen | place: Sweden | collected 2011-10 | study: EMG produced TPA metagenomics assembly of the PRJEB12797 data set...
AAAAAGACAGTAAGGGACAACACCGTATCCACTATAGATGAAAACGGTACGTGGTCACTCGGGCATTTCGACTATGAGTTAGGTGATATAAGCGTTGGGGACAGCTATACTGTAATAATACGGCATCCTATAGGATATTCTGCTGAAACGACCTTAGAGGATGGCACGATACAGCAGTCCCAGATCGGCGTGAAGGTGTCAAGCGCAAGGATAGAGGGAGAGACTGCTGTCTCGAAGGAAGAAACCATAGAAGGTAGGCTTGTAACACCTCTCACCTATGAACTTACTACTACAGAGAACATAAACGACGCATTTTTATATGTTTCAGCAAGCGGCACAGGATACTTAGAAGCAGCTTTTTCCAATTCTGAGGCGTCCTCGGATGAGGCGGTTGCGGTCATAACCGGAAGTAGTACAGAAAATATCGGCACTCTTGGGACAACGGTAACCACGCTCATGCTCGGCACTTATACAGTGACCGTAAATAAGAGTGCGGATGTTACAATAAAGGATATTGGATGTATCAAGGATGTAGGAACCACAAGCTCTAAAATGTCATTCGTCCTAAATGAAAGCGAGACGACTACCGAAACCGATGAAGAATCCGTAGTAGATAAGGGTCATTTTAGTTCCGGCACTCGCTATGCGGCTCCGGGACTTTATACAGGCAACTATGTGTATGATGCTGCTCTTACTACCATGATAGAGACAGAGGATACAGAAGGAAATGCAACCGGTGAAGAGGAAACAAAAAATGACACTGTGACCTTCCATCTTGGAAGCACTCTTTCGGACGAGGAGTTAGAATCTTTGCTCGATGGAGACTGGGATACATCCCTTACGGACAATGGAGGAATACCCGCGACAGAAACATTCCTTAACAGGTTTGTTGGTGACACATGGTATGGTAGGGCTAAGTTTATGCGTATGCTCTCATATGACAATGCGGAAGATGGCTGTCCTAGGCTAATGACCCTTTGTAACAAGCTTAATATTACATACCGGACATACTGGACGGATGAGGATGGTAAGAGGCACTATTACTGGGCGGAGACTGTAGTGAACATAGGCGAAAGGACTGAATACAGAATTGGAGCCGAATATTATGAGTGGAAGATAGATAACCTACTTGCGATTGCTAACTATGGGACTCAGTATATCCGCTCTGATGGCGGAGATTCCTTCATAGGCGTGGATCCAGATGGTGACGGTGCGCTTGATGTAGAACAACCTAATTACATACTGGGCATATATAACAACCCAGAATGGGATGAAAAATATGGTACAGAGGAAGATGGAGAGATCATTGTCGGTTCCGGCTCGCACTTGGGCAACAGGAGCCTGCACAGAAAACTTATAAGAAAATTTATGAGGGACGCTAGTAACTATATGTTTGATACAAGTGTCACTCATGGTGGAACGAACAACAGTAGTTATTACGGTGAGTATTCTTCTGACGGCAGAGCAATAAGAAAGGACTCTGATTCAATAATCGAGTCTGCGATGAACAACGGATTATACGCTCATCCGCATAATGACTATTTTATGCTTGATGATGAAGTCTATATTGATGACTCTACAGCTAATGAAAGCTATAATGCCTGTGATAACGGAAATGCTAAAGGACAGAAACACTTCGTCCTTATAAGTGCCACATCTTTCATACACGAGGGCAGGACATCTGGGGATGGCCGTATTGTGACACATAATGATATGAATAATTCATCGCATTGGAACGTGGCTTCATCGTCCTACGGCCATTCAGCAGATGATGTGGCAGAAGCAGTGAACCTTGATGATTTTGAACTTACATATACCGGTATAGATGATGTTTATACGCTGCCTAATGCCTCTACATGGTATGGACCTAAGGGTTTCACGGCTGACAAGAACGCTATATTCAACATAGTAAAATGTCATGAGTTCTCTGACGAATGGTGGGAGGCTATGAAGGAGCGCAACAGGTATATGGGACAGACTATACCCGAAACTCCGACTCCTGATGGGAGCACTGAGACTGTAAGGGAAGACACGTCTGACTGGCAGTACCGTGTGACTAATGATGTGCTGTATATAAGGGATCAGCTCGTGGAAATACCTGCTACAACTGCCAACGGATAGTACTATACCAATCTTTCGGTACAGTACGACAAATTCGGTTCGAGAGAGGGACAGCAGCGCACCATAGTCATAAATGACTTAAGCGACAAATACAGCGGATACCTTTCAAAACTGGATTCTAAGGGTGAGTCGGTTGAGTACGGTTTAGAGGGCGAGGATGCGCTTTCTACATCTGATGGCGGTGTAAGAGGCAAGAAGAGAGCGATACTTCCTGATGACCCGAATGATGCGTACCTTACATACACCGGCAATGAGCCTATAAGGATAGTTACACCGGCATCTGCGCCTATTAAGATAGAAGGCGGTAACACTCAGATAGCCGACCTGCCGGATGAGAAATATGTGCACAATCAGGTGAGGAAGTTCGCACAGCTTCAGCTTGACGGCACTTATGAGCTTAAATTCGACTTCGACACGAATTTTGGCGAGAGTGAGTACTTCAAGGATCGCTACGGTGATGATACAAGAAGCCATGGCTTTGGCGTGGATATGGATGGCGACGGCTATGCTGACGCAGGCACGGTCAAGTACTTAAAGGACAAGCAGATAAGATTCCCGTTCTCGGTACAAATAGAAGGAGTGTACTACGAACCTAAGAATAATGTAGACGGCGTGTATTATACCGACTGGATATCCTTAGGTGAGGATTGTATGAAGACGGAGTTCTATGTACCAACGTGGGCGCAGGAAGGCGCATATGGGCTCGTATCGGTATCTAATGAAAACGGATACGAGATGTATGACGGATGGGACTCACAGAACCGCAACACCTCAGATTATATGAATACAGGCATTCAAGTAAGAGTGCTTGCATCCAACTATAGCCCGGGCATAAATGACAAGGAAGAATATGCCTATAACCGTGAGCTCGGCAGTTATGTGGCAACATACAACTACAGCTGCTATGTCTGCGGTGTGCTCTATGACTATGAGACAGATGTGATAAATGACGAGACGTTCGCAGGTATAGTTGACAGGGTCTTAGGGTATTTCAATTTTGCGAGCCACCATGATGAGCGAGTCGTAGGAACCAATAACAGGTGGGGAGAGCCGGAAATGAAATACACGAAGGATGGTGATACCACATCCGACTGGGATCCTGTAAGCACGCTTCCGTTCGTGGCTGGCAAGAACCGTTACTTCAAGGATATGGGATGGCTTCAGCTAGGCGATTACTTCTCGTTCTCGGTCAAGACTATCTCAACCGACCTTAACCATAGCGCAACCGGTCCTACACCTGATCTTATGAGGATAGTGCCTACTTATCAGTACGTGGATCCGGCAGGCAACATATACGACTTTGATGAGATGGTGTTCTTCTATGAACAGAATGGGAATCTCATACGCATGGGTTCATCAGAGGACAAGGCGGGCTTCTATAATGAGCCGCTTGACAGCCATTGGTTCGAGGACTGCTATTATGACTACCATTACAGCAGTATAATAGATGAGACGGCTACCTACTATGGCTTGACTCCTAATCAGCTAATGCGGAGACCGCAAGGCGAAAGCTCAATGGGAGAGATAAAGATTCCGAGCCTCCACAAGCTCTTCACTTATGATGAGGATCAATTACAGATAAACACCGAGTATAATGCCGGAGACAGTCTGCGGTATTACACATCTGCAATGGCAGCCATAACGGACAAGCCTCTTTCAGAGATAACGAGTGAGGAGATGAGTGCTTTCAAGAAGTCCATGCAGACGTGGTACGGCACGTATAAGATACCTGACACACTCTACATCTGCTTCAAGGACGACTTCGACAGCATCGACACCGATCAGCTTGACTTGAGCGACTTCAAGAAGGTGGAAGAGGACGGCACGCTCTCGGATGAGGGGTTATGGATAGACACAGGTCACCTTATACTGAATTTTGACATAATCACCTATACTGAAATCAGCGGTAGTGATTATGACAAGATAGAAAAAGACTCGAACAAGTATAGCTATGTCGATGAGAACGGCACAGTGCACTACATGGCGGCCACGATGAAGTATTACCTCAATGAGGGAGGGCTTGATATGTGGACAACGGAACACGGAGACCCTAATTCAGATGATCCCGACCCAGATGACCCCGATCCTGATGACCCGGTGAACCCGGACGACCCCGACATTCCTGATGATCCTGGAACGATAGCGGTGATATCCTTAAGGAGCAGCATTAGGAATAAATACAAGATCGGATACATCTATATCAATTAAGACTCAGACCGTCTTTCCTAAGCGAGAGGCGGTCTTTCTTTGTCTTCTGGAGGGAATTTTATATTGATATAAGCGTAGCCTATGATATAATATACATTATTAGATTAAAATATACTTCAATTCAGTGTTTACAAAATGATAAACTTATGATATAATATACAACATCAAAAGGAGATACCAATGAAAAATAAAATCATAGTCGTTTTATCAGTGATAGCACTGATGATGACAGGGTGCAGAGGTGCACCCGAGAAAATCACCACTACCGGAGTACCTGAAGCAAAAGCGCAGACGGCGAACTCAGCATACATTCGTTCCACGAACCACGTTTCAGAAACGGTGTACAGTGGAGAGAACCTGACCCCCGCATTGTTCGATTATCCATTCAGACGAACCGATGAGGGGTACGTCTCAAATCGAGAACTCATAACGAACAATGACCTGGATGATGAGTTCTACAACAGTTGTGTAAAGAGCGCATCTGAATATACAAAGATGTTGTTTGGCAGCAGTTACGAGGACATCTTAGGAGATCAGGACGGGTTTGCCGAGGCATACGAGTCATTCTATAGCGGTGGAGAGGTTGCCCATAATGACGATGAGTATTCCAAGAGTGAATACGCCAGAAAGATTATAGAGTGGTACGTGGACAATAAAGTGTACGCAGAAGAGGATTTTGAGACATCCAAGTGCATGATGTACGAGGACAGCGGCATATATTTCCTCAGGGCGGCGGTACATGCCACCATCCATTCTGAGACAGCTGCCGAGGGTTTCAAGGAACTTTACGGAGTGGATATCAAGGACGGAGAACCATTCACTATGATATGTGAATACGAGTTTTCCCCGAAAGACGCAAGATATGTAAGATGCTTTTACATATTAGGTATCAATAGGTAAGCACAAGAAAGGGAAAAGAGTATGGATAATATGATAAGAGAAAATATTATCGGACTGGGCAAGTGTCCTATATGCGGAGAGCCGGTTCAGATGGAGTACGGAGTAGATCCCGATAAGCAGAAGGCAGTATTCCATGCCGTGTGCACAAATGAGAAGTGTGGATGCAATTCCGGCAATTTCGACTCACTGCGCTACTTGCAGGATCTGTGGTCTAATAAGGATGTCGGCAGTGCTGCTGCTCCAGTAGAGCTTGACAGTGAGGGGTTTGTACCTTCGTTCAAGAAGCCGAGCAAGGAGGACACCATAGCGAAGAACGAGGGCAACAGCAGATGGTACAGGCTAATGAATGTGATAGCAAAGGGCGCACCCGACTACATAGTGGGCTTTTATGACGGTCATGAGTACAGGCGCATAGGCTCGAATGAGATCATCGAGGATGCGGTATCGTACAAGTTCATCGACAGCTGTACGGTGGAGATCACTAAGGAGCAGGCAGACGCGATGCGTTCATAATACATGCATTCCCCGGCGGTTAGCCGTCGGGGAGTTTTTGGGAGAATACTATGAAGATTATAGAAAAGATCAAAACATATAGTTCAAAAGAAATGGCAGCTTTCATAAGGGACAATACCGAGGATGATATAAATGTGAAATACTGTAATAATATGTGCAGCGAAAGAGAAAGCTGCAATGCAAAGGGTAGTAATTGTCCTTACACACCCGAGGAGATAGTAGAGAAGTATTTGGAGAGCGATTATGAGGGCTAGATGGATAGTATTAGCGCTATGCATGGCACTTTCAATGCCGGTTTGCGCCCGTGGCTCCGCTGATGCGGCCGTAGAGGTGCTTATCGAGGACGCAGTAGAAAGCGGCACAGAGGAAAACCTATACAACGAGGCTAAATCGGGGAGTTTCTCTGAGCCGGTGCTTGAGGACATCATAAACAGGGGATTCTTGAGATCACATATTGACGAGCTTAAGGTATTAGGATACCTTGACAGGTCTTTTTCGCTTAATTCATCAAGGGGCTCGTCCGGCGGTTCGACGGGAAGCAGCAGTTCATCAGACAGATCGTCATCAGATAGTGAGTCATCTGATAATGGAGGACTCTCCGGCACAGGGGATGCTGAAAATAAAGGTGATAAAACCGCCGAAGGCAACACAGCCGGAGATACGACTTCCGCAGACAAGGATAGTGAGGGAAAAACCTCAAAAACCTCAAAAGACAAATCGTCAAATGACGGAAATAGCAAATCTACGGATGGCAGAACGGAGAAAAATGAAAGTAACCCTACAGATGTAGCCGACCATGGGAATGCATCAGACCTTGAGGATGCATCAAACTACAACAACGACGATGTAAAGACCGTGGACGTAGAGGAAGAACCGACCGCATCAGTAGATGGTACGGCTACAATAACTGATAAGGATGGCAATAAACATAAGGCACGAATATCGCAGGAATGGCTGCACACCATAGACTCGAAAAAGGTTAATCATGCAGACGTAGCAGAGGCTACGGATGATAGTAACACGGTCGTGACAAAAGATCACAAAAACATGATCGCAGTCATTGTCATACTTGCAGCCATAGGCATATCGCTTGCAGGATATATGTATGCCGGATACAGGCGTAAAAAAGAATTAGAGGATGATAAATCGAATATTTAGCATAATACTCATAGTGGCTATGCTGCCTATGAGCATGAGTGATGACAATAATAAATATGATGACATATTCAGCGATGAGGAAATCGGCACTTATGAGGAGAGCATACCGAAGCAGGCTGCCATCGGAACCAAGCAGAAATATACGAGTGATTACACGCTGCTTTTTTCCGAGGCTGATTTCGCGTCAGAGATAATAGGTGCACTGTGGCAGAACTCCGTAGTCACTATAAAGGATACTTCTGACGGGTGGGCACATATATCCTACGACACGAGGAACATGGACACGGTAGAAGGATATGTCAGAACCGATGCGCTGTCTGACAGTTTTACCAAATTTCCCGCAACAGACGGAGACGGTAGACTCGTGACATACGAATATATGGAGGATCTCAAGTATCTATTTCCGGCGGGGCGCATAAGTGAAGGGATAGGAGATGCCGAGAACCGAGAGCTTGAAATGATGCTCCATGACCCGAGACCCGAGGAGTGGTACGTAGTCGTGACTGAGACGGACGACATTAAGATAGACGGACGGATATTAGAGGGTCTCAATAATGGCTGTATTACTATTTATAACAGACCCGAGGGCACGTCCACTCTTACTGCTTTAAGGATTGTCCCCGGCGAGGCAGCAGACGAGGATGCTGTATATGACCTCTCATATTCATTAAACAATGGAAAAATATCATTTAATGACAATAAGGAAACACCATTTTCATTAGAGGTCGGGTTCCACCTTGATAGTGGTACTGAGGCAAGGATAAGGGCAGATGGAAAGACGGATGTGTTCGCTGCTGACGATGAAGGAATTGCGTGGATCCCTATAGAGAAAAAGACAGCTGTAAAAATGATGAATTTTACAGCAGAAAATAATACTGGCATATCAGTCGCCGATTACGAGGTTGCTGAAAAGATAGATAAAAGACTTACTGTAACACTTATCATACTAACGATAATAGACGGCATTTTACTTGGAGTCCTTATTGTAGTAAAAAAAGACCGGCTTGAACTATTGGCAGAGGACATCATAGCGAGACGACCGAGGATACGGCGCTGATGGTGTCACATGTGACACAAAAATATATTTTGAATTTTTAACGTACCGTGGTATAATACTATGAGCCAGTTGAACTGGCGACCTCACTTTTAGATTTTGGTTGATGGATGAGGTTTGAGCGATGCGGTACGACCGTATCGCTCTTTTTTTACAGCTTGGCACCTGCCATATAGGAGACGATTTATGGTAGATCTTTTAGGAGTATTTGACGACGAGAGAGTGGAAGCGCTTTCGGTCGTAGGCACGACAACAAAAATAGTGGATAACAACGGCAAGGAAGAGAAGATAGAGCCTCTCTTTACGTCGGAGAGTGAGCTGACAGAATATTTACGAGATACCCTGTTCTGCGTTGAGGACGAAGTTTATCTCAACTACGCAAAGGGCGACTATATCTATAAGATATATGGTATGGTTCCGATGTCTCCTGCAATGCCGCTTCTTACCGTCAGAAAAAGCAAGTCGCCAAATGCAGGCTGAACGCCGTGCGAAAAGAAGCTGCCGCCGATCACGAGAGGTAGATAAACGAAAAATTTATTGGAGGTTTTTATGAAAATAGATGAGTTCAGGGGAAAGTATTTCTTCTTAAGCAATTTCTACGATGCTCCTATTAAGTACGGTGATATCACATACAGAAATAACGAGGCGGCTTTCCAGGCGCAAAAATGCACTAATGAAGCTGACAGGATAAGGTTTGCAGACTTGTCTGGCAGAGAAGCAAAACATCTTGGCAGAGAGGTAGAGCTTAGAGCTGACTGGGAAATGGTAAAAAATGAAATAATGCGCGATATCGTAAGAGCCAAGTTCACGCAGAACGAGAGGCTTATGGAATGGCTTATCGCTACAGAGAACGCATACATAGAGGAAGGTAACAGATGGGGCGACAGATATTGGGGGACAGTGAACGGAGTAGGAGAGAACCGACTCGGGAAAATTCTGATGATGCTGAGGTCGGAGATATTAACAGAGAGGTCAATCTCACAAATACCCACGGGCAAGCCCGTGGATTTCCCCGCTAAAAATTTTATGACATATACGGATATCAGAAAAGAAGCGCAAAACAGGCTTAATGCAAAGAGTAGACATGAGGCATGGCTATATTTAGAGAACATGGCTGACAGCGGATGTATCGACAAAACTGATGCAAGGTGGATTTTCTCAGATATTCTGTCTGAGAACAATTCGGTATGATGTTATCTGTATAGAAGATTTTAAGGTACAGGATATGCTTATAAATAAAGGCGATGATCAATCTGCTATCAAACGCCATAACATAAACCGCAAGGTTTACGATGACGGATGGTATATGTTTACACAGATGTTGGCGTATAAGGCAAACTGGCAGGGCAAAAGACTCATTAAAGTAAGCTGTGATTATCCGTCAACGCAGACCTGTAGCCATTGCGGTCGGATAGAACCCTCCGTAAGTGATTTATCCATACGGAAGTGGATCTGCCCAAAGTGTGGCGCATATCACGGCAGAGACGAAAACGCCGCAATTAACATTAAAAACGAGGGCTTACGAATATTGCGAGCCTCATAAAAGTAACTGTAAATGAAGTAACGACACCCGTAGGCTACGGGGATGTGACTACGCAGGTAGTAATCGCAATAGTGCAAGATTCCGGTTTCAACCGGAGGTACTAAAATAGTACTGGTCGTGTGACAGAAGATTTTCAACCACTTTTTGCGGATAGCCGAAAAACTACACAAGGGACTGTTCATCGTGCGGTTCTAATGATTATGTAAAGGACATCCGTATTGGCCGCAATGATAACGGCACTACGAGCATTCCATTATGCTTCGAGTGCAGAATAGCACTCTCAAAGATTGCCGAGAGGGAATATCCTACCATATGGAGCGAATGAGCCACGAAGAAAAAAAGGTGAAAAATGACTGAGGGACAGACGGTTTATGCCGGAAATATAGAGTTTATTATTGAAATTGTAAAGGATACCACCGTTCTTGCAGTAAACCCTAAGACGAAGGATCTGCACGAACTGGCGATGTCAGATATATCTGTAGGTGATGAGAATGATACTGACTGATGCAGGGATACCTAAGAGGGCGGCTACGGCACTTAATAAAAAAGGAATATACACTATAGACGATCTCGCTAGATACACTCCTATGAGATATCAGGATTACAGGGAGATCGTATCGCTTGACGGGGCAGCAGGGCAGGACTGCGTTATAGCAGGTTATCTTGAGCGCGTGAAGAAAGACAAGACCAATCAGCGCACCATGCTTAAAGGATACCTCATAGAAGCCACAACAGGGCAGAGGGTGTCCCTCACATGGTTCGGTATGGCTTTTATATGGTCTAAGCTTGAAGACCTTAACGGAAAAGAGGTCTTTGTTTGCGGTAAGGTAAAATTTGACGAGACATACGGCTATCAGATGACCAATCCGGCATTCATTGGGTTAAAAGCGTCATTCAGAGGCAGGATGGTGCCCATCTACCGCAAGATCAAAAACGTGTCCGAGGAAAAACTGAAAGAGTACATAGATACGGCGATAAGTCTATCTGAGGAGACATTAGAGGATGAGGTTCTTAAAAAAGGCATCTGGGCGTATAAAAGGGCTCTTGACGCTGTGCATCATCCAAAGGATCCCGAGGCCGTGAAAAAAGGAAAGATGCGCCTTGCGATAGACGAGCTATTAAACTTCTCACTGGAAATAAAGACACGTCCTAAGGCTACGGCATACACAAGATATGTGGCGCGTAAGACGGATCTCTCAAGGCAGGTCATAAAGGAGCTTCCCTACAAGCTCACCGATGATCAGAACAGCGCACTTTCATCTATCGTGGGTGACATGAAAAAGGGCAACAGGGCTAATTATCTCGTACAGGGTGATGTGTCATGCGGAAAGACTATAGTTGCTTTTATCTGCGCATTCGCTATGGCCGAGAATGGTTACCAGGTGGCAATCATGGCACCGACCACCACGCTCGCAGGACAACATTACGGAGACCTTAAGCCACTTGCAGATAAGTACGGTTTTGAAGTGGCATATTTACATAGTGGACTGACAGCAAAAGAGCGTAAGGAAGAATTAAAAAAGATTGCTGATGGCGCTGCATCGTTCATTGTGGGTACTCATAGTGTCATTTCAAATGATGTTGAATATAAGGACTTGTCGTTAGTCATTACTGATGAGGAACACCGCTTCGGGGTAAATCAGAGAGAGTCTCTTATCAAGAAGGCAGGAGACGGGGCACATGTCATCTCTATGTCGGCCACCCCTATACCAAGGACAGTCGCCACAGTACTTTTCGGCGAGGACAAAAAGATAATAGAGATAAAGACCATGCCCGGCGGCAGGAAACCGGTGTTGACTTATGTAAACAACAATGATGAAGATATCATACGATTCATAAGCCATGAGATAGGCATAGGCCATCAAGCTTATATCGTATGTCCGCTCATCGAGGAAGCGGATGACGACAGCAGGATAGCTGACATAAGAAGTGTGGAAGAAGCCGAGGCGATATATGGTCCGCTGCTTTTAGAAAGAGGGATAACTTATACCACGGTCACTGGAAGGGACAAGGAAAAAGATAAGGCGGAAAAGCTTGAGTCGTTCAGATCGGGCGAGAGCAAGGTGCTGTTCTCCACTACAGTTATAGAGGTAGGAGTCAATGTGCCTGCTGCGAGCCTTATTGTGATAACAAACGCTGAGATGTTCGGGCTTGCCACCCTTCATCAGCTTAGAGGGCGCGTAGGCAGAGGCAGCGAGCAGGCATACTGCGTGCTTGCCTCATCGGATTATGGTAACCCGAGGCTTGCAGTGATGAAGGAGACTACGGACGGTTTTGAAATCGCAAAAGCTGATTTGGAGCTCAGGGGAATGGGAGACATCTTAGGCACTCAGCAGTCAGGGGCGAACCACACCATAGAGCTTGTCATGAGGATGCCTGAGATGTACAGGCGCGTCCAGGATCTTGCGGAGTTTATGATAAAAAGAGGATACGGCGGCAGGCTTATAAGCCTGTACAGGGAAAAGGAAGAGATACGAAGTGCTTAAAAGGATCATTAAAATAGTCCATATATCGGGGATTATTGGCATTCTGTGCCTGACGGCGAGCCTCATGCTTCAGTTGTATACTGCGTCAAATTACCACGACATGATCACAGAAAACAGCAAGGCGGTCGAGGATATAGGCAGGCTCCTTGCCCACGCAAACCGGTATCAGCTGCTTGTATATAAGAGTTTCTATGAGGCAGATAGTACAGAAGATTACGAGATAGAGATGAGCGATACAGCCTCTTATATGCACGGTATTATAAATGATATGATGGACAACAAGGCACTTGCCGAGACGGATCCATCAGAGGATATCCGAAAAGAGATAGACGGATATGTAGAGGAACTAATACTCACATCTGATCCGAGCCTTACCAACCGTACCATAAAGGAACTCACATCCTCTATAACTACGTTACTAACATATACGAACATAAATAGGGAAGAAAAGTTAAAGACTATGCGTATGTGGTCTAAAGCATCATATCTGTTGAATGGATTTATACTTGCGGGAATCGTGATTTCGACTATAATAGCATCGTACAAGGCAGGTAGATATGGTGATCAGTATCAAAAAGAAGTAGATAGTGAGATATATACCGATAAGCTGACAGGTGTATATAATCAGAGGTATTCAGTGAGCATCTTGCCCGGCAAAGTGACAGAGGGATATCTTTATATGCTTGATATGGATAATTTTAAGAAAGTAAACGACACTTATGGTCATGATGCAGGGGACAGAGCTCTCATAGGCTTTGCCGAAGCACTTAAAAGTTCGCTTAGAGCCTCAGATATCCCATGCCGTCTCGGTGGGGATGAATTTTTGGTGTATGCACATGAGCTGAAAACAGACGATACAGCCATCGAGCTTGCTGAACGAATACAGAAGGCGGTTTCGGAGGCTTTCTTGGGTACAGAGATGTCCATTGTGACAGTATCATGCGGAATATCAAGACTGAAACAAGGTCAGAGGTTCAGTGAGGCTCAGAAGATGGCAGATGAAGCACTATATTATGTCAAAGAACATGAAAAAGGAAAATGGCATCTATCGGAGGATTTATCGACTCGATGTCAGGGAACTTGCCGAATCGGTTGACTGAGCGCGATGCTGAGGCAATACGGCAGTTTTATAGATTAGAGGGGATACTTAAGCCTCTGAAAGCCGAGGGCAGTCTTCAAAATGTAGAATGGAGCATAAGAGACAAGAAAGACTGCGTGGTAACTTATACCATAACAGACGGCAACGAGGAGACATTTACCATACCTATCACTGGCAAGATAGCATATAAGGTATGTAGAAAAGGAGGATAAGAAATGGATATAGTCAATAAACGAATTTTTCAGATAATGTGTGTCGTCCTATTCGGAGGAATGCTTTCCATCGGTTGTATATCTTACGAAATGGAAAAAATCGAAACCCAATTATCCCATATTGTCGATACCATCGACTCTCTTCCACCAGGACAAAGGGATATAGCCACGGAAATAACCATCGAAGAATTGGAGGGACTGCTTTCCAACTTCGATGATTCGGGAGTTTCTTATAGGTAGCCGAAATGTATATTGAAATCCGTGTAAATTATGGTATAATATACCCATAGATGTTACATAACACAATATAAGGAGAGCAGATAACAGGCATTGTTAGCTGCTCTTTTTTTTGTGCAAAAACCAAGTTTTTAAGGAAGGAGGGCAGCTATGCCAGGATACTATGAAGATGATGACCGTTATTACAGTCAATCATCAGAAGAGACGGATGATTATGAGGAGCAGATGCTTTACTATTCGTCAGTAGACACAGAGGACTTCTGCATAAAGGGAAGTCTCTGCTAAAAAAATCTAACGGTCTCCCGAGTCGGGAGGTGCGCTTTTGCGTAACCCTCCCACCGGATAAGGGGAGGAATTGTATTTCTCTCCTAAGGAGGCGAGTTATGAACACATGGATTCTAAAAATCAATTATTGGTGGTGCGATAATTCGTATGATGAAGAGTCCGACCAGTATTTTGATTCCGCCGAGGATGCCTATGATACGGCAAAGCGGATGGCAGTAAATGAGGCTGAGATCAGTTCCAAGGAGCACGAGTGTGGTATATCACTTAGATTCTACAACAAGGATATGGTTTCAGAGATAGGTTGTAGCGGAGCTTATGCTGTTATTGATCTCTCATATCTTTATGATTTGAATGAAAAAGGGCAACCAAGCGTATGTCGCTATATAGTTTGCAAAGGAAAGGGATAAACGAGACCTCGGTAGACCGAGGTTGTGTACCACCTAACGTAGACGAAGGGTACACATAAAATAAAGGGAAGTGGGTTGCCTGACGAGAAACAAAAGTATCGGAGGGTAATCCCTCCGGCACTGGGCATTAAAGTAAGCTAAAAAACGCCCGGGGCTTCATTATCCACGAACGAGAAATCGTTAGTGGTGTTTATGACTAACAAAAGAAGTGATGCACAAAACGAGTTTCTTACGTTTGACCGCATCACAAAGATTAAGAGTATCGTGAACAAATTCGGAGAGGAGAGCTTTTACATAAGCTTTTCCGGCGGCAAAGACTCTACTGTGTTAAGTCACTTGGTTGACAAAGCACTCCCTGGGAATAATATTCCGAGAGTGTACGCAAATACAGGGATAGAGCTAAATGCCGTACTGGAGTTTGTCACAGAGCTAAAAAAGAAAGATGACCGTATCAAGATCATTGAGCCTTCCGTCAAGATAAAGCAGATGCTTGAAAATGACGGATATCCGTTTAAGAGTAAAGAACACAGTTTATACCTATCGATTTACCAGAATAGTGGATATACAAAGACCATTGACAGATACCTTCATCCGGATGAAAGTAGAAAAACCTTCGGATGTCCCGAAAGCTTAAAGTATCAGTTTACACCGGAATTTAAGCTCAAGTGCTCAAAAAAGTGCTGCTACAACATGAAGGAAAAGCCCATGGACGATTACGCCAAGGCTAATAACAAGCCAAACGCAATGATCGGACTTCTTGGAGACGAAAAAGGTGGACGGAATAATGCCAAATGTCTTGTGGAAAGCAGGATAGGCGGACATAATTTTCAACCACTGACAGCCGTTGACCAAGAATGGGAGAATTACTTCATAAGGACAGAGGACATAAAGCTCTGCAAGCTATATTATCCCCCGTACAATTATGTACGGACAGGATGTAAGGGATGTCCTTACAATATTGACTTACAGGAGAGCCTTGACGTTCTCTCGCAGTACTTTCCATCCGAGCGAAAGCAGGTGGAATATATCTGGGAACCGGTTTATGAGGAATATCGCAGACTGGGATACAGACTAAAGCGTAAGGGACAAATGAAGGGACAGACAAGCATCTTTGATGCCTACTTCGTGTAAAACCTCTGACGAGAGGACGCCTTTTGGGGCAGTAGTAATTAACTGCTGCCCGACGGGGTGGCTATATTTAAGGAGGAGAAATGATGGAAAGAGTAGTAATTGCTATGGCTTTCGTAGAACTCTACAACTATGTTTCAGAGCGAGACAACAGAAGCGATGATACACTTATAGCCGAGGCTGAGGCATATTATAAGGAGCAGTACAACAGGTATGGGGATGAGCGATATGCAAAGATACTTGAGAGGGGCTTTGGGGTTATGTCCTTTGAGACATATCTTAATAAGCAAAGAGAGTATCTGTGCACAGATGCTCCAAAGGAGATAACAAAGGAAGCATATGATGATGCTTTTAATGTGCTCCCACCCATCCTGTTAAAGAGAAATGGAAATATCAGATCCTTTTGCATGCGCGAATTCTATTCCGGGACAATCACGAGCCAGTACGCACATGATACCGTCACAGACAAGTATTACACCGCATTGGTGGACGTTGCGGACAAAAGCACATGGTTGTTTAACAGGATAGCAGCATAAGGGAGGTGAGATATTATGAGTTACTACATAACAAGAGCCATCAAGGTGTTAAAAAACTCAAACATGGTTTCGGTACAGGTCGCTTGTAACAACGTGAAACCGATCAAATATTGGACGGACAGATATGGTGATTCCGAAAAAACTAAAGAAGAAAACTTGAAAAAAATCGGGATCAGCATTCAACAGGGCAACTTCCAGGGTACGCCCAAAGCCACAATATATGGGCTTGGCACACAGATGAATATGCGTGAAATGGAGCATATGATGAATTCTTTCTCAAAGCTTGCAACAGACGTTACCTTTGATAGTGACCTTACATATAAATGTAACTTCACAAACAGAGTGGAGGAAGTTATAGCTGAGGAATTCTTCGTTCCCATGTGTCTTGGAAAGCACGTTAATAGCGAGAGACTTGTTAATCGGATTGATGCTCTTAATGAAGAAGCAAAGAAGGGTTACCGGAAGGCATTAGAGGATGACCTTAAAAACGACAGGGTGCGTATCTGTTGTGCAATCAGGTGTAATTATCCTAAAGGATATGATTGCCTGATAAGTAAGGATAGAAAGGCGGTATATCTTGCAAAAATCGAAAACTACAATAGTGGCGTACTTGAAAAAGCAAGCGAAGCCTATGTTGTAGGGACGGATGGTAACACGGAAGCTTTTTACGTTCTTGGATACAAGGATGAAGTGTCATGTAAAGCCTTCCTTTCAAAGTGCAATATTGATATTGCGGCATAGAAGGGAGGACGACCATGATCAGTATAAAAGCCTGGGATATTTCTCATGCAGCGTCTCTGATAAACGGATATCAATCTGAGGGCTACGTTCTAATCTTTAGTGAGAAGAACCACTTTGAACTATACAAAACTTCAGAGAGTAGCCTTATTGTTATTGAATATTAAGATTTGAGGGGCAAAAGCCCCAGTTAAAAATAGTACCTGTTCCTTGAAAATTCCATATAGATCAAATTTTGGCAATATTGGAACCGATTTTATCCCAATATAGCTGATATGACAGTGGTATCCTTGCCATATACCTATGCCATGGCTGTAATTGGGGTACACCAATCCAGACTGTCTATATATCCTGACAGTTTTTTGAAATTCAGCGCCGCTATCTTAAATCCAAACAGGTGCTTCATCCGGATCAGCCCTCTTACCGGCATGTGGTCTATGTTGTATCGTCGTCGCAGCATAGATGGTATGGTTTCAACTCCGTTTCGGACTCTGGCGATAATCTTAAAGTTTGTTGTTTTCATCTGTCGTTGCGTTTTTGCCCGTTCAGATGATTTTTGTGACACATATACTACTGCTTTTTTGTTCCCGATCTTTGGCTTGCATTGATCTTTATAGGGACACCCCTCGCAACACTTTCTGTCAAATGATGCCCTGCAGTTGCCGGTGCTTTTTACTTTGGAACTGCTTACAGGCTTATTTCCCACAGGACACCTTACGATACTCTCGCCGTCCTTGTCAAAAATGAAATCAGCGTATATATCAGCGGTTTCACGCCCTGTCAGGTCAGTAGTTACCAGATTAATGTTCTTGTCATCGGCTTTCTTTTTAAGGTCGTCGCCACTATATGCACCATCTGCCACAAGAGTGCGTCGTTCGGGCGTGTGATCCTGACCATCAAGGTACTCTTCGAGGAAGGTTGCATCGCTGGTTGTATTTTTATCAAACTGGTAACTCGTAACAATGGCACCGTTATCACCTACGCTTTCGGTTACATTTGCCGCATAACCCCGGTGTTGCCTGCCTGCTTTTTCGCGATACGTGGCTTCGGGATCGGACGGATTCTGCATTATCGAGGAATCCATGCCCCCGTCTGCTTTTGTTTTTAAACGCAGGCTTCCATTCTCCTCACGGATGGTCTGTTCTTTGATAACACGAATAAGCAATTGGTATTGCTCAACATCATCATAGCCGCCTTCGCAGAGTGGCATAAGCCTGTTGATGTCATCTAAGATGGTCTGCACCCTTT
>ERZ842401.3933-NODE-3933-length-17869-cov-3.735096_pt1 | contig 17869 bp, 12 predicted proteins | sample MGYA00521270_ERZ842401 | MGnify/ENA primary metagenome ERZ842401 (study PRJEB31892, sample SAMEA3878208) | bioreactor metagenome | biome: Moose rumen | place: Sweden | collected 2011-10 | study: EMG produced TPA metagenomics assembly of the PRJEB12797 data set...
GCCTTTGCATCAGCATGGAACAAAAACAGAAACTTTTATCTTGACATCGGTTGAAATTTATGTTATAGTATAAATAGTACAGTTTGTAATCGATTGTACTCAAAAATATTATATAAAGGAGTGGTTACATGAAACGACCAGTCAAAAAATTTCTCTCTTTCCTTTGTGCTTCTGCGATGTTGTGCAATGTTCCGCTGTTGCCGAGTGATGCCTCTGATGGTACTTACTTTGCGAAACAAATCGGCGATGGTTACAATGTCATGCTTCGTGGAGCGAATCAGAGTATATACATCCGAAACGGCACTTTGGAAACGGCAACCGGAGGCACTCAGCTTGTTGTCATTGGGGATAATGGAGAAAAACGGCTGATTTCGCTTGATGAGGGAATTCATGGTATCTATCCATACAGCTCCAGTACAATGGTAGAATACAAATTTCTTTCCCCGACTGATTCCGTCTATGGCTTCAATTATTATGATTCGAGTTATCAGCTCACTGTTGACCAGCAAGCAACCATTGTCGGAATCGGAAATAACAAGTATGCGCTCATGGATATGGATGGAAATATCATTTCCAACTCTTATGACAGCCTGATATACTTGGGAAAAGGATTCTACGCTACAAATTTCGATTCCAAACCCCTGAGCGTGATTGCATCTGACGGAACAGAAGTTATCCCACCAAATGAAAGAATCATTAGTCTGTATCTGACTGCTGACGGAGAAAAATTCCTTATTCACAGCGAAGACGGCGATTATTTCGCTGACCTTGCAGGAAATCCAATTTCTGACGTATACCCTGAAATCATGGAATCATTTTATCGTGAACGGCTTGACTTTTGGAGTGAAGAAGCTAGTTTCCAGTCCCACAATTCACAGATATACCGTTTCCGAAATGAAAATCATTACTATTCCATTTCCTTTGGCGGAACTGCACCACAAACGGAATTCTGTGAGTATTTTTACAGTGGCACTTATTCAGACCCCAATTCAGACACAGGGTATTCTACTTATATTTGCGGAACTACTTATGGTGAAACACGTTCCGAAATTTATTACGACTTAAATGGAAATCAATTTTCCGGAAATCCCGTTGACAAATCTTCCGGCGTTTATTATAGTTACAGCAACCATGGTTTTGTGGATAACGACGGCAATGTTGTGATAGAACTTCCGGAGGATGTGAGCTTTGCATACAGCTTTGAATTGAATGATAAGATTTACTATGCTGCGCAAATGTCAGGCTATTTCATGGTGTATGATAGCAGTTACCAGCTCATTCAGCCAAAAATTGAAGGTCGTCTTTATAATTCATATGCAAAGAATTGGTTTTATGTTTCCAGTGAGGACGGGGCAAAACTTTATGGTACATTTGACCCTGAAAATACTACCAATCCCATTATCGTTGAACCTGCCTATGAAGATTATTATTCTTTAGATAACGGATATTGGTATGCAAAAAAAGATGATAAAGTTGCCTTTTTCGACCAGACCGGACATTTTCTCAGAGAGTTTGACAATAGCTATCAATTCACTAGCCCAGATGTACGAAACATTGTTTTGAACCGTACTGATACCAACGGAGAAACAAATTCCATCATTTACGACATAACAACGGATACTATTCTTTACGACCAAACAGGAACTTATGATGAAATCCGTGATGCTGCGAACGGAACAATGGTTGTTGTTGATTATGATGAAAGTGACCCCTCTCTCTGGGGGGAAAGCGATAATTACCGTCAAGGTCTCCTTCGTTTCGATGGTACGGAAATTATTCCCATGACAGACCAATTCCGATTTTCTCTTGATACTTATGGATATGACACAATTACTCCCGTTTCCTATTCTTTCATGTTGGATACTTCCTATGATGAAAAAAACAAAAATTCAACTGGTGCTTATATCATTTTGAGAGATAAGACAATCGATAGTCGAGTTGTAATTGATATGGAAAGCCTTGATTCACAGTATGCACAGGAAAACGGTTGCTTACTTGCTTCTGTATTGAGTGACGGAACACACGCATTCTTGAAAAATGGCAAATGGCGCATTGACGGAACAGAAGGTCTTTCTCCGGAATATGATGTAATTTATGAGTATTGCAATGGGCTTGCCTTTGCTACTAACTACCATGATACCCCCTACACCACAGAAAGATGGAACTCCGAAACAAACCAGTATGAAGAAGTAGAATTATCCGAATCCATGCCTTGGACTGGTATTGTTGACCGCAGAGGAAGAGAAATTGTCGCTCCCGTTTATGATAGTAACCGCCCCTATTCTGAAGTTACATTTTTTGATGGTACTTTCTATATTCGCAAACCAATGGACATGGATACAAACTGGTATGAATATGAAAATATTTCCGCTTCCGACGTGTTCAACGAATTCACCGAACAATATGGTTATGATACTGCCGTCAAGTATGGGAATTTCTACGTTATCAGCAAGGGCGGACTGAAAGGAATCGTGACTGCTGAAAATGAAAAGGTCATTCCTCTGGAATATGTTGCTGTGCCTTCATTTGATGCGGATGAATTCTCATTGAAACATACCAGCCGTGTATTTACAGACATTCTTTCAACAGAAAAATTCTCTTCTCCCTTTATTTCGCTGGAAAATGGCAATTATCTTGTCAACCTCAAGACAACAGACGGCAAAATCAAAGCATTTGAAATTCAGCAAACCGACATACAGTTTGGTGACTGCAACGAAGATACCATGATTGATTCCTCTGATGCGGCTGCAATTTTAATGGAAACTGCTCGCCTTGGTAGTGGCGAAATGGGCGATTTCAACGACAGATAAAATGGAAGCAGCAGAAGCAGAAGCAGCAGCAGCAGAAGAGGAAGAAGGAGATGATGAACCGGAGAGCTGCAATACATCTTTCTCAAAAGCTGACGCATTCTCCTCCATCCTATCGCCTTCAAACTCAGCGATAATCAGAGCCGCAGGATTACCCTCTATGAAGAACCTGTTACGCTGTTGCTCGAGATTATTTGCGGAAAGGGCCAGTATCTGACCGTCCATCAGTTCCACTGCAACCGGATTGTGCCGCAAGGCCACCAAGTTTGCAAGAAGACTGTCTTCCAAGGTGTTGCAGTGAGCGCAAACCACAAGATGGTTTTCGGATGGCAGCGGATCCAAAGAAACCTTAATCTCCGTAATAAAGGCCAGCGTACCTTCGCTGCCGCAGAGCAGCCTGCACAGATTAATCTTCCTCTCCGATATATCTTCCGCAATACCTGCAGAGATATCCTCAATCACCTCATCTATGGCATAGCCGCAGCTTCTGCGGCGGAGCGACCTGTCGGGATAATTGTCGTTGATAAGTGAAACGGTCTGAGGGTCCAGAGCCCAAGAGATGAGCTGGGCATAAATCCGTTCAATCAAAGACCTTCCGTCTGCTGTTTTATTTTCAGAACACTCTCCGTAAGCTTTGTTCCAGAAACGCTTACCAAAACGTTCCTCCAATTCCATTACGGTATAGTCTCGGAATACCTCAACGCTTCCGTCCGAGAGCACGCCCTCAGCCTCAAGCAGATGGTGGCGGGTGCTGCCGTAAACCAGGGAATGTGCGCCGCAGGAATTGTTGCCCATCATTCCGCCTATGCAGCAGCGGTTGCTCGTGGAGGTTTCGGGGCTGAAAAACAGACCGTAAGGCTTTAGCGCAAGGTTCAGTTCATCGCGTACTACGCCCGGCTGAACACGGGCCCACTGCTGAGCAGGATTGATTTCCAGAATCTTATTCCAATGCCTGGATATGTCGCAGACTATTCCGCTGCCCACCACCTGGCCGCAGATTGAGGTTCCGCCGGCCCTCGGAATCAGATGAGTATGCCGCCTTCTGGCTTCGGCAATCAAAGCCACAACATCCTCAACTGACTCAGGATAAGTAACTCCCAGAGGCAGTTCACGATAAACGGAAGCATCCGTAGCATAAGCTATCCTATGCAGGTTATCCACATGAATGTGAGAACCCGGACAGGAATTGCCGCTGCCTTTACGCTCCATATTATGAATGTGTGTCAGAATGAATTAAAAGGAAACTAAACCTGTATGTCGTTCCAGCCAAACGGATGAGAAGACAATGGAAGACGGGCAAGAGGATGATAGTCTCCCACAAGGCCTATGGGCTTTGACGTCCGTATCTGGCTCACAATTTCAATGCAAGGGCGGGCCTGGCTGATGCGGAACCCTTCTCCGGAAAGAATCTTGCGGTAACTTTCCGTATGAAGCTCCGTAAACCCTTTGCTGAACTCAAACTCCTCTCCGTTGATGTTCAGGGTACGGAAGGTCTTCTTCTCTCCCTGGACGGCATTTTCCGGCAGAGTATCTGAGTTGATACTCAGGAAGTAACGCACCCTGGCCCTTTTCAGTTCCAGATATCCGGCCACGCGGTCAAAGCTCATCACATGAACTATGCTCTTCTGAACCGGGCCGAAAATCCACTGAAGCATGTCGTAGAAGTGAACCCCTATGTTGGTTGCCACTCCGCCGCTCTTGTGGATATCGCCCTTCCAGGATGCATAGTACCATTTTCCTCTGGAAGTTATGTAGGTAAGGTCAACATCGTAGATTTTGTCTGCCGGCCCTTCGTCTATCTTCTTCTTCAGGGCTGCTATGGAGTCGTGAAGCCTCAGCTGGAGTATGGTATATGCCTTGTGACCGGTTGCCTGCTCCAGTTCCTCAAGGTTGTCTATGTTGTACGGGTTCAGAACCAGCGGCTTTTCGCAGATTACATCCACTCCCAGCCTCAGGCCGTAACGTATAAAGGCATCGTGAGTATAGTTCGGAGTGCAGATTGTCAGCCAATGAAGCGGATTGCTGCTCAGCATCCGCTTTGAACAGAAGCGGTCAAACTGCTCATTTTCTGTGTAGAACGAACAGTCCGGAAAGGAACTGTCCAAACGCCCTACGCTGTCGAACTTGTCGTATGCCACAACAAGATTGTTTCCAGTATCGGCAATAGCCTTTATGTGTCTTGGGGCAATATAGCCCGCAGCCCCTATGAGTGCAAAATTTTTCATCTGTAAATCTGCGTAATAAAATATCCTGAGTATCAAATATACAAAAAAGACTCTACTTGAATGTTATGACCTTGATGTACTCGTTGGTAAGGCCGTTCTGCCCGCCCTGAGAGTCGGCAATCAGAACCAGCGTATGCCAGCCACCGGGCAGGTCCGGACCAAGGCACATACCTTCGTAATTTGCTATGTTCAAGGCACTTGTCATAAACTGAGCAAACAAGGTCTTGCGCAGCGGCTCGGCAGATTCCTGCTCCTTTGCCGGATTTACACGGTAAATCTTGCTCCGTGTAAAGGAGCCCAGCATCATTGCCAAAGTGCCGCCCTTGGGCACATAAACCTCCCGTTCAAGAACCAGAAGCGAGCCGTCGTCCAAGGCTGTCATGGCCGACACTCCGTGGACATAAGCCCTTGCTACAGAGCTCATCTGCAACGGCACATCTGGATTGTCCATCATGTAAAGGAAGCTCTCAGCCGCCCTGTAAGACGGCCCGAAACTCTGGAGCCTGAGAAGCTCTCCGCTATCCTGATCCTGCTTCAACGGACGCTCCGTAGTTGTCCAAAGCAACCCCGTTACGGCATTGTAGGCCAGCGCCTCAAACCCGTTGTTGAGAACTATGTTGTCTTTTGCAAACATTTGGGGAACGGCTACAGTCCTTCCGGTTGCAACTCCCTCTACCGTGTATTCGGAAATCGTCTGGTCTCTTTCCTGGCTTATCAGCAGAACTCCCTCTACCTCAGGCAAGTCCTGAGAAAAAATTTCTCCGCTGGAGCCTAGGCCCAATCGTTTGGAGGCCAGAGGCACAAACACAACTCCCTCATTGTCAAGCCCAGACTCATTGGCAACAGAGGTTGCCTGCGGAACCTCCGCCTTTACATAAGCTACCGTGCCGTCATCGCTGAGGAAAATATCAAACAAAACAAGTCCTCCGCCATTCAGCTTGTCATGTACAACCGCATACTTTGTTCCCCCAAGATATGTTATGCCAGAATACTGCCCCGCCGGAACTTCCTCAGGGAAAGGCATATACAGCCCCGTCTGCCTTACGGGGGCAAACGCATATTCCACTCCCTTCCTGAGCCGCAGGCTGTCCTGGGCACAGAGGCTCGCTCCCAGGCTCAGCAGCACAACCATATAAACAAACTTTCGCATCATCTTTTATCTTTCAAAGTTCAACCTCCTTCCATATCATTTTCTTTCCTCAAGCCGCCCGATAGCTTCGCTGATGCCATTAAATGATATTCTGGCCACATCCTTTGGAAATATCCTCCCCAGCCTGAAGGCATTGCTTATTAACTTGCTCAGCGATATGGTTTTCCTAACTATGTAGGAGTATTTTTTCTTGTAGGTTACATCGCGGTTATGCCCCATGTTTCCAACCGATAGGATGTAGCACAGAATAAGTCTGGCCTTCCGGCTCCACTTTGGGCCAAGTTCAACGGCATTTCCTCCGAACTTAGGCATCGCTACATATGGAAGTCCCAGATATTCAACCATGAGAGCCCCAAATGCATTCCATTCATCCATAATGCCAAACTTTTCAATCTGAGTGCCAAGCCACTCGGTATCTAACTCATTGCCATGTACGTACAGTAGCCGTGCCAAATCGCACACCTGCCTCAGACCAATACCGGCAGAAAAGAAATGCTGAAGTAAGTGGCAGAATACATACAGGACATTCTGACTCACCGGTAAAACATGAACCTCATAGGCGGCATCCTCGTCAAAAACCTGCAATCCTATGCTGCTCATCTTGTTTCCGGCAAAAATGTCCTCCATCAGAGAGTCAAAGGCCGCATCCGTCTTTCTGTCCAGAAAAACGTGTATGTTGCTATGAAGTTCCACAATAAAACCCTTGAGTACAAATGCCACATGATCCCCTTCACGGGTCTGGGAAATCAACTTAGAAGCCTTGGGTATCAGCAAGTTCTTAGCAACCTCATATTCAGAGGGCATCAAAAGCACATCCACATCGCCCGGTGTCCTGCGCAACGTATTGCGGTAAGACTTTGCAATCCCCTGCCCCTTCAGCAGAATCGGATGAAGCCCCTGATCTTCAAGCCAGCGGAACAACTTCAAGACAAACCTGTCCATCTTCAGATTCCGCTGCTCCAAAGAGTAAACCTTCTTTGCAAAAGCTTTTCGCTGAGCCTTATCCAGCACTTCCTCCAGTTCAAAACCAAGCCCCACGGCCGCAGACTCGCCTTCGCCTGCATCAAAAGCCGACGCTATGATGCCTACAAGAGCCTGTTCCCTTGCCAGTTGCAGAACAGCCTCCCAGTCTATATCCTCCAGTTCAACTCCACCAGAACCAGCACCAGCACCAGACACCGTCTCTCTGAATGTAAACCCCTCGGGCAAACGCCCCCACAACCCGGCCACGGTCAGCGCCATAAAAGCCCTGACACTCACATCCTCAACCTTATATCTTTTGCCGTAAAGCCCCATAGTTTTACTCATTCATGTACGAAAGTACGAAATCCTCCACAAATCTTGTCGGATCAACCGTACTTTCCTCTATTTCCTTCCTGCGTGCCGGTCCATACAAATCAGGCTTCAAACTCATATTCTCCTCAATTGTCCTTACCGCCGCAAAAACCTCTTCCTCAGAATTGGCAAGGAATACCTGGTCTGGATAGTTGCGGCTCTGGCAGTTGATATTTCCGGCAAGAAGCGGGCTGAGAGATATGTAAGGAATTCCAAGGACAAACGCTTCCGAAGCCGTGGTCAAACCCTCCGTGAGCACAAAGGCTGCACCAGTTATGATATCATGAATCTTCTCTGGAGGAAAATGCATCAGGCATGAGGCAAACTCGGGTTCAGCTGCATCGTCCTTGTTTTCAAGAGACAGTACAATCTTGTATCGCTGAGAAAGAACGGCCACCAGACGCTTCTTAGCCTCATTGCTTATGTGCCTAACTTTAAGGTCGTGATGGGCTCCAAAGGCTGTAAACCTGATTACTATGTACCTGCGCTTTTCAAGCCCCAAGTCCACCAGAACAGATTCATCCATGGCAAAATACCGGCTGTGAAGGTACAGCTGCTCTATGTAGGCGTTCATGCGTACTTGTTTGCCACTGTCTTTCTTCCAAAGTTCCTTCTCAAAATAAAATGGAGTTATGACTCTTTCCACAAACGGCTTGTAAAGCTTGTGGTTCAGTGCGTTATGCTCGGTATCCTCCAGCAGGATGCAAGGCTTGCAGAACAAAAAAGAAGTTATGGCGCATGGAGAGGAGGCAAATCCCATATAAAGGTCTGGACGGAAGGAACGGGAAGCCTTGATGCAGAAAAAGACCATCTTCCTCAGGTAGTTCAGCGCCTGGAACGTGCCTTGCTTTGCCGGACGCGGAGCTCGGATAACATGGTTTATTCCATAGGCATCCAGAAGCTGGTTTATAATCTTGCTGTTGCGATTGGTAACACAGAAGCTGTGCCCCTTCTCCTCCATCAGACGTATGAAGTTCTTGAAGTAATGTACATGCGCCGGATGATTTATATCTATCAGTATCTTCATCCTACACCATTTAGCAAAAGTTCATATATACGTACCAGCCGTCTGGCTGTCTGATCGCTCACCAACCCCTTCTCAATAAGTCTCTTGCGCCCCTCCAAACTGTCCGGACTGGAAACAATAGCCTCGCATTTATCCGAATACTCCAGGGCTGACGATAGTTTGTCTGCGATATCTGATATATTTCTCTCAGCGATGAAGCATCCCGGTACGCCTGAAACCACATCGGCAACATCCCCTACATCTACAGAAACAATCGGACGACCCGCAGCCATAGCTTCCTTGATGATCATCGGTGAGCCTTCCCTTTCAGAAGTCATCAACAGACAGTCGGCGGCGTTCAAAAGAAGATTCACCTGCTCACGCGAATAGCCTTTCAGATTTAGAAGAACTGCGCTCCGGGACATTTCAGACGCAAACTTCTGGTTTATAAGATTAACGGTCTCTTTTGCCAAGAGGGCATTCTTAACAGGATTGTCAAAACTTCCGGCAAAAAGTATGTATTTCTTCTTGTCATCAAAGGCAAGCATACCCAATGCCTCTCTTGCTTCGTATTTTTCCATCGGAGAGAACAAATCCATATCTACTCCGCAAGGAATAACGGCAACATTATCTTTCTTGTATCCAGAACGTTCCAGCAGGAACCGACTTACAAAGATATTGAATTTTGAAAGTCTCATACATATACGGGAGAGTTTCAAGACCCATCCTCCACTGTGTATGTCGCTTCCGTGATATGTAGTAACAACAGGGCATCTCCTCTGCATGTTAGCCAACAAACCGCTCAGACCGTAATGTGCGTGAAGTGCATCAGGGGCGAATTCCCGTATAGATCTTTTCAACTTAGGAAGATTCTTGAGATACCCGATAAAACCTTTGCCCTCTACCCCAAACTTTTCAATCACGCAGCCAGCCTTCGCCAGGGCAGCAGCCTGCTCAGTCACAAAGGGAGAAAATTTTCCGCCTGTAACATGGGCAACTATCAGAACTTTCATTGTAAGATCTTTCATATTCCGTTTCGTTAAAATAGCCATTCCAACTTTAGCAATTGTAAATGTACAACTTATTTCATTACCTTTACAAGATACATTATTGCAAGTATATGCGGCAAGGACTCTTGCATAAGACAAACAAGGTGTTCATCGTGTCGGGTATTGCCATGTACCTGATACTGATGTTTTATTGGCATTTCCCGCATGTAATCTATAATGCGCTGATCCTTTTCAATTTTGCATCCTTTGCATTGGTCATATACAACAGCCTTACGTTGAAGGAACATAAGCTGACCACAAAAAGACTGGCTGCTACAGTATTTGTTTTTTCACTTGTTTTCGTATTTCTATATCTGCTTCTATCCTATTATTACACTGGAAACACTTTTGTTTTTTCAGAAGACGATGCCAGGCTGTATGAAGAACTGAGCTACAGAATCAAAGACATACCCAACAAAGACAAGATATACTATCTTGAAGTAGTGGAAGAGTTTGCCTACGACGACTGGGGAGCTCCCATCGTAATGTCATATCTCCTAAAAATAGCCCCCTCAAAAGAGTTCGTCAACTTGATATATATCATTTTGAACACAATAAGCGCATGTATGTTGTTCTCAATTGGCAAAACCATTATGGAGAGAAAATATGCATACACGGGCTCTCTTGTGTACAGCATCTCGTCATATACCATATTTTTCATGGGAAGCTACTTGAAGGAAATTTTGCTCCTGTTCCTGGTAATATCGTGCTTTTACTGCCTTTACAGGCACAAAAACACCAAACATTTCAGAAACATAGTCCTTGGCATCATTTTGTCTGGTCTTATACTCTTTTTCAGACCAGCGGTATCCCTCGGTATCTGGCTCTCCTACTTGGCCTATTACATGTTCGTAGAAAAACGGAAAGTTCTGCTGATTTTCATCTCCATATTCGGCATCATTCTCTTGTATGTGGCATTTAGGATAATAATTGAGAATTATAACAGATTCAGTACAGTAGCCGAGAACAACAAGCTAGCCAACTCGCTTTTCAACCAGATAGTTTTTGCCTTAGGCGGACTGATAGGACCTCTGCCCCACCTGCTTCAAACTGGCAACGAGGTTACATACAAGCCGTTGTACGGCTCAGGACTAATGTACAAGGTCCTTCTTTTCGCTGCCTTCTGGAAAGGAGCCATAGGCAGTATCAGAAAAAGAGATTACGAAGTAATGCCTCTTATTGTGTTTGTAGTTGTGGAAAGCCTTGGACTCATAGTTGCATTGGACAGCCTGGAATTGAGAAAAGCCATGCCCCACATTCCTTTTTTCATAATGGTAGCATTCTGGTCTATCTATAAATACGATTCAAGTCACAATGGAAAAGTAACCAAGATATCTAGCCTCGATTTTACTGTTTGCATGACATTGGCCATTGGACTGATACTGGCCTGGAATATTCTGGTTTAGCCGGAAAACCTTCTACTCTTCAACATCCCTGAGCCGTATATTCACTCTATAGTAATGCCGGAAGAAAATGTAAATGCCATATAGACAGGCCAATATGGCAGCAGCAGTCCGGAATCGCAATTGAGCCATTGTGACAGAGAGATAGACGCAACCACAAAGAATAACAACCAGTGCAATTTCCCATAAACTATGCAAGACTATATGATATCTTAAACGGGTATAAGATACAAGAATCACATAGCAGACAAGTTCATATAATATGCAGGCATAGCCTATTCCGTAAACGCCCAATCCATTCTTTACCACAATCAGTAAAGCCGAAGCTGCCACTATAGCACAGATGTTGGCTATTGTCACGATAAATGTCCTGTCGTCAATATAAGGGCCAAATCCTCTCAACTCGCACATCATCTGAATGATCCCGGAGATGGCCAACAGTCCAGTCAGATGCACGGAATCCAGGTAGTCTTCACTGCCTATTATTAAAGTTGCCTCCTTTGCAAAGCAGGCAACCATACATCCCATAAGTATGGAAGCCAAAGCTACAAGACCCGATATCCTTTTCATGGAATCCCCTTTGATGAAATCGTTCTTCTTCTCAAAAAGCAAAGGTTTCCAGGCTATTTTAAAAGCCCCGTGCACAATCATGTTCACCGAGGTCAGCCTGATGGCAAAAGCATATAGCCCCACTACAGCAACCGGGTAATAAAGAGTTACCAGATGTCTTAGCCCTGGCTTCCATATCTCTACCAGGATGCTGCCAAGTAATAATGGCAAGGCGTACATAAGCATCTTCCATGCGTATTTGCAGGAAAACACCGGTTTGAAGTAATGTCTGGAAACGTAAGAATACATCAGTATAGAGGCCACATTACCGCAAATGTACCCGTACAAAACGCCAGGTAACCCCTTCTTCCAGACAACAACAAACAGAATGGAGAATACCAGTTTTACCGCAATCGATATAACTCCCACCAATACGTAAACCTTAGGGCGATTGTCGTATCGAGGAATAAAACTGAGAAAAGTATTGACGGTAAGGGTAAACAGCCAAATCATTGCCACGTATAGCAATCCTGAATGTTCGGTGCCAGCTAAAAACTTCTCAAGCAAAGGCCGCTTGAAGAGCATTGCCAAAAGTACAACGGCAACTGCACAGAACAGGGTGATAATCAGCGATGTGCTAACTATTTTCTTACGGTGATCAAATGTATTCTCATCATAAAAATACCGTCCCATTGCAGTAGGAATCTCTAAAGAAGCAACTATTAGAAGAAAGAAAACAAGAGCATCGAACAAATCTATAATCCCATACTGCTCAGGTGTGAAAGCCTTGGCATAAATAGGAACCAGCAGAAAGTTGAGGAACTTGCCCACAACCGGCAGGATGCCGTAAATTGATATGTTCTTTATAAACTTTCTAAGCATAAACCTCTTACAAAAAGCATATTACAATATGTGTTACACAAAATATGTAATTACAAAATATGTAAATCATTTGCTCTGTCATATCCTTATTTAGGTTAACTCCAATTGAAGCCTTTCCTTGATAGAAGCTGACTCTGGTTTAACTTCGTCCCTTTTCCCTGTAAGCAGAAATAAAAGGAGGATCATCAGCCAGAAAGCGAAGTTCACAAGTCCCATGAAAAAGGCCACGATGCCTGCCGCTATCACGACAAGCATTGAAAACCTCGATAAAAGACCATTGTTCATATAACCAGCCGGACTCTTCTTAACATATCCTTCTATAATTTTCCAAAAAACTCGGTCTTGAGCCAATGGGCAAAGATCGGGTCCTGAAAAGCAAGGGTTCCGCCGCTGTTGTCCAGAATGTCTTTCTGGAGAAGAGACTTCTGGGAACGTGATGCGGCGGTTGCTGATGAAATCTTGTACTTATGCATAGTTTCAGCACTTGAAATGGACTTTTCTCCGTTTATCAGAGCCTCAAGGTAACAGGTCTGCTGGAAAGAAAGAGATTCCATCAAGTGTGAAAATAGCAAGCCAAACTGCCTGACAAGGGATGAATGGGCTTCATTTACAATCTCTTCCGTACAAACTTTTCGTGTTCTGAGCCACGAATTCTGAGCTATTTGCTGAGTATAGTAAGGATGATTGTCTGCCAGTTGAACAATCCGGTCGGCCGCCTGGTCTTCGATCTTTTTTCCTGTGGCTTCAAACCGCTCTTTAATAAAAGAAAGCAGATGAGCACCGTCTATCTTGTTGAGAAAGAATATATCGCCGAACTTGTAAAAAGGTCTGGAAGCTTCAGTAAACACCTCCATCATCATATGTCTTTTACTGCCATACAGGCAATAGGCAACATTCTGGTGATGTTGCCAATGAGCCCTCAGCCTACGCTGGAAAAAGAGCGGATCGTCAAACTCAGCAATATTCTGGAACTCATCAATACATACAATGAGCTTTATCCCCTTTGCCTTAGCCATGTTCTCAGCTATATCCAGAATCTCGTCCGGATTTTTCTTGAGCTCATTCCAGTCGAAATCCAGAGAAATCTCATTCAGCGGATCAGCTCCCACTGATATCTTTGGAACAAGGCTTGAAAAGAACCTTTTGGCACTTTCAACAGCCTCGTCCCACTTGCTTGCAGTAGCACGCAAGACGCTCTGAGCCAAAAGAGTATAAAACTGCTCTTCCGCCTTGACATTGAACAAGTCCATAAAGCAGAACCTATACCCAGCCTGCTCAGACTTTACTATTTCAGCGGCCCTGTTGACAAGAGAACTTTTGCCCCAACGTCGCGGAGAAATAATTACCGTATTTATCAGATATCTGAAGTTCTCTACAAGATGCTTGGTCTCCGATTCCCTGTCGGTAAAATTTGCATCTGTAGCTATACGTCCATAAACAAAAGGAAGTTCCATGCTTTTAGTTTTAGTTACTCCACAAATGTAGTTACAAAAACTGTAATTACAAAATATGTTATACGAAAACTGTAATTACAAAATATGTAAATCATTTGCTTCTTGCCCCACGGAATAAAATGTTGCCTATCGTACCCCAAAAGTACCGCCAGTCCGTACGGAAAGGATGCTCAAGGTATGCTTCCGTATAGCGGCGTTCGCTGTCTTCAATCTCCTGCATACTCTGCGGACGGTTCCGTTCATAGTAAAACGGCGGCAGGATTCCGGGCTTTACTTTTATCCTAAGCTGCTGCATCTCAGGGCTGTACAGGCTGTAATACTGACGGGAGATGGGTCTTACACCCACAAGTTTTACATCGCCGAGGATAAGATTCACCACCATCGGGAGCTCATCAAGCCATAACTTACGGAGAATCTTTCCGTAACCGGCTATGCGGTAGTCGTTTGCAAACTTGCCGTCTTTGTCAAGGCTGTTGTACTTATAGACATAGCCTTGCAGGTACTCTGAGTATGAGTGCATTGTACGGAACTTGAACACCGGAATCAGCTTGCCGCCCTTTCCTACGCGGTGGAGTTTGATGATTGGACTTCCGGTTGGCTCGTCTTCCCACATAGGCTCCTTGACCTTACGGCCCACAACAAAAAAGTGCCCGTAGCGGAACCGTTCGTCAACAACCTCAAAACCAGCACGGTACAGTCTTCCGAGGATTTCAACCCTATGGTAGCATCGGTTGACATTTCCTCTCAGGCGTTCATACAGTATGTAGAACCATCTGGTGAGCCTCAGTTTAGGAAACACCCTGTACCAAAGATACCAGAAGAAGAAAATGACGTTGCGGAACACGGGAGGATTGCTGCGGAAGATGCTGGCTTTTCTGATGCCCGACGTGTTGGTATGCACCCAGATGTAACCACCGTCTGTCAGCGCCTCGGAAGTCCTGTTCAGGAGCACGTTCAGCTCCTTTACGGCATTGAGCCCCTGAGTAATTATCCTCAGCGATGTTTTCTCAGAAGCACCATCCACAGAAACTCCCTCCCCAGAATCTCGCCTCTCATAATCTTTCTCACCAAAAGCACCATCCCTGGAAACTCTCCCCTTAGAAGTTTTTCCCTCAGCAGTTTTCTTATCAGAAACTCTCTCACCATAAACGCCATCGGGATACTCATCCTTATGCTGCTCAATCCATTCCAGAGTCTGAGGAACCTTCATGTCAGCAGTCTGAATCATCAGCCGCTTAAGAGCAGGATGATCCAAAGCCTCCACATTCAGATGCGCACTCCCGTCCGAGCCCGGCTCCGTATAGCCATGCTCGCTCACCATTTCCTCATACTGGTATGGATATCTGCTCCTGCCCATAGAGGGGCAAATTTAGCAAAAAAACGGCCATAAACAACGGAAGGCCGACGCCTGAGCATCAGCCTTCCAGTATAAGAGATCCGAACTACAAAACACCTTTGTCCTGCAGCGGTTCGTAAGCCTCCGTCTTTATATCTTTCCTCATTCCTATGATATTGCCTGGCGGATGCAGCCTACTATGTAGCGTACATCGTCGTCGGTTACATAAGGGCCGGCAGGAAGGCAGAAGCCCACCTTGAACAGTTCCTCTTCCACGCCCTTTGTGTATGCCACGCCAGACTCTGATGTCAGGCAGACAATTTCCTCACCGCCAACCAGCATCTTGGAAGTCTGCACATCGCCCTTTCTATAGACGGGCTGGCAATGCATTGGCTTCCAGAGCGGACGGCACTCAACCTTGCGTTCCAGCATGAACACCCTCAGGGCCTCAACGTTATCGTTCGGCTGGCAGTCCGTGGTAGGGCTATCTACCGTATGAATCACTCCGGCAGCACCGCCTACAGCAGTCTTCACCACCTCCTTGTAGGCGTTCTCCTGCCCCTTTACCCTAACGTCCGGGTCCAATATCGCTGAGCAAAGCCAATAATTTGCATCAAACATACCACCCTCCGGCTGCTTATGAGTCTTCACACCCGGAACATCCTTCAGCAGATCCTCGTACAGTGCCTGCACATGCTTATGGTGCGCTATATGCTCCTCAAGCACAGTCATTTGACCGCGGCCGATACCTGCGCAGACATTGCTCATACGGTAATTGTAGCCTATGGCTGAGTGCTGATAATAAGGATAGCCGTCTCGTGCCTGGGTTGCGTACCACATAATTTCCTTGGCCTCCTCCTTGCTGCGGCAGATAAGCGCACCGCCGCCGCTGGTGGTAATCATCTTGTTGCCGTTGAAACTCAGCACGCCGTACCGGCCGAACGTACCCAGCACCTGCCCGCCATAGCGCGAACCCATGCCCTCGGCAGCATCTTCAACCACCGGAATATCATATTTCTCAGCGATAGCCATAATCTTGTCTATCCTATACGGCATTCCGTACAAAGCCACCGGAACTATGGCCTTTGGTTTACGGCCAGTCTTGGCTATGCGGTCCTGGATTGCAGCTTCAAGCAACTGCGGATCCATGTTCCAGGTATCTCTTTCAGACCCCACGAACACCGGCTTGGCCCCCAGATAGGTAATCGGATGGCTAGATGCACAGAACGTAAAGCTCTGAACACAAACCTCATCGCCAGCCTTAACGCCGCAGGCAATCAACGCCAGATGCACCGCTGCCGTTCCCGACGCCAGGCACACAACCTCTCGCTCCAACGAGCCCTGCTGCTCCAATCCACCATTCATATCCAACGAGCCCTGCTGCTCTAAACCACCATTCATATCCGACGCAGCAGTCCTCTCAGGCACTCCCCCACCGCAGTTCGGCTTCACCTGGACCCCGTTCACAAACCGCTCCAAGTCCACCTCAAACGCATCCACATTCGGCCCCATCGGAACCACCCAATTGGTGTCAAAAGCCTCTTTTACATACTTTTGTTCCATTCCGGCCTCGCTCATGTGCGCCAGGCACAGATAAATCATTTTTCTTTCAGACATAATAATATTTTATTCAAGTTTCGCAAGGGATTCAATCAGATTCTTTGAAAAGGACAAGTCACATTGTCCCTGCAGTGTTTCAGAACACCACCAAGGCTGATACCAGCACTGCGCCAGAAGACTTCAACTTCAGTGAAATTTGCTCTTCTATAAGTCTTTCGTAATACATCTTATCTCGAAATAGTGCCGTAAAGATATAAAAATATGGGCTTGCACTATTTTTAGTGCGGTTTTTTCAATTTCATGCACTATTTTCGGTGCAAAGTACTATATTTGCAAAAAATTAAATCCGTATGGAACAGCTATACAATACCTTCCGCCTCAAACTATCCCTGACCCCGATGGACTACGTCAGGGAATTCCACGACATGATCAACTGGAAGAGCCGTCTCATCTGCATCATGGGCCAGAAGGGTGTGGGTAAATCCACCATGATTCTCCAGCACATCAAGAAGTTTGACAACCTGGAGGAGACCCTGTATGTCACGGCAGACAATATCTACTTCTCCGGCCATACCCTCTATGATCTGGCTCAGTCTTTTTTCAAGGCCGGAGGAAAGCGTCTCTACATTGATGAGATTCACAAGTACAAGCCCTGGTCCACCGAGATCAAGAACATATACGATGATATCCCGCTCCTTCAGGTCGTCTATTCAGGAAGCTCGCTGCTGGCTCTTCAGAGCGGGAACAACGCCGACCTCAGCCGCCGCGTCATACCGCATAAGATGCCTACCCTCTCCTTCCGCGAGTATCTCAACATCCGCAATGGCTGGTCCCTGAAACCAGCCTCGCTGGACGACATCCTCCATGGACGTGTCGGCTTCCCCTACGGGGAGCACAGGCCGCTCGTCTATTATAAGGACTACTGCAAGACCGGCTTTTATCCCTACTTCCTGGAAGGTGATGCACCCATCCGCCTTGAGAATTCCGTGAACAGCACGGTGGAAGTTGACATCCCGGCCTACGCAGAGATGACTGTTGCGGCCGCTGCCAAGTTGAAGAAACTGATGTACATCCTTTCCAAGAGCGTCCCCTACAAGCCAAGTAACGACACCC
>ERZ842401.3934-NODE-3934-length-17865-cov-8.018360_pt1 | contig 17865 bp, 18 predicted proteins | sample MGYA00521270_ERZ842401 | MGnify/ENA primary metagenome ERZ842401 (study PRJEB31892, sample SAMEA3878208) | bioreactor metagenome | biome: Moose rumen | place: Sweden | collected 2011-10 | study: EMG produced TPA metagenomics assembly of the PRJEB12797 data set...
ACTATTTCGGTCGGATTGATTTTCTCTATATCTGCCATATATCTTTACTTTTTCTATTTGCGATTTTGTGCCCTGCACGCAAAAATCCGATTGCAAAGATACTGCGCTTGCTTTACGGCTCAGTACGATTCCCGATACATCGGTCATATGAACTTTCGCCGTAAGCTACGCTTTCCCCACCGGATGCACTCCGTTAGCGTCCGTTGGGGACCCTGTAGTACTTTGCGGGTGCAAAGGTACTACTTTTTTCGGATATATGCAAGAATTGCATAAAAAAATATGAAAAAACGCGCGTGCGCTTGCGTATGTCAAAAAAAAGCAGTATCTTTGCAGCCGATTTTGAAAATTGAAAATTGAAAATTGAAAGGTGAAAGGGCCGTCAGCCTGACGGCTGTTGAGTGCCTTCGGCGGTTAAACAGCGAAGCACTACACAAAGTTGAAAGGTGAAAGGTGAAAATTGAAAATTAAAAGATATGACAACTGCAGGAAAAGCAATTACATGGAGTTCGGTGATCGCAGTCATTGCGCTCGCGGGATTTATCTTCTTCAAGTTCTGCTTCGTCTATAGCGAAGGCGTGAACGAGGGAGATATCAATTATTTCCAGAAAGAGGGATTCGTATTCAAGACCTACGAAGGCAAGATGATCCAGACAGGCCTGAAAAACACCAAAGTGCAAGGTTCGGTCCAGTCGAACGAGTTCAAGTTCTCCGTGGTGGATGAACGCGTAGCCCAAAAGCTGAACGAAGGCGCCAACACCGGCGTCAAGCTGCACTGGAAACGCTATCTGGGCACGCTGCCCTGGCGCGGCAACAGCCAGTTTATCGTAGATAGCGTGTATGTTGCTCCGCAACGTTAAATGACCAAATGGTAAATGAGCAAATCGTAAATCGTAATGATGACAGAAGAGAAATATAATTTCGTCAAGATGTACGAGCGTTCGTTCCGTGAGAACTGGGACGCGGAAGCCTTGACGGACTACGGTACAGATGTGACGCTGACCTACGGCCAGTTGGCAATCAATATCGAGAAACTGCATATCCTCTTCAAGGAATGCGGTATCAAGAAAAACGATAAGATAGCCGTGATGGGTAAGAACAACAGCAACTGGATAGCCGTCTATCTGGCTACCGTGACCTACGGCGCCATCATCGTGCCGATATTGCAGGATTTCCGCGCCAACGATGCTATCCATATCATCAACCATTCGGAGAGCAAGCTCCTCTTTATCAGCGATATCAACTGGGAAGGCATCGACCTGGACCAGATCCCCAAAGTGCTGGCTTCCATCAGTCTGAACGACTGGCATCCTATCTCCCTGGCGCTGGATCCCAAGAAGATCAACTACGAAGCTATCGCCCGTAAGTTCAAGGAGAAACATCCGGACGGCTATTGGGCGAAAGACGTGCATTTCGACGAACGCCCGAACAGCGAGATAGGCAGCATCAACTACACCTCCGGTACCACCGGTTTCAGCAAAGGCGTCATCATGCCTCTGAACGGTCTCGCGGGCAATGTGCGTTACGGTCTGGAGAGCGGTATCGCTTTCAAGGGATCGCGTTTTGTGACCTTCCTGCCGCTGGCGCATGCTTACGGCTGCGCATTCGATTTCCTCTCGTGTCTTGCCGCCGGCGGCCACTCCTGGCTCATCGGCAGAACGCCCAGCCCGAAGATACTGCTCAAGGCGTTTGAGGAAGTCAAGCCGACCGTCATCCTGTCCGTTCCGCTGATATTGGAGAAGATATACAAGAAGATGATCGTGCCCCAGATCCAGAAACCGCCCGTAAGCTGGGTGCTCAAAGTGCCGTTCCTGGACGAAGTGGTATGTTCCAAGATACGCGAACAGCTGGTTCAGGCTTTCGGCGGCGAGTTCAGCCAGATGATCATCGGCGGCGCGCCCCTCAACCCCGAGGTGGAAGCCTTCCTGCATAGGATCAAGTTCCCTGTATCGGTGGGATACGGCATGACCGAATGTGCGCCGCTCATCTGCTACACCCCGATCAACGAGGGACCGCGGATGTATTCCTGCGGCAAACCCCTTGCAGGAATCATGGAGGTGAAGATCCTCGACCCCAACAGCGAGGGAATAGGCGAGGTGGTAGTCCGCGGCGAGAACACCATGGCGGGATACTACAAGAACCCCCAGGCAACCAAAGAGGCCTTCACCAAGGACGGATGGCTCCGTACCGGCGACCTGGGTACGCTGGACAGCGACGGATTCCTCTATATCAAAGGCAGATGCAAGACCATGCTGCTCGGACCTTCCGGACAGAACATATACCCGGAGGAGATAGAAGCGAAGATCAACAACATGCCTTACGTGCTCGAATCGCTCGTCCTGCAACAGGAAGACAACCGTCTGGTGGCGCTCGTCTGCCCGGACTACAACGAGGTGGACGCCAGCGGACTGACACGCGAACAACTGGACGAAGCCATGGAGGACGCAAGCAGGTCAATTCCGAACTTGCGGCATACGAGCAGATAGCTATCGTGAAACTCTATCCGCATGAGTTCGAGAAGACCCCGAAGAAATCCATCAAACGGTTCCTTTACACGGTGAACAGTTGAGAATTGAGAATTGAGAATTGAGAATTGAGAATTTTGAATTTTGAATTGAAAGGTGAACCTGTGTATTGACCAAGGAAATAGCCGCACGAAAGTGGCGCTGATGACGGACGAAGGGAAGATGGTGAAGCATCTGATCTACAAGTCGTTCTCCTCCGCAGACGTGGAGCGGCTCTTTGATCTATACGACATAACCGATTCGATCATCTCGTCCGTAGTGAACATAGAGCCCGCCGTGGTCAACACGCTCCATCGCCGCTCACAGCATTTTGTGCTCTTTGATCACCATACGCCGGTACCTATCACCAACCGCTATGACACTCCCGAGACACTCGGACAGGACCGTCTGGCGGCGGCAGTAGGGGCGAAAAGCATCTGTCCCGATGAGAACCTGCTGATCATCGACGCCGGATCCGCCATCACGTATGATTTTGTATCAGCGGAGGGAGAGTATCTGGGCGGCAACATTGCTCCGGGGCTGAAGATGAGGTTTACCATGCTTCACCGCATGACGAAGAAACTGCCTCTCGTGGAGGCGGACGAGAACGAACTGATCCCTCTTTTCGGGACGAACACACGCGACGCTATCGCCGCGGGAGTTATCCGCGGAACGGCATACGAGGTGAAAGGATACATGCGGACATTAGGAGAGAAAGTGCCGCATTTCCGCACTTTCCTGACCGGCGGCCATGCTCCCTATATCCTTAATAACGTGCGCAGCTCGCGCAACGAGAAAAGAGAGATTAGACACGAGCGCTATCTGGTGCTGATAGGATTAAACGAAATATTGAGATTTAATAAGAAGTGAAACGATTAACGATATATATCGCTGCGCTCATGATGAGCATAGGGCTGTCGGCGCAGAATATGACCAGTTCGCCGTACTCACGCTATGCGTACGGAGACATGAACGAGAATGTACCGGTGGCGTTCCGGTCGATGGGTGGAGTAGGTCTGGGAATGCGTAACAACCGGGCGATCAACCCCTCGCAGCCAGCCTCTTATACATCCTGCGACAGCCTCACATTCATGTTCGACGTGGCAGCCAGCGCCTCCTGGAGCAGATACAGAGACGCAAGGGGAATGAAAAACAAAGCGAACGGAAACCTGGAGTACGTCACGATGCAGTTCCCCCTCTTCAAGAAATGGATAGCCATGTCGGTAGGTCTTTTGCCCTACAGTTCCGTCGGGTATGACATCTCGCTGAGCGACTCCATACCGGGTTACCACTTCGTGAAGAACTACACGGGCGAAGGCAACATCAGCCAGGTCTATGGCGGACTCAGTTTCAATATCATGAACTGGCTTGCTCTGGGAGCCAATGTCTATTATATGTGGGGCGATCTGAGCCACATGCGTGCGCTCACCTTCACCGAGACGGCTAACCCCACCATGCAATACGAGATGCTCTCTGTCTCCAACGTGCGTGTCCGTGCCGGCGCGCAGTTCTTCCATACTTGGAACAAACACACGATCAACCTCGGAGCAGTCTTCGAGCCGCGGATGAAACTCAACAGCGACCTGTATATATACGAGTCGCAGACCAACGACACGATCTATGTCGTCCAGAACGGATGGCAACTGCCGATGGTATGGGGCGTAGGAGCCAGTTATAACTGGGACTCAAGACTGACCGTAGCCTTTGATTTCGAACGCCAGTGCATGGGTGAGGCGCTCTATAACGGTCTGCCGGGCAACCATCCGATCAACGGTCTGCAGAACCGCAACCGGTATGCCTTGGGTTTCGAATACAGGCATGACGCTATGGGACGCAAGTACGCCGAGCGAATGCTATGGAGAGCCGGTGTGAGCGTGCAGGACGAGTACCTCGCTTCGATCGGTGCCAAGAAGATAACAGCCGCTATCGGTATTGGTTTCCCCCTCTGGACAATAGGTACAGTCATCAACCTCGGAGTGGAATACAACCACCGCGGTTCCGCCGCCGGACTGGAAGACAACTCTTTCCGTTTTACGATCGGCGCATCTATCGCAGAGAACTGGTTCTTCAAACGTAAACTGTAGTTTGGCACGGTATTTGAACACTGATTACTGAACACTGAATACTAACAACACTTAAAAATATACGATTATGAAACTGAGAACTTTACTTGTAGTAGCCATGGCAGCAGCAGTACCGGCTCTGGCATGCGCCAAGAAACCGCAGAAAGCAGAAGCAGCCGCTCCCGTACAGGAGGCTGTTGTGCCGGAAGAGGATCCCGTGATCACGGAGGAATGTGTGATGAACGTATCGCTTTTCCACGAGTCTGTGAAGAACAAGATGTATGCCGATGCGTACGGACCATGGTGGGAGGTATATACCACTTGTCCGAATGCCAACAAATCCATCTATTCCGACGGAGCCAAGATCGTAGAGGCGCTCTATCAGGCAACCAACGATCCCGCAGAGAAAGAACGTCTGGCTAAGTTAGCCGTGGAGATGCAGGACAAACGTATCCGCTATTTCGGCAACGACGTCAAATACCCGAAGGCATATATCTTAGGCGAGAAGGGTCTGGCTTATGTCGATTTCTACGGAGAGACCAAGCTGGCAGAGGCTCGCGAGTGCCTGCGCCAATCAGTAGAAGGCATGGGGAACAAGAGCAAAGTAATGGTACTGGTCAAACTGGTTGACGCATCCTATGCGCTCTACAAACAGGATCCGAACGGCAAAGCCGAGCAGTTCATCTCGGATTATGAGATAGCCAGCAACGCGCTGGGTGATCAGGCAGCCGATGCATCCAACAAGAACGCAGAGATAGCCGGCAAACAGAAAGATTATGTAGATAACATCTTCGCTATCTCCGGCGCTGCAGACTGCTCCAAACTGGATGAGATCTACGGCGCAGTGGTAAAAGAGAACCTGACGAATCTCGATATGCTCCAGAAGATCGCCAAACTGTACAAACGCGTACGTTGCACCGAGAGCGAGGTTTATTTCGCCGCTTGCGAGGCAGCCCACAAGCTGCAACCCACCCAGGAGTCCGCAGCCGGATGTGCATCCATGGCGGCTAAGAAAGGTGACTATGAAGCAGCTATCAACTACTACGACCAGGCTATCAAGCTGGCGATGGTAGAGGATGCGCTGGAGGACGTAGCGGATTATCAGTACAACGCAGCCTTCTATTGCTACAACAACCTTAAGAAATACGCGGAGGCGCGCAAGTACGCACAGGCTTCGATTGCAACCCTCAGCGGACTGGGACAGAATAAAGGTCAGGGACGTTGCTATATCATCATCGGTATGTGCTACGCAGCAACCCGTCTCTACGGCAACGACGCCAAGGGTGCTATCCTGAACAAGACCGTTTACTGGGCTGCCGTAGATAAGTTCTACAAGGCAAAACAAGTAGACCCGTCGGTAGAAGCACAGGCTTCGGAGTTCATCTCCACCTATAGCCGCTATTTCCCGACCAAGGAGGAGCGCTTCGACCTGCCGAACGAGTTCAGCGGCTCTACCTACTTCGTAGGAGGATGGATCGGTGAGACGACCAATATCCGATAGTATTCTTATAGCGAGTGCCTCTGTGGTGCTCGCTATGTTTCTTTATGCCTGCTCGAACAGATCGGTAGAGCAAAGCAGGCATTCGGAACCGAGAGAGAAGACAGCGGTGCTGATTACGGACAGTGTCAGCACCCTTATCTCTGATTCCGGTATCACACGTTATCGTATCGAAGCGCCCCAATGGCTGGTCTATGACAAGACCGATCCGCCCTATCAAGAGTTCCCGAAAGGGATCTACCTGGAGCAGTTCGACGAGGACCTGACCGTCAAAGCGCAACTGAAGGCGAACTATGCCTACTACGACGAGAAGGCGCAGCAATGGACTCTGCGGGGAGACGTACATGCCCTGAACAGAAAGGGAGAGACATTCGACACACCCGAAATGAAATGGAACCAGGAGAGCCACCGCGTCTATTCAGACACTTCTATCCATATCGTACGGGAAAAAAGTATTATAGAAGGAATAGGATTCGATTCCAACGAAGAAATGACCAAATATACCATCCTGAATCCGACGGGCGTCTTCCCCATCAACGAGGAATAAATGACCAAATGGTAAATGGTAAAATGGTAAATGGTAAAATGGTAAATGACCAAATTGTAAATAATTTTATGTTATTGGAAAGCAAAGTAGCCTTGATCACCGGCGCAGCCCGAGGAATAGGCAAACAAATAGCACTGGCTTTTGCACGCGAGGGGTGCAATATCGCTTTTACGGATCTCGAGATCAATGATCAGGCAGAGGAAACAGTAGCCGAACTGGAAGCGTGCGGTGTGAAGGTAAAAGCCTACGCGTCCAACGCAGCGGATTTTGATGCCGCACACCAGGTAGTAGAGCAAGTGATCGCTGATTTCGGACGAATCGATATCTTGGTCAACAATGCCGGAATTACGCGGGACACGCTCCTCATGCGTATGACGGAACAGCAGTGGGACCAGGTGATCAATGTGAACCTCAAGTCGGCGTTTAACTTCACCCACGCGGTAACGCCTGTGATGATGCGTCAGCGCGGCGGGTCAATCATATCACTCAGTTCGGTGGTAGGAATCAACGGCAATGCCGGACAAGCCAACTACGCTGCCTCCAAAGCCGGTATTATTGCTCTGACCAAGTCTGTAGCGAAAGAGTTAGGCGCACGCGGTATTCGTGCGAATGCCATCGCTCCGGGATTCATCCTGACCGACATGACGAAGGCGCTGCCGGAAGAGACCCTCAAACAGTTCGTCTCGATGATTCCGATGAAACGCGGAGGAGAGCCCGAAGAAGTAGCAAAGGTCGCCCTCTTCTTAGCGAGCGACCTTTCCTCCTATGTCTCCGGACAAGTGATCCAAGTCAACGGAGCGATGGTGTAAGATTTATTTCTCGAAAATCTTGAACTGCCACGGCGCGAGGGTGAACTCTTGCGCCGTTTCTATTTTCTGTTTCTTGCCGCATAGGCATTTATAGGATCCTTCATATCCCGCCAGATCCAGCGTCACGTGCTGCTCCTCGCCGCTCATGTTCATCACCGCAATGACGGTGTTGGTATGCCAGCGGCCTTCTTTCTGACGAACGCAAGCGAAGATCTTCTCATTGTCGGTGGCAACACGTACGATGGGAGCTCCCACCTCCGGGCTGAAGAGCGATTTGTTGCGCTCGCGCAGACCGTTCAGCAGGTGATACAGATCCGCCTCTGCATATGCCTCGTCTTTGTCGATCAGGTCTTTCTCGAAGAACTCCAGACGATGGTGATTGCCGCTCAACTGACCGGTGTAGATCATCGGCATACCCGGAATGACATAGCAGAATGCCTGGAACAAAGACACAGCGTCGCCCATGCGCTCCTGCTCGGTGCCGTTCCAACTGTTCTCGTCATGATTGGAGATAAAGTTCATGCGAATAGCCTCTGGACGGATGGTGCTGTCCGCTTTCGCGAAGTTATCCCAGATGTCTTCTACACCTTTCTTGCCTTGCGCTACGTCGTTCATCACATGGTGCAGGCTCCAGCCATAGTACATGTCAAAAGCACTCTCGGTCAACTCCTGTGCCTTGTCTTCATCCTCAGCAAGGGTGAACATGTCCGGATGGCTCTGACGCAGATCCGCCATTGCCCAGTTCCAGAAATCGGTAGGCACTTCTCCGGCTACGTCGCAGCGGAAACCGTCGATACCGATGCTGTCCATCCACCAGTGCATGGCTTTCAGCATCTCGGCGCGCATGTCCTGATTCTCATAATTGAGTTTGGAGATGTCTGTCCAGTCGTATTGCACCATCAGGTTGCCCAGGCTGTCGCGGTAGTGCCAGCCATCGTTTTTGGTCCACTCGCTGTCCGGTGCGGTGTGGTTAGCTACCCAGTCGAGGATGACCTTGAAGCCCATCTTGTGCGCTTGGGCTAAGAAATGCTCGAAGTCCGTCCGTGTGCCGAACTCGGGATTGATCTGGCAATAGTCGATGATAGAGTAGTAACTGCCCAGCGTACCCTTGCGGGTGATTTTGCCGATCGGCTGGCAAGGCATGACCCAGATGATGTCGATGCCGTTCTCTTTCAGCGTCGGCAGCAACGCCTCTGCAGCGGCAAAAGTGCCTTCTTCGGTCGCCTGACGGGTGTTTAACTCATAGATCGTAGCGTCGTAAGCCCATTTCGGGTGGCGCAACTCCGGCTGCTCTGCACAACTGACCAGCGCAATAGCAGCAATTAGCAATAAGAATGTCTTTTTCATTAGTCTTTAATTATTTGGTATGTTAAGTCTTTGCGGTTGATGATCACGGTCACTTTCTCGCCCAGATAGATACGCTGGTATATGATCTCGTCCGGCCGGTCTATCAGAGGAATGAAATCGCCGTACAGCAGCGGCATGGAGTTGCGGCGCATATGGATGAGTTCCGCTACTTCGTTGCGCATGTTGCGCTCGTCCAGACTGAGGGTCTCGAACCGCATCATGTGTCTGTTGTCCGGGTCATTACCTCCTACTTCGCCGTATTCATCGCCCTGATAGATACAGGGCACGCCCGGCAGCGTCATGTTGAGTACCTCCAATAGCACGGCGCGTTTGTAGGCTTTCTCGGCATCACCGATACCGATCTCTTGGGTCCATCCTTCTTCTTTGCCGTAGGCATAGATATCAATAGCACCTCCGGCGATAGAGGCAAAACGGATCTGGTCGTGGTTGCCGCTGATGTTTCCCATCGTGTGATGGGCACCGTAGGTATGCAGCGAAGTCAGCTCGTTCTGCATCACTTGGTCCATGCCCTTGTAACCGCACAGCGCCTCGCGGGCGGTGAAATAGACATTGAAATCGAATTGCGCATTCAGCATGCCGGTTTTGACATAACTGCCTATCAGTTGCGGGCTGCCGTATGTCTCACCGATCATCCAAATCTCTCTGCCCGGCCATCGGGTGGCGATCTTCTGGCCTAACATCCGCCAGTAACCCTCCGGGATATGTTTGCACGCGTCGTGCCGGAAACCGTCCAGATCATAGTTGGCAAGCCAGTACAACGCGCTGTCGGTCATCTGCTCACATACTTCCTCGCGCTCCAGATCCAGCGTAGGGATATGCTTGTCGAACCAAGTCGTCAGCCGCGCTTCGTCCCACAGTTCGAAGTTACGTCTGCCGTCCGGCAGAATAGAGTCTGTATGCCAGTCCGGGTGCTCCTGCAGTGTCGGCGAATTGATATGCATATGGTTTGCTACGTAGTCCAGAATTACGTTTATCCCGTGCGCGTGCGCGCTATCTAATAAGGTGCGCAGCTCTTCCGGGGTGCCGAACCGGTCGTCCAGTTTCGTTGCGTAGATAGGCCAGTAACCGTGATAACCGCTGAACTTGGTGTAGGTCTTGGTGCTGTCGTATTTATTGCCGTTCGGGAACGGATAGAGACCCCAAGCGTCCCATGGGTTTTGCGTGATAGGACTGATCCACAGCGTGTTGACTCCCAATCTGTCGAAATACCCGTCGCTGATCTTGGCTGTTATTCCGGCTAAGTCGCCGCCCTGGTAATCCACGATGTCCAATACCTCCGGGCTGTTCATCTTCCAGTTGTTGCTTTGGTTTCCGTCGTAGAAGCGGTCGATCAGGATGGAATAGAGCACCTGCGCCTGCTGGTCATGACGGTTCAGCTGGCTGGCGCTCGTTATGATCTTGCCGTCCTCCATCGGCAGCAACATGTCGTTGTAGAGGTAGGTCTCGTCCTCCGCATAGATACGCAGAAAACTACGTCCGGGTATATTGCCGCACATCGTCTCCAATCCCTTGATATCCAGCGTCCATGTCCCGTCTCCCTGAGCTTGCCATAGGTCAATATCAACAATCATGTTCTGCCAGAAGGCTATGAAACTCGGGTTGGCTACACTGTCGTAAAACCCTACGCGCAGTTTGTCGTCTTCGTAGCCCAGCGATATCAAGGCCTGACGTACCGGCTTGTTCGGCAAGACAGGAATCTCAAAACTGCCGTTTTTGTCGTAGAAGGTGATGGAGTGGATCGAATGGTCGCGGTTCACAAGATCCATCTCTCGGACCACCGGAAGCGTGCCGCTGATATTCAGACATTCTATCGCGTCATCTGATATCCAGTGCATGTTTTTCCAGAGCCCCGTATCGCCGTACAGCGCAGGGATATAATCGGTCAAAAACACATGCATTGTGTCGCCTGTCATACGAACGGGCATGATTGGAGCGGACTCGGCTATGTTTTTAGCAATACAATGATCTCGTTGGCATCCTGCCAAACAGAGGGCTGTCAGTAGGAATAGAATACTTTTTCTCATAGTTTCGAATATTTAGCGGGGCAAAGGTACTAAAAAAAAACGATATATGCAAATAAAATTTGCGTATTTCAAAAAAAAGCAGTAATTTTGTACCCGGTTTAAATGGTAAATGTTATATACCGGATAAATCTAAATGGTAAATGACCCAATAGTAAATGGCTTTATGTTAAAGGATACTATTCAATCTTTATTGACTCAAGTGCAGTCTATGTCCGCTACGAATGCGGAGGAACTGGAAGCGCTGCGCATCAAATATCTTTCCAAGAAAGGCGAGATCACGGCGCTCTTCAATGAGTTCCGTCTCGTTCCGGCAGACCAGAAACGCGAACTGGGACAGCTTCTCAACCAGCTCCGTCAGGAGGCTGAGACGCGTATCAACGAGCTCCGCGATCAAATCAGCGTCAAATCACAAGCTACCGACGACAAACCGGATCTGACCCGTACGCCGGATCCTATTGCGCTCGGTACAAGACATCCGCTTTCGCTGGTGCGTGAGGAGATAGAGGATATCTTCTCCCGCATCGGTTTCACGATAGCGCAGGGACCCGAAGTGGAGGACGACAAACATGTCTATGGCATGCTTAATTTCGCGCCGGAGCACCCTGCTCGCGATATGCAGGACACATTCTTCGTGGAGAAAGAGATGGGTGTTCAGAAGCCTACCGACATCCTTCTTCGTTCGCATACTTCGTCTGTCCAGACACGCGTCATGACGAGCCAGAAACCGCCTATCCGCGTGCTCTGCCCGGGTCGCGTCTATCGTAATGAAGCGATCTCGGCGCGTGCCCATTGTTTCTTCCATCAGGTGGAGGGGCTGTATGTGGACAAGAATGTCTCGTTTGCCGACTTGCGCGAAGCGCTGCTTTATTTCTCGAAGGAGATGTTCGGTGCGGACACCAAGATCCGTCTCCGTCCGTCGTATTTCCCCTTCACGGAGCCGAGTGCAGAGATGGATATATCTTGTAATATCTGCGGCGGTAAGGGCTGCTCGTTCTGCAAAGGAACGGGTTGGGTAGAGATCCTCGGTTGCGGTATGGTGGATCCGAATGTGCTGGAGTCCTGCGGCATTGACAGCAAGATCTATTCCGGCTATGCGTTCGGTATGGGTGTAGAGCGTATCACGAACCTCAAGTACCGTGTCAAGGACCTCCGTCTCTTCTCCGAGAACGACGTCCGCTTCCTCCGCCAATTCGAGAGCTGCTAAGGAGAAAATACCACATAGCAAGTTCCGCTTGCGTTCAACATTAAATCTGCATCAAAAGTGCAGATTTTTTTGTGCAAAAATGGCAATTGAAATGGCAAAACAAGGTGATTTTGCGTGAATTTTGTATATTTGTAATTTGTTGAATACAAATGAATTATACGTGATTTTCGAGAGCAAAGTCTAGGACTACTCTTTAGCGCCCCTTTAGCGCCACTTATTCAATCTCTTTTCGCTGTCGTTTAGATGTTAATTTTGAGGTTGATTTTTTGCATTGTTACAGCTGTCAATTACGGCTGTCAGTGGCTCAAAATCCGCAAAAATCATAAATACTTTCTGATAAATTTGCATATATCAAAATTTATTGCTAATTTTGCAGCCGAAATGAAGTTTTATTCGGTAAGAGTGCCGAAATCGGGCTTTTATTTCACAGGGTTCTATCTACGCCGTGCTTGCTATAAACGAGAGGGTTAGAGGGAATTCATTACATATTGAATGGCGTTTATTGACGCTTTGTTGTTGGCAAATCAAAAGCTTCGCAACCTTTTTATTTATCAGACCTTCACAAAGTAACAATAGATGCCTACGGGTATGACTTTTGTACCGACCTTGTCGATTCTAGGCAGGCGGTTTGTCATATCGGCGTAGGTTTCATTGTTGTTTATAGTCTGATAGGTTAGCGAAGGCCTCGATTTGCGATAAGCAACAGATGGGGTCTGCGCTTTTTGTGCATGTATACGTACGCGCGTTCTTTAATAATAAAACGGAGAAAGCCGAAAAGCCATAAGTGAGTAGGCAACAAGTGATACAAAATGAAGAGAATATTCTTAATATTAGTTCTTATATGTAAAATAATGTTGGTAGATTGTTTTGCACAAGAAGAAATCCCATGTGCAAACCTAGTTGCTGATACAGAAGCAGAAATGCGTGAATTGGGGGTAGGTAGAGGAGAAACTATTTTAGAGGCGACTACGGGAGCAGTATCAAACGCATTAGGACGTATGAAAAAGCGTCTCAAACAAACCAATCCTGCATTAGTCTTCACGTACGAGACCAAGGCTGTTTCCAAAGAAGAGGGTGAGCAAGTTGAAGTGGAAACAACATTAGGGCAACCAAATATTATCTGCAATGAAGTCCAGATGCCAGAAGAGAGCAGTTTTGTGGTTTATATTGTATTGAGCATCAACGTTTCAAATCCAGAAAATAACACAAACGAATAGGCATGATGAAAAAAATAGTTTACATAGTATTAGTAAATTCTCTTATTTCATGCTCTTCCCACAAGCGAATAGCCGAACCGGTTATCTATGATCCAAATGCGGAGAAGATGCAGAAAGCATTTCAACAAGCGAAAGATAAATTCCTCATGTCAGATTCGGCAGACGCGATTATGCAAGATATTGGCTGGACAAAACGTATTGCAAAAGAAGCAAAGATTCAAGGATCTGTTCCATCAGTATATAGAAGTATCAATAACACTGGATTTACAATAGAGTTACCATGCTGGGAGTATGATACTGAGGAATATTATTCTGCAACAGTAATAGCAGAGCATACAAATCTGGATAGTGCGCTTGTGCGCGCCAAAGTGCAAGGAGTGGATGATATATATTCCAGATCAAAGGTGAAAGAAAGTTTGCATTATAATGAACAAAGAGAATTTATATTAGATAGCATAGAATACACCAATAATTACGCGGAATATATAGAAAAGGCGCAATTTTCATGTCTTTGTGTAACGAAAGATAAGAAGAAATATATTGTGAATGCGACTATTCGGATTCCAAATAATTGACGAAAACGGAAAAACCGAAACGCCGTCAAAATAGGTACTAGAAATAACAAACTTATAGAATTACTATGAATAAAACTTTTCACATACTTATTTTCACTCTGCTTTGTTCAGCAAATGCAATTAATTGTTATGCGCAGGGAGCAGATAAAAAAGCAGAGCATGGGCGAGCATATATTAGCTTCAGCGGTATTTTTGCGGAAACCGTGGGCAAAGGTTCGACCAAAGAGGAGGCGGAACAGGCTGCTTATACTTATGCAACATTACAAATACTAAAACAGATTAATGAATTATCCCCCGAGAAATCCAAAATAATGTGGGACGGCTATAACCATCCCATAGGAAAAATGCGCTCGTGGGGCTTGGTTAATGATAGTATCTTTGATGAAGGTACAGTCCTTATTGCTTTCGATAAATCAAATATTCAAGGAAATTGGGAATATGCAGAAGGAATTTATACATACAACCTCAGAATTCTTATCCACTTTCAATTAACAGGAGCAAAAGAATCATCCGATAATGCTAATACGGAAAAAGCCGAAACGCCGTTAGAATAGGTAGTAGGTGTATAATCTAAATTAAAAACCGATGAGCCGATGGGATATAACCGGCAAAAATTATCATGAAAAAAATGAATCTTTTTGCTATCGTACTAATAATGATGGCAGTAACGTTTTCCTCTTGTGGAGCAAACAAACAAGTTGCGCAAACGCAGCAACCGCGCCAAGTAGCGAATAATAATGGAGGTCTGGGGGAAGAAATTCAGATGCCATGTGTCTTGGAGTCCATGGATGATGATGAGTATTTTAGGGATATGGGAACCGCCACGAGCATTAACATGCAGAGTGCCCGTACAGGTGCGTTGCAAGCTGCCCAAGACATGATTATGCAAAAACTTGGCGGATATGTAGAAGGTTTGTCTGAAACATATGCTCGTACAGTAGCAGGTCAGAGTGCTCAAGACAAAGTGCAGCGTTTGATGGAAAGTGATATGAACAAGGTTGTTCAGGAACGCATAAATCACGCTCAGAAAACCTGTGAAAAAATGTATAATAAAGGAGCTGAAGGCTATGTTTCATTTATAGCAATTCAGATTCCGGTAAAAAAACTGATTGATGAAATGGCAGATGTTTTATCCGCAGATGAGGAACTGCAAATAGAATTTAATCGTGAGCAATTCCGCAAGTATGCAGAAGAAAAGCAAAAAAAGATGTTAGAAAATCAAAAAGAACGGAATGCTAAATAAACGATTTGTTATATTGGTTCTATTCGCATGCGCACTTTTTCAGAGTGTGCATGCGAATAAGCCTGTGTGGATACACCAGACTCCTGTGTCAAATAATAAGACATATGATTATAAAGTGACGCAAGCAGAGGCAAAAACCTACGAAGAAGCTTATTCCAAGGCGTTGGCTAGAGCCATTTTAGAGACTTCGTGGAAAATTTCAGGAGTAACTGTAAAAGTAAATGACGAAATTGGCGATATTGAAACAGGGATAAGTAAAAGTCTTGAGACGATAGCCAAAGAAATTCGCATACATATAAACAAAGTTTGCGAATACTCTGACCGACCGGCAGGATCAATGCAAGTACGTGTTTATATCCTCTGGCAGGTTCCTATTGATGGCTATATTACTCCAAAGTTTGACCAATACAATTGTGAATAAAATGAGATTAAAATATTTGTATATATTTACTATTGCATTTAGCACCATATTTTCTGGTTGCATAGCAAAAAAAACTATTACTGTTTTGCCATGCGAAACAGAGTCTGTAGAAGATTCTAAATATGTGAGAGAATTAGGTCATGGAGTGAGTGCCAACTTGCAATTAGCACGTAGAAATTCTTTGAATGAAGCTCAATATAAAATAATAAATAGGTTTTGTGATTCTGTGCGTACATTTATGCCCCAAGTAGTGTACAATCGATCCGGCGATAGTATTTATGCGGGATTTAATGATACTATCTTGTTTCAATATCCATTGTCATTTTTTGGAGAGTTATCCTACACCAGAAAAGAATGTGAGAAAATTACGTATGATGCGAATAACCAATATCATTGTTTTATTACTTTGTCTCTTCCAAAATCAGATATTGAACACGCAAGTAACAAGGTGTTTCTTGACTTTTTGAATTATATGTCTGGATTAAACCATTAAAATAAACGCCATGAAGAAAATTTTGTTAATTATCATATTTGCATTATCAGGAGTAGCCATCTATGGGCAACTTCCTGACTGGACCAAAAATAAGCCTATACCTGGTAATTATTCTATGGATTATGAAGTTGGGGTAGGCGAAGGGACAACATTCCAAGAAGCACAGAACAATGCTTATATAGACGTAATGAAGAAGTTGATATCACGATGCAGACTATCTGTTTCTTCTGAAGCCATCATGAGATCTGTGTATGATGGGAAGTCGTTAACAACGATTAATAAGGATTTTAACTTGCCTCCGATTCGTGAGGTGTGCTCCAGGACAGTCAAACTGCAGAACAATAAACTAAGAGTGTATTTATTGTATCAAGTACCCCGTGACGGAAGTGTCATATCGCCAGAATATAAGGATTTCAAAGATTGTGATAAGATAAGTCAATTCAGTAATGGTAAGGCATTAGCTGCATCATTTTTTATTCCCGGTATGGGACAAATGATAAAGCGTCGATATACGGAGGGAACACTTACCTTAGTTGGAGAATTGGCTCTTCTCGGAGGTGGCGTAGGAACCTATTTTATCGGAAAAAAACAACTGGATATTATGCAAAACCGGGCTGTTGAATATGAGGCATTCAAGTCTGCTCAAAACACCTACAATACCATGCGAATCGTAAGTTATACTTGCTATGGGGCAGCAGCGGCATTATATATATTTAATTTATATAGGGCTTATACTGTTACGCCACGTATTAAAAGAAATTTTGCATTTTACCCGACATTAATTCCTTCAAATGAGTACACTCAGCCAACTTATGCATTTGGAGCTGGAATGTCGATAAATTTTTAAAACTATGAGAAGATATTTTTGGATATTGCTGCTGCCATTTCTTTTTTCCGGCTGTCTGCGTAATTTGGAGAAAGAAGGTATAACAGCGGAAACGATCTATAAGGGACGAGTCATAGATAAAGACGCAAAACCTTTGAACGGTATAATGGTGCGGATTACGAATGGTAGTCTAATCTATAATTCGGTAACGACAGACAAAGACGGTCTTTTCCAGATTACGGTAGATATCAATAAAATAGATAAGACCTATTATATCCAAATTGGAGACGAGGGAACATTAGTTAAAAAATCCTCCCTTAAAGGCTTTGGACAAGATGTGTACGACTATGGTGATATTCCATTCATCAATATCAATTTGCCGGAAGTAGAAACTTTGGAGTTAACCGATATGACTCCAAATACTTTTACATGCAAATGTAATGTAAAATCAGAAGGAGGTGCTTCATTGACAGAACGTGGAGTCTGTTGGTCTACAAATATTCCAACAATAAGTGATAATAAAGAAAAATCCGGTACTGGTGCCGGGATATACACTTGTATTGTAAATAGTGCTACCTTTAACTTTGACACAAATAATTATTACGCTCGCGCGTATGCAATTAATGAGTATGGGGTGGCTTATGGAGAAGCCATAGAGATTACTCCCAGTAGGTTCACTGAGTTTATGAAGGACAAATTCCCAACTGTAGAAACGGTAGAACTTGCGGATATGACGGAGAAATCATTTACGTGTAGATGCAATGTCAAATCGCAAGGTGGTTCGATAGTGTTTGAGCGTGGACTTTGTTGGTCAACAAAACTACCAACGATAGAAGATGAAAAAGAAATATGCGGAGTTGGAGAAGGAGCATATACCTGTATAGTAAATAGGGAAACCATTGATTTTAATACAACGACATACTATGCACGTGCATACGCCATAAATGAGTATGGTACGTCATACGGGGAATTGATTGAAATGAATAGTGTCAAACTTGCTGAGTTTAATGCACTTAGATTACCAACTGTAGAAACGGTAGGTTTGACGGCAATGACTTCTAATTCATTTACGTGCA
>ERZ842401.3935-NODE-3935-length-17862-cov-4.945696_pt1 | contig 17862 bp, 14 predicted proteins | sample MGYA00521270_ERZ842401 | MGnify/ENA primary metagenome ERZ842401 (study PRJEB31892, sample SAMEA3878208) | bioreactor metagenome | biome: Moose rumen | place: Sweden | collected 2011-10 | study: EMG produced TPA metagenomics assembly of the PRJEB12797 data set...
CCTGACCTCCAGCGGAAAGGTCAACCGCAGGGCGCTGCCGGAGGTGGATTTGTATAATATTGCCGTGGATACCGAATATGTCGCCCCAACCACCGAACGGGAAAAGGCACTTTGCGGCTTGATGGAGGCCGTGTTGAAAACTTCTCCCATCGGCGTGACGGATGATTTCTTTGACATGGGCGGCGACAGCCTGAAGGCTATTGAATTTGTATCCAAAGCCCACAACGAGGGGATATACTTCAATTTGCAAAACATTTTCGATTATCCCACGGTGCAGGCGCTCTGCGATTGCATTGAGAACGGAGATAAGCAGGAGATTTCATTTGCGGACGTGGATTTTAGTGCCATCAATGGGATTCTGGCAAAGAACACGCTGGAGCAGATGAAGCCGCCCGAAAAGGCGGAGGTGGGCAATCTTCTGCTGGCGGGCACTACCGGCTATCTGGGCATCCACATTCTTGCGGATTATCTGGAAAATGACAGCGGCACGGCCTACTGCCTTGTGCGAGGTAAAGATCAGGCCGACAGCACCCAGCGTCTGCGGAATCTTCTGCGTTTCTATTTTGGAGACAGATATGCGGATATGAACTGCATCGAAGTACTCCGCTCTGACCTGCAAAAAGACCGATTCGGCTTGTCCGAGGACGAGTACGCTTCTTTGCTAGGTAAGGTGGATACCGTCATCAACTGCGCCGCAAGCGTGAAGCATTATGGCTCCTACCAGTACTTCTACGAGGTCAACGTGGAGACCACCAAGCGGCTGATTGACTTCTGCAAGGCGGCAGACGCCAGATTGATTCACACCTCCACGCTGAGCGTATCGGGAAATTCTTTTGCGGATGAATTCACCGGCTACATCAGCGAAACCGAAAAGCACTTCTATGAAAGTAGCCTGTATATCGGCCAGCCGTTGGATAACGTCTACGCTCGGAGCAAGTTTGAGGCAGAAAAAGCTGTGCTGGATGCCATGACAGAAGGCCTGCGGGCCAACATCATGCGCATGGGCAATCTGACCAACCGGCTTGCCGATGGTGTGTTCCAGATCAACCATGAGAGCAACGCCGCCGCCCAACGGGTCAAGGGGATGCTGGAGCTTGGCTGCGTCCCGGATTACCTGATGGACATTTATGTGGAGTTCACACCCATCGATGAGGCCGCCAATGCCGTGATGACCATAGCGCGGCATTTCAGCACAGAGCAGACGGTGTTCCATATTAACAGCACCAAAGTAGTATATTTGGACAGGTTGTTGGAATACTTTACCACTCTTGGGTTTAATTTGAAGATTGTCAGCGGAAAGGAATTTACCGAAGCTCTGCGTGATACTGCCCGGAAAACAGGCATGGAACATATCTTTGAAACTTTCATCAATGATCTGGACGAAAACGACAAGCTGCAATATGACAGCAACATCCGTATCGAGAACACATTTACAGAGCAATATTTGAAGCAGATTGGCTTCACATGGGCGGACATTGGGCTGGATTATCTCCGAAAGTATGTGGAGTTTTTTAGAAAAATCGGATTTTTGGAGGGCTAAACAGTGCTTGGCGGAATATGTGCTACCCACAATTGTTTACGTTTCTTTGCCATATGCTGAAAATCTGTTTGGTAAAGATAGAGAAACCAATAGACGAAAAAACCTTTCGCTTTCTCCTTTGTTTTTCTCCACCTGAAAAGCAAGCTCGCATCCTGCGGCAAAAAGTGAAGCAGAACGCGGACACAATGGCCGTTGGGGGAGCCTTGGTGCGGCACATGATCTTTCAAGAATTTCATATTCCCTGGGAGAAGCAGATTATCGCCTATGGATCGCATGGGAAACCATATCTGCGTGACTATCCTGAGGTCCATTTTAATATCAGTCATTCGGGACCGTGTGTGGCGTGTGCGGTAGCGGATAGCCCTATCGGGATTGATATTCAAGAAGTTGTACCATATGATCCTGATACTGCAAGGCTTGTGTTTAGTGAGGAAGAGATTGATAAGATAGAGAAAAGCTTCGACATGGATCTAGCCTTTACGAGAGCTTGGACAATTAGGGAATCTATACTAAAAGCACAACCACAAGGAGATTATACCTGTGTTGATTGCAAGATTATTGCTTCTGTTAAATAATTGGGAAAATTCAGTCTCAGAAGCACTTAGCGGCATTGTTTCTTCTTGCCAAGGGAAATAGAGGAGGCGTTCCGTATGCATTACAACGATTCTGGTTGGTTATTCCAAGAAGGGAAACTTTGCAACATTGTGAGAAAAATCACTGTTGACGAAATAGAGGACTTGCTTAATCTCGCAGAAGATGAAGACCGTTGGATCACAGTGGTCAAAGAAAAAGTTCAGGAACGGGATTGTATCCTGTCTGGGGACAGCGGGAAAGCGCAGTCTATCGACCCGATCATGGATGAAATACGGATGATGAATGCTGGCGGAACAGTCGTTCCATACCCATTTGGGTACACTCTCACGTTCCCTAGCAGGAGGCATCTCTTTCGCGGTGAGCGAAAAAGATACCCTCATACGGAGTCCACTTTGTCTAGAAAAACACACGGATTGACCGCAAGGGAGAGGGAATTGTATCATGTTGTTTCAAATATGCGAATTTGTCAATTTCACAAACTGCTCTGGAACCTTCATGTGGTGCCTTATTGGGAGGCAAAAATCAGTGAAGTCAACTATAAAGCCCTGGCCCAACATTATGGGTTCGACACATTTTTGCTGGATCTGACCAATGATTTTCGTACGGCTTTGTTCTTTGCCACTTGTAAATGCCAGAACGGGAGATGGCTGCCTTTAGAGCAAAGAGATATTGAAGAAAGTGAATCATCACGCTTTGGCGTCATCTATCATACGCCTGATTGGACGATCGATTTTTTTCAGCCACAAAGCGCTCTTCGTTTAGGCATGAAATTCATGTCCAGTAAATGTGATGGATCATTTGTGATAGACGGCGGTGATCTGGATGGAATTGCATTTCAAATTGGACTACAGCCTTTCTATCGCTGCCATGCTCAAAGTGGGTATGTTTTCCCAATGAAAACAGAGAGACCGCTTGAAGAAAATCCTCTTTTTGAGAAGATCCTTTTTCCGCAGTCAGAGGAATTGTCTCAGCGTGTGTTTCAAATGATGCATGAGGGACAAGATGTGTACCCAAATGAAGGAATTGAAGAAGGGCTGGACGTTCTTCATCAAATCCAGACGGGGACTCTTTTTTCAGAGGATGATTTACTTTGGGCATACGAAATTGATGAGTGCGATAAGAGTATTTTCCCCTCACTGAGCGTGCTGCGCTCAGCTCTATTGGAAACAAGAATTGACGGGCGTAGCATTCGATTCCGAACAAGCGAAGTGGACTTTCACTTTTCAGATTCCCAACTATGTGTTATCAACAGCGAATATGACGATAAAGATTTGATAGCACCAATTGGTGGGCTATTGCATCAAAAGCCAGAAGCTAAGAAATATCGCCAACAGCGATGCTTGGAGATTTACGGAAAACTGATATGAACATATTGTGTCGGCAAGTATCTTGTAGGGCCATAACGAAAAAGATAAAAATCTCCTTGACAAAACGCTTCTCAATTCGGTTTTCGGGATCAACTGATAAGTAAAACTTATAGGAACTTATTCGAGATTTGCCACGGAGTCCTCCAGCAGGCTGATGCTGGTCATGGTCTTCTGTACCAGAAGGTCCTCCTTGCCGGTCAGCAGCATAGCCCTACCCGCTTTCTTCGTTTGGCAACTACAGTTGCATTATACCATGGTTTAAAGTGAAACACAATAGAGGCATGCTGGCTCAATATCCGTACAGCCTCATAATGCGCTCATTGTGGCCGATACCTCAGAGGTTGGGACTGTACACCTCCGCCGTATCGAAGAAGGTACAGCCGTGGTCCTAGGCGTTGTTTTTCTAATATACTGAAAGCCCTTCTGTCTTTTTTCGGCATCCTACCTCCGGCACAGCCACCACAGCTATTGCTTCAGTGCTCTTTTCGTTGAGGTCCCCTCCCCCGCTTATCGTCCGGCAAAGACCCGCATGGCCTTTTCGGCGTCCGCCTCCATGGCCCTCTGGGCGGCAAGGGCCAGGTCGTGGAAGAAGGTCACGTCCTCTTTCTCCAGCAGCTCCCTGACGGCGTTGGTGCCGGCCTTGGACATGTAGCTGTAGTAGTTGATCTTCCGCAGACCGTTGGCGATGCCGGTGCGGTAGTCCTCCGGGCTGACGCCGGAGCCGCCGCGCATGACCAGCGGCAGCCCGGTCTTCTTGGCGATAACCTTGACGCGGTCCAGATCCAGCACGGGCTTGGACTTGTATATGCCGTGGGCTGTGCCGAAGCTGGGAGCCAGGGCGTCGATGCCGGTCTCCCTGCAGAAGAGAACAGCCTGGTCGGGATCGGTGTACACCGGGCCGGAGGCGTTGGCCGCGCCGCCCTCCCGGGAAGCCAGCGCTCCCAGTTCCGCTTCCACCCCGCAGTTATAGTTCCTCGCCATGGCCACGGCTTTCTTGGTGTTGGCCAGGTTTTCCTCGTAGGGCAAGGTGCTGCCGTCGTACATCACGCCGGTAAAGCCGATCTCCAGGGTCTCGGCCATATAGTCCAAGGCCTCGCAGTGGTCCAGATGGACGCACACGGGCACCTTGGCGGCCTTGGCAGCCTGCACCATCACCGGGCCGATCTTGGCAAGCGGAGATACTTCTTCATGCAGCTCCGCATGGGAGAGGATCACGGGGACGTTCAGCTTTTCCGCCGCGGCAAGCACGGCCAGAATACATTCCAGATTCGGCGTATTGAAGGCGCCCACGGCGCATTTCTTTTCTTCCGCCATTTTGAGAATTTCCACCAGGTTGACCAGCATACTGCATCCTCCTTACATCAGCGGGCGGACGGCGTTGTAAACCTCCTTATACCGCTCATAAATTGCCTTGTATTACTCGTGCATGTCCGCGCGGGGAGAATAGGTCTCCATCTCCTGCACCATATGGGCGGCAGCGTCGTTTAGATCTTGGAACAGACCGATGGCCACACCGGTGAGCATGGCGCTGCCCACGGTGCCCGCGTCGATGCCCGCGGCATCAAACAGTTCCTTGCTCCAGGTCAGGGTGTTGATATCGAAGGCCATGGTGCGGGTGGCCAGCGAGTAGTCGATCTGTGCCTTGTGCGTCAAATGCCAGACGACAAAGTCCTCAATGAGATGGATGCGTTTTGCCGCGGCGTAGACCTCCGGTCGTTGCTTCTTGATCCACATCATCTTGGAGATGGAATACATCTCGTGGGGCGCCAGACCGGTGAGTTCAGCGATATGGTCAGCGCCCAGCTTTTCAATGAGTTTCGCGCACTCCTCCGCGCCTCGGGGGTCAGTGTAGAGCATGGCGTTGTGCAGCGGTTCCCCCGCGCCATTGGTCATGACAAAGGTCTCACCGAAGCTGGTGACGCCGATACCCGCGATGTCCGGGTACTGCGCGGCCATTTCCGAAAGCACCGCGTAGACGCTCTCCATCATGGTGGAGATATCGATCTCGTGGCCGCTGACCGCCCGGCGCACCGGGTAGTCCCGGTAGGCCTTGCCCAGCTGAGTTCCGGCTTCGTCGAACACCGTCAGCTTGCAGCCGGTGGTGCCGATATCCAATCCCGCGATCTTCATGGCTCAGTCCTTATCGATGTCTACCCAGTCGTAGTGCAGGTAGGTGGTAAAGGCTTCCTTGAGGATTTCCTTCATATGGCCAACGCCCACGCTGGTGTGGTGCTTGAAGCCGCCCAGGGCCTTGCGTAGTCCGATCTCCCGACGGCGCTCGGTGATGACGGCCGCCATGGTGGTGGCCACGCAGATCATGGTCAGGATCAGCACCACCGCGGTGACGATAAGCACCAGGGCCTGCAGCTTTGTGAGCACCGAGCTCTCGGAAGCGGTCACCCGCTTCACCAGCTTGGCGGAGACCCCCGGCACCTGATCGCTGACGGTTTGAACGTACTCGGTGAGCTTGCTCTGCATGGCGGCAATGCTGCCCTCCACGATATCGTATCCCCGCTGGGAGAGGGTCAGGTAAGCCGTATCCTCCAGGGAAACGTACAGATACTCCTCCTCCGAGCCGCCGGTCTCCAGGATCCCGGTAACGGTCAGGTCCAGGCCGTGGTCGCAGAAGCTCTCCCCCGTCTCCGGGTCGGTGTAGATCTCGTACTCGGGGATCTGGGAGAGATCCAGGTCCTCCGTGATCTCATAGGTGTTTACCGCCGTGACGCTGTCGCCCACCTTCAGGCCCAGGCTCTCCGCCACCTTGGCGCCTACCAGGGCCTGGCCGTTTTGGGCTGGCAGCTCCCCGCTGAGGTGCCAGTAAGGGCTGGTTTTCAGCACGGAGCCAAAGTCGATGCCTGCCAGGGTCACGGGCATATTGTGGATGCTGGTGTTCTCGTAACGGTAGGGGGTGTATCCCTCCAGCTCCGCTTCCGGCAGCAGGGCGACGCCCGCCTGCAGGTCCGCGTCAGAGATGCTCTCCTCCCCCGCCGGGGTGAAGATCACGTTGGCGCCGTAGCTGCGAAACTGAGAGCTCATTTGCCGTGGGACGTCAAAGTAGATCAGCCCCAGGCCGGAGAGGATGGTGGCCCCCACCGCTTTCAGCAGGGCCAGCTCCTGGGAGCGCTCCATGACCCCGGAGGTCACCAGGTTGGAGATGCCCAGGGTAGCGCCGATCAGGCTCAGCAAGGTGATCAGAGACATGAGCAGCTCCGTCTTTTCCAGGATCTTCCCCTCAGAATCCGCGATCTGCCGCACGGCGGTGGCGGAAGCCTCCGGGATGGCCTCCTGGATCTGGAAGCAGATGGAGCTGACGTAGGCGGTACAGTACCACAGGTCGTATTCATCCCCGGACAGCAGATTGGGATTCCGGGCGGCCTTCACCGCCAGCTCGTCGTCCGGAGAGGTGATGGCGCTGACCTCCATCTTCTTGAACAGCCCCTCGCTGCCGGTGAGCCGCTGAGCCACGGGCAGGGTGGTGTAGATCACCTGCTCCTCGTCATCGCCGGGCTCAAAGATCCCCGCCACCTGCAACGTCTCCGTGGAGGACTCTCCCCGGACCGTGACGGTATCTCCCGCCCGGATCCCCCTGGCCGCGGCCAGCTGGGAGCCGATCATGGCCCAGGCGTCTCCGTCCAGTGCCTGCTCGTCCAGCCATTGGCCGTCCTCGATATCCCACCAGCTACGCAGATTGATGACGCCCGTATCCCGCTGGTAGGTGGTGCCCTTTTTCACAAACTCCAGGTGGTGGTCAAACCAGGTGCCCACCAGGCGGGTCTCTTCCCCGTCCAGCGTTACCGTGGCGTCGGTTTCCGGGGCGAAGTCCGTGATATTGTTGGCCCAGAAGATGGTGAGCAGTTCCCCCACCTTTTCCTCCTGAATGTAGTCGGTCTGATAGTCCTCCGATTCCACGTCGTAGAGCTTGCTGATGACGGCCTCGGACTGGGGCACCACGGTGATATTGGAGCCGTAGGTCTTCAGCTCCTCGTTGATCTTGTCCCCCACGTCCAGCATGACGTTGAGCATGGCCGTGGCGATGGACGCGCCCAACGCCACCGTGACCGCGATCATCAGCATCTTCTTCCACTGGCGGCGGAAGGTGCCGCGCACCATTCTGATAAACATGGTTTCCCTCCCCCGCTATTTCTTGAATCGAGACTGGTTCTTCACCATCTCTTCCACCGGGACGGTGATGTAGCTCTCGTTGATGTCATAGTCGATGATAATGGGGTTGCAGCCGCCTTTCATGCCGATGGTGGTGGTGTTCATCACCACGCCGCACTTCTTGCAGACCACCTGGCCGACGTTATTCTCATAGTACCCGGCCTCCCCGCAGATCTCGCAGGCGTCCAGCCCAACCCCGTAATTGTTGGTGTTTTCCTGCTTGAGCACCACAATAAGCCGGGTGGGGCTGCCCTCGTCGGTGGTGTAGCCAAAGCGATGCAGGTGCCCGTCGCTGACCATTTCCAGGGGCACTCGCAGCTCCCCGTCAGCGCCGGCGCCATCCTTGACGATCACCGGGTCCTCCACCGGGGCCTCCCGGATCACCACGGTGTTCAATTGCACGAACAAGGTGGCGCAGAGGATCCCCACCACGAAGCAAACCAGCAGTACCACGGCATAGCGTTTGCCGGTACGCCACAGGGCCCGCTGCTTGCGGTGCTCCGCCTTGGTGGCGTAGGGCTCCTGGTCCGTATGGCTGCGCACCCAGAGGATCCCCGCCAGCACGGTGAGAAGGCCAAAGCAGGCATAGCCGTACCAGTGAGCGTGGTTGTTGCTGAAGGCCGCGAAGTTGAACAGCACGGCGCTGTCCACGATCTTCCGGGGGGTGAGCACCAGCATGAGCCGGGCAAAATGGAACACCGCAAACAGGACGTTCACCGCCAGAAAGGCAAACCGCACCAGTTTCTCCATCCCCTTGCGGGCAGCCACGTCGCAGAGCTTGTAGGCGGCCAGGAAGCTCACCAGGCACACCAGGATGCCCAGCAGATATCCCCCCAGCCGGAACAGGAAATCCGTGGACAGGATGCCGTTGCCGCCGGTGTCGAACTTGAAGGGATAGCCGTATACGTTGGGCACCGCCCCGTACAGGCTGGCGGCCGCCAGCAGACCGGTGACCACGGCAAAGGCCGTTTCCTGCCAGGCGGGCTTGCTGCGGTCCGCTTCCAGATGAAGCGTCAACCGCCGGCGGGCCAGAACGTACCCCACAAGGAACAGGACAAAGATCCCCAGGGCCGCCCCGTAGCCGTAGGCGCCCACCCGCCAGCCGCCTGTCAGGCGGAAGCTGTTGGTAATGGCCGCCCGGACGCCGGCCGCCGCAAACCCCAGGGCAAGGCCGATCCGCAGGATGAGCTGGCTGCGCTCCGTGCAAAAGCAGCGGAAAAAGGCGCAGGTCACGCCCAACACCACCCACAGGGTCAGCAGGTCGCCGGTCACATTGATCAGATAAGTCAGCATATCGTCACCCACACATTCTGAATCTACCGCTTCACGGCCCGAAAAAGGCCTGTGAAAAAGGGGCTTCTTAAACGCACAGAACTCCGGTTCAAGCCGTGCCTGAACCGGAGTCTATTCCGTCTGGTTTCAGAAGCCCCGTAAACCTCAACAACCGGGTCGGCGTCAGGTTTGCTTACTCGGCCCAGGCGCCGTCGGTGAACTGCCACTCGTCATAGGTGTAGACGATGGCGTCGGGGAAGTCGTGCTCATCGGGACCGGTCTCGTCGGTGTGGATCAGATAGGTGCTGGAGTCGGGGAACTTCACGGTGAAGGTCACGGTGTACAGGCCGTCCCCAGCCATCTTGATGTTGCCGCCGTAGTGGGGGCCGTCGGAAGCGGCCATGGGCATGAAGGTGCCGGAGGTGGTGAAATCGCCGTCGTTCTTCTTCACTTCATACTCCACGGTCAGGTAGGGGACCCAGTCGCCGGTGCCGTAGCCGAAGCCGTTCTTCAGAGCGGAGACGTCCAGCTCCAGATGGCAGTCGTAGTCCTCAGCCTTGTAGCCGCCGGTCATATCCACAGGCTGGAAGTACACGGCGTTCAGGTTCAGGAACTCCTTCTCCACGCCGGAGAAGATCTCCACCTCGGTGAAGCCCAGGTCCTCTTCCTCTTCTTCCTCTTCCTCCGCAGCGGCGCTGGCAGGAGCGGCGCTGGAGCTGCTGGCATTGTTATTGCTGCAGGCGGCCAGGCAGGAGACCAGCATGATCGCGGCCAGTGCCAGAGCCAAGATCTTCAAAAGCTTGCTCATTTGACTTACCTCCAAAATGTCATGTAATGTTGTCAATAACCACTGGCCGATTTACGGGGAGCCGGCCAGATTATTGCGAAAACAGGGGCCTTTCTCAGGCTTCGGCGCTCTTTTCCCGCATCTTCTTCCCCCGCCGGATCATCATCACGAAGGTGATCACCGTGACGACCGTCAGGATCAGCTGGGGGCCCAGGGTGATCCAGGTGGGATAGATCCCAAAGAAGGCCAGCACGTCGTTGCCGTTCATCCAGGCCAGGGCGGGAATGGTCCCGGCCAGGTCCTGCACGAAGCCGCCGATGGTCTCCGCCAACCGGCCGTCCAGGAACAACTCGAACATACCCGAGCCCAGGAAGGCGATGGACATCACCGCCATCAGGATGCTGGTGGCCATGAAGAAGGGCTTCAGCGGCAGCTTGACCCCGAAAACGCGGATCAGGATGAAGATCAGCGCCACGCCGGCCAGACCGGCGAGAATGCCGCCGAACACCGCCAGGAAACCGTTCTCCATGGAGCCCGCCCGAGAGAAATACTGCTGGCAGAAGAGGATGACCTCCGCGCCCTCCCGGAACACCGCCAGGAACGAGGTGAAGCCCAGCGCCCACATCTTCCCCTTTTCCGCCGAATCCGATACCTTCTCGGAGATATAATTGGTCCAGGCCTCGGACTCCGCCTTGGAGATCATCCAGTTGGACACGTAGATCAGCACCGCCACGGCGATCAGGGCCGTGACGCCCTCCACGATCTCCTGGGGAATGGAATTGCTGGTGCCGCTGGTAATGGAGTACAGCACGATGGCCAGCACCACGCTGGCCGCCAGAGCCACTATGGCCCCGGCGTAAACGTACAGAGTACCCCGCTTGTTTTCCGTTTTGATCAAGTACGCCACCATGGCGCCCACGATAAGGATAGCCTCCAGGCCCTCCCGGAGGATGATGCCGAGCACTGCGCCGAAGGTGGCCCAGGCCAGGCCGCCTCCGCTGCCGGAGCCGGAGCTGGAATAGCCGAACAGGTCGTCCAGGATGTTGGCGTCCTCCCGGAGCAGACCGATCAGGGTATCCACCTCGGCCCGTACTTCCTCCACGCTGGCGTTGTTGTTCACCGCCTTCTTCATGTTGGAGAACTGCAGCTCTACCTCGTTGACCCGGGCGCCCGAGATGTACCCCATGACGGTCTTCTCAAAGCCGGAGGTCTCATACCAGAAGCCATAGGAATTGGTGAAGGGCTTATAATACCCGTCGTCGCCGTTTTTCTCGGCGCCGCTCTCATACCGGCGCAGGCCTTCCTCCAGCAGATTGGAGATCTGGTCCGTGACGTCGTTGTAGGTGATGGTCTTGGTCCCGTCCGGGTTGACGGCCGCCACGTACTTCTTATAAGAGAGGTAGTACTCCCCTTCCTCCGCCGCCAAGGCGGTCATCCCGAACATGGCTGCCAGCACCGCCAGCACCATTACCACGCTCAGAAGCCTGACGATCTTCCTTTTCCCCATGGTCGTTCCCCCTCAGATTTCTTGATAACAGGAGGCTCCTGCTTTACCCGGTAAACTTCTTACAGCTGTCCCGGCATGTGGCAAGCTCCACCAGGGCGCTCAGGCTTTCCATGCTGATGGCATGCTCCATGTTTCCGGCGTCTTCCCGGGCCGTCTCCGGATGGACCCCCAGGCTCACCAGCAGCTCGAACAGCCGCTGATGGCGATCGGTGACCTCATAGGCGACAGCCAGTCCCTGCGGCGTCAGTTCTACCGAGCGATCCTGATTCCTCGTCAGGTAGCCCTCCTGCTCCAGCGCCTTCAGACTGATCGAGACCGTCGGGCGAGTCACCTCCAGCTCGATGGCGATGTCAGCCCCTCTCACCGGTCCTTTTCGCCGCAGCAGATAGATCGTTCTCATGTAGTCTTCCAGTTTTCTCTGCTGCGTCACAACCTCACAGCCTTCCTGCAACAGAAAGTTAGCTTCTCCTAACTCAAAGTCGAAAAGAAAAGCCCTCAAAGGCTTTCCTGATTATACTCTCTCTTTTGGACTCTCTCTTTTGGAAAAAAGTGTTCCAATATTAGCTTTTGGTATCCTTTCTCTATAATTTTTCGCCCTGTTATGGTACACTTCATCATAGTTAGCGAAAGCTAACAGGAGTGTGCTCCGCTCTTTTTCTCCGCCCAAAAAGGAGGGCCCGCATGACCAACAGACCGAGATCAGCTCCCGCCCGCCAGAGCACTAAAGTGGAATTGGCGGCTCGCGCCAAAAACTATATCGGGGAGCACTATACCGAGAAGTTCTCCCTGGACGCCCTGGCCAGCGCTCTTTTCGTCAACAAGATCTACCTGGCCAAAACCTTCAAAGAGGTCACCGGGTCCACGCTTCTCCGTTTCTTCAACGAAACGCGCTGCCGCGAGGCCTGCCGCCTGCTGGCGGAGACAGACCTGAACATCGAGATCATCGGCAACCAGGTGGGCTACTCCACAGCGTCACATTTTGCCAAGCAGTTCCGGTCCTCCTGCGGCTGTACTCCCTCCGAATACAGAAAGAGAAATCGCTGAAAGGGATCGCTTATCACACGGCCCCACGATCTCCGGAGGATCGTTCTGCTATTCCCAAACCCTTTTTCTACAGAAGATGCCTTGCTTCAGGCGAAAGTTCTCTCGACGCCCTGAAGCGCCCCGACGATCAAGAAAGGAGCGGATCATTTCATGCTGTTTACCTTGTTTCTGGCCGTGGTGTTCTGCGCGGCCATCACCCTGATCCTGCTGGCGGCGGTGGCCTTTATCCAGGAGAAGAAGTTCTTCTCCTCCGCGCCCAAGGAGGCCCTGGAGGTGTTCCAACCCAGGGAAAAGGAGCTGTTCTACGGCGCCAGGGCCATTGGCTGGGCGCTTGTGGTCCTCAGTGTTCTCCTGATCGTGGGCGTGGCTGTGGCCGCGGTCTGGGACGGCTTTCGAAACGGCTACACGTTCTTCCAGTTCTTCCTGCGGTTTGTCCTGATCTTCACCCTTTACAAGCTCTATGACATGATCTGCTTTGACTACTTCCTGCTGATCAGATCCCACTTCTTCCAGCACTATTTCCCGGAGGTGGAGAGCGTCTTTGAGGGACGGAAATACGGATTCAATCTCAAAAGCCAGCTGCTGAAGCTGCTGGTCATTTTCCCGGCAGTCTCCGCGCTGGCGGCATGGATCTGTACACTATTCTAAAAGAGTCGGAGGCACCCATGAAAAAGCAAGTATTCAGGCCGGAGCAGGACGGCTTCAACGGGGCGTGGTATCCGGCGGCAGCGCCAAGCGACAGCGGGCTTATCCTCATGCTGGGGGACAGCGCCGAGGACCGCATGGCCGCCACCGGCGCAAGGTGGCTCAACGAACTGGGCTTCCACGTGATGGCCATGTCCCCGGACAAGAAGGACTACGGGCACCACAGCTACCCCCTGGAGCGCTTTGGGAAGGCCATGGCCTGGATGAAAGCCCAGGGCTGTGAAAAGCTGGGTGTGGCAGGGGCCTCCACCACGGGAATGATGGCCCTTCTGGCCGCGGCCCACTACCCGGAGCTGACCCTCACCATCGCCATCTCTCCTCCGGACTTCGTCATGGAGGCCTTTTACCGGGACGGCAAGGACGGCATGCGGGAGCGCCCCGGGGACAACGAATCCTCGGTCACCTGGCAGGGCGAGCCCCTCCCCTATCTGCCCTACGCCTACCGGCACCCGGAATATTGGCTGAAGATCCAGGAAGAGTCCAAGGCGGGGGGTGACAAGGTGGCCTCCCGCAAACTGTTTGACGAATCGGAGCGCCGGCACCCCCTCCGGGAAGAGGAAAAGATCCGGGTGGAAAACATTCACGGGGAGATCCTGTTCATCGGCGCGGAAGACGACGTCCTCTGGGACACCTGCCGCTATATCCACCGGATGGAGGAGCGCCTGGCCGCCCTCCCCCATGCTTCCACCTATGAGAGCTGGCTTTACCGGCACGGGACGCATTTCGTGTTCCCGGAGACCATGCTCCGGCAGATGCTGCCGGTGGGCTCCTCTCTTCTGGTGCGGCTCATGTTCCGGGCGGGCAAGGAATACCCCCGGGAATGCCGGGAGACCCGCATGGACATTGACAAACGGCTGCGGCAGGCCCTGCAAGCCTGGAAGTCGGGCGGCGCAGCCAAAGATTAACTACCACTAACCCCTTTTTTCGTCCTATAATGACAGTATCATCATTACGGAAAAGGAGCATTATCCTATGGCTATTCTCGGAAAGATCGCCCTCTTCGCGGCGGGCACGCTGTTCGGCTCCGCCGGGTTTAAGCTCCTTGGCAGCAAAGACGCCAAGAAGGCTTACACCCAGGTCACGGCCGCGGCCCTGCGCTGCAAGGACGAGGTCATGAAGCAGGTGGAGACCGTTCAGGAAAACTGCTCGGATATCCTGAACGACGCCAAGGCCATCAACGAGGCCCGGGCCGCCCAGGAGGCGGAACAGTACGTGGAAGACAACTCCGCACAGGAGTGAGCCGCCCACCGAAGGGGAGCCCAGCGCTCCCCTTTTTTTCGTGAAAGGATGGGGAAGAAATGAGATTTCAGATCGTCCATGAGACGAAGACCTCCCTGCGGCTGCGGGCGGTGCAGCCCCGGATGACCGTGGAGCAGGCCGACCTGCTGGACGCGAGCTTGCGGGCCCTCCCCGGGGTGGAGAAAGTCACCGTCCACGAACGGACCTGCGGGGTCCTGGTGCAGTTCACCGGCTCCCGGAAAGAGTTGCTGGCCCATCTGGCGGCCTTTTCCTACGCCCGGGCCGCCCAGCAGGTGGAGCTGCTCAGCCACAGCGGCCGCCGCCTCACCCGGGAGTATAAGGAGAAGATCACCCTCCACGTGATGAAGTACCTGGCCAAGCGGCTGTGGCTGCCGGCGCCCATCCGGCGGGTGCTGGCCATCTTCAAGGCTCTCCCCTATCTCTGGCGGGCCTTCAAATGTCTGGTCCGGGGGCAGATCACCGTGGACCTGCTGGACGGGGTGGCCATCGGGGTGTCTCTCCTCACCGGGGACTTCGACACCGCCGGCTCGGTGATGTTCCTGCTGCAGCTGGGAGACTACCTGGAGGAGTGGACCCATAAGAAATCCGTGGACGACCTGGCCCGGAGCATGGCCCTTCAGGTGGACCGGGTGTGGCTGCGCACCCCCACGGGCGAGGAAGTCCTCACCCCGGTGCGGGAGATCGTCCCCGGGGACCGGGTGGTGATCCATGCCGGGAATACCATCCCTCTGGATGGAGAGATCCTGGAAGGAGACGTGACCGTAAACCAAGCTTCCCTCACCGGGGAGTCCGTTCCTTCGGCCAAGGGGCCCGGCAGCCGGGTGTACGCCGGTACGGTGGTCGAAGAGGGCAACTGTGTGCTCACCGTCACCGACGGCAGCGGCGGCAGCCGGTATGAGCGCATCGTCCATATGATCGAGGAATCGGAGAAGCTGAAATCCGGCCTGGAGAGCCGGGCGGCCAACCTGGCCGACAAGCTGGTGCCCTGGTCTTTGGGGGGCAGCGCCCTGACCTGGCTGCTCTCCCGGAACGTCAGCCGCGCGGTGTCCGTGCTCATGGTAGACTTCTCCTGCGCTCTGAAGCTCTCCATGCCCCTGGCGGTGCTCTCCGCCATGCGGGAGGCCGGCGGGCACCGCATCACCGTGAAGGGTGGCAAGTACCTGGAGGCCCTGAGCCAGGCGGACACCATCATCTTCGACAAGACCGGCACCCTCACCCACGCCCGGCCCACGGTGGCCCAGGTCATCCCCTTCCACGGGCAGGACCGGGACGAGATGCTCCGGGTGGCAGCGTGCCTGGAGGAGCATTTTCCCCACTCCATGGCCAACGCCGTGGTGCGGGCCGCCGAGGAACAGGGCCTGGACCACCAGGAGATGCACAGCGAGGTGGAGTACATCGTGGCCCACGGCATCGCCTCCCGCATCGGGGAGGAAAAGGTGGTCATCGGCAGCGCCCACTTCGTCTTCGAGGACGAGGGCGTTTCCATCGACCGGCAGGACCAGGACAAGTTCGACGCTCTCCCGGCCCAGTATTCCCAGCTGTATCTGGCCATCGGCGGGGTGCTGTGCGCCGTGGTGTGTATCGAGGACCCCCTCCGGCCGGAGGCAGCCCGGACCATTCGCCTGCTGCATGAGGCAGGCTTTACCCGCACGGTGATGCTCACCGGGGACAACCAGCGCACGGCCCAGGCCATCGCCGCCCAGGTGGGGGTGGATGACTACCGGGCGGAGGTGCTGCCCGAGGACAAGGCTGCCTTCATCCGGGCGGAGCAGGAGGCCGGCCACAAGGTGGTGATGATCGGGGACGGGATCAACGACACCCCGGCCCTCTCCTATGCGGACGTAGGCATCGCCATGGGCACCGGGGCGGCCATTGCCCGGGAGGTGGCGGACGTGACCCTCACCGCCGAGGACCTGGGCGAGCTGGTGGTGCTCAAGCGCCTGGCCGACGCCCTCATGCGGCGCATCGGCCGGAACTACCGGTTCGTCATGGGCTTCAACGGGGCGCTGATGGCCCTGGGAGCGTTGGGCATCCTGCCCCCGGCCACCTCGGCGCTGCTGCACAATTCCTCCACCATCCTCCTCAGCCTGAACAGTATGACCAAGCTGCTGAAGGATTGACTTTTAGAAAACACACAAGGGCACGGAAGCGGCTTGCTCCCGTGCCCTTTCTGATGGCTTTCGTTATTCCAGAGACCAACTCTGCCCCTGGGTCTGCAGCCGGACCATCCTGGCGAACAGGCCGTCCCGCTCCAGCAGCTGGGCGGGGGTGCCCTGCTCGGCCACCCGGCCCTCCGCCAGCACCACGATCTTGTCCGCGGCTTCCACGGTGCGCATGCGGTGGGCGATGACCAGCACGGTCTTCCCCGCCAGCAGCCGGGAAAGAGCTCCCTGCACCAAAGTCTCGTTCTCCACGTCCAGGCTGGCGGTGGCCTCGTCCAGCAGGACGATGGGGGCGTTCTTCAGCAGCGCCCGGGCGATGGAGATGCGCTGGCGCTCCCCGCCGGAGAGCTTGGCGCCGTTCTCCCCGATGGGGGTGTCGTACCCCTGGGGCAGGCGCTCCACGAACTCGTCGCAGTTGGCGGCTTTGGCGGCGGCCAGCACTTCTTCATCGGTGGCGCCGTGGCGGCCCAGACGGATGTTGGCCATCACCGTGTCGTCAAAGAGCACCACATCCTGGAACACCATGGAGTAGTCCGTCAGCAGGATCTCGGGATCAACGGCGGAGATATCCACGCCGCCGACCTTGATGCTACCCCGGTCAATATCCCAGAGCCGCGCGGCCAGGCGGGCACAGGTGCTTTTTCCGGAGCCGGATGGGCCGACCAGCGCCGTGACCTCGCCCTCCTTTGCCGTGAAGCTGACGCCGTCCAGCACCTGTTTGTCGTCATAGGCAAAGTCGACATTTTCAAACGCGATGTCGTGGCCCTGTGGGGTAAAGCTCTCACTGCCCTCTGCAGTTTCGGCGTCGTAAATCTCCATGAGACGTCCGGCGGAGACTTGGGACATGAACATCTCGGCGATCAGCGCGAGAGCCTGGTCAAAGGGCGCGTAGACGCGGGTGATGACCAGCAGGAACATGAAGAGGGTCATGAAGTCGATCTGTCCGGAGAGGATCATCGTCGTGCCGGTGAGGATCGTGGTCGCCACGCCCAGACGCATGATGACGCTGGCCGCGTTCACGAAAATGCCGGTGGAGAGCTCGCCGCGGATCATGGTCGCCTCATGATGATCGATCTTGTCGCCCAGTTCCTTCAGGAAGCGATCCTCCTGGTTGGTGGCCCGCACTTCCCGGATGTTCTCCAGCGTCTCCTGAATGCCGTCGGAGACCTGGATCCCGGCGGCCTTGGTGATCTCGGAGTTGCGCTTGGCAAGCTTGCGGCTGCCGAAGAGCAGCGCGAAGGCCACGGGCACGCCCCAGAGGCAGGCCAGCGCCAGCTTCCAGTTATACGCAAAGAGCATCACGGCGATGATGGCCGTGGAGACGTAAGAGCCGTAGAGATAGCCCAGGCAATGGGACCAGACGTGCTCCAGCCGGTTCACATCGCCCATGATGGTCTCTGTCAGGTCCGCAAGATCGCGCTTCCCGAAATAGCCAAGGGGCAGCTTTCTTAAGCGCTCGGCAA
>ERZ842401.3936-NODE-3936-length-17850-cov-7.268221_pt1 | contig 17850 bp, 17 predicted proteins | sample MGYA00521270_ERZ842401 | MGnify/ENA primary metagenome ERZ842401 (study PRJEB31892, sample SAMEA3878208) | bioreactor metagenome | biome: Moose rumen | place: Sweden | collected 2011-10 | study: EMG produced TPA metagenomics assembly of the PRJEB12797 data set...
TGGCAGTAGGTGATGCCGAGTTCCAGAAGAAAGCCATTGGCAAGATGCAGGATGTGTCACAGGGTGGGGGGCGTACAGTGTTGTTTGTGAGTCATAATATGGCAAGTGTAAGACATTTGTGCAATCGTGGTATTCTATTGGAGAATGGTAGTGTTAAAATCACCGGTGGTATTGATGAGGTGATTGATGCATATATGAAGTCTTCTGTTCCTGACAGCTCACTTTCCATAGCAGAATTGCCACGTCCAAAACATGTTAATAACAACATCCATTTCACCGATCTCAAATTTCTAGATGAACGAGATGAAGAGACAATCCCCACATGTGGAAGATTCTTGAAGGTAAGAGTTTTCTTTGATTTGAAAGAAGATGTAGCCAATAGTTGTGAAATATCCTTTGGAATTCGAAGCGTTTTAGGAGATCCCTTGATGTCTTTCTCAACTAATATGATTTCAGAACCATTTCAGATATTAAAGGAGACGAAGTATTTAGATTGTATTATTCCTAGACTTCCTTTGACAGAAGGAGAATATAAAATCGCTTTGTGGGCTGCTAGTCAGGGGCAGCCATGTGATTCTTTGGAATCAGCTATGTCATTCAATGTATTAGACTCAGATTTTTACAATCAAGGAAGACCGATGGCAAAGCATCTTAAAGGTAAGATTGTTTTGACAGACTATTCTTGGAATTTATGACAGCAAATCTATATGTTACTGCAAAGATTTTCAAAAACTAAAGTTATACCTTTAGAAGATTGCACTGGTTGTAGTCTTTGTTCCAATGTTTGTCCTCAAAAGTGTATAACCATGAAAGAGGGGAAACTTGGGCATTTGTTCCCCTATGTGGATAACAAGAATTGTATCCAATGTAATCTTTGTGTAAAGACTTGCCCTTCAAATAAGGATATCTCTCTAACGTATCCTTTGACTGCGTATGCTGCATGGGCCAAGGAGAAGAAAGAGTATGTTAGCAGTTCATCTGGTGGGGCTGCATCAGTTTTGTCACATGAAATAATTCTAAGAGGAGGAGTGGTTTACGGGTGTTCTATGTCTTCTGAATGTGAAGTACGTCACATAAGAGTAGAAAAGGCAGAGGAACTGTATAAGCTGAAAGGCTCAAAGTATGTTCAAAGTATTATTAAAGATATATTACCAATTCTGAAAGAGGATATAAAACAAGGTCGACAGGTCTTATTTATTGGCACCCCATGCCAAGTTGCAGCTGTAAAAGGTTTGTTTAAAGAAATTCCTGATACTCTATTTCTTGTAGATCTTGTATGTCACGGCGTTCCGTCATTGAAGACATTGCAAGAGTATTTGAAAACTGAGTTTGGTACTTGTGTATTTGATTCCATTTCTTTTAGAAATGGGACTAAACTGAGTCTGGTACTAAATAATAAAGGAGTAAAGATGTATGAAGGCTCTTCCAGAACAGATTTGTATTATAAGACTTTTATGGAAGGTTATACGTATAGAGACTCTTGTCATCATTGTAAGTATGCTCAGCCTAACCGAATCTCTGATATTACAATAGGAGATTTCTGGGGGCTTGGAAGAATGGGTGATTGTGATATTCCAGAGCATAATGAAGGTATATCGGTGATGCTTCCTCTTACAGAGAAAGGAATAGCTCTTATACAGGCTGTTAACGATAAATTCAATATTTATGACCGTCCTGTAGAAGAAGCTATTAAAGGTAATTCCCAGCTCATGTCACCATCTTTGGCAGGGAAGAGAATAAGACTATTCCAGAGATTAGAACCTCTTTTTGGATTAAAAAGAGCATACAGGTTATCACATCTTGATATTGTAATGAAGAATTATTTGAAGTAATATGAAGATTGGTATTATTACGTTTCATGCTTCGTTTAATTACGGCTCTATGCTCCAGGCTTATGCATTGCATAAAGTCCTGTCAGATATGGGGCATGATGTGGAGATTATCAATTTCCGTTCAGCAGAGCAGAAGGAGATGTACCACCATCCGATTAAGCTATCATCGTCAGAGTGGTCTAAGGTGCATATGCTGATGCATTATTTGTTACACTGTAAGGAGTATCTTACTCAAGTTAGGAAATGGAATAAATATAATGCATTCTTAAAAAAGTATTTAGTGCATACAAAAGAGTTTCATACAGTTGATGAATTAAGACAATATGATTTCTTTTATGACTATCTGGTTATAGGGAGTGATCAGATCTGGAATACCAGATGTCGTGATTTTAGTGAAGCTTTCTGGTGCAATTTCTGTAGTGAGAAGATAAAGAAAGTAGCTTATGCTCCTTCGATGGGTAGAAATCCTGAGTCACTGGATACTGATTATATCAGAAGAAGTCTGAAACACTTCTATGCTGTTTCAGTCAGGGAGTCTCGAACTAAGAATGTTTTAATCAATAAAGATATTTTTAAAGAAATATCTTTGACATTAGATCCAACATTCTTATTACAACCATCGGATTATAGTGGTTTTATAGGTGACAGGCCATTAGTAAAAGGTAAATATATATATTTCTATGATCCATTTGTGAGACCTCAGTTCTTGAAAATAGCATTATTAATTGGACGAGATAAAGGCTTAAGAGTGGTTGTCGACAGAACTTATCCTGAAAGTGCCTATAAAGGATTTGATAATGTGATTTTTCATACAGCGGTTGGGCCTAAAGAGTTCCTGAATCTGGTTAAATATTCAAGATTAGTTGTTGCTCACTCTTTACATGCAGTGATTTTTTCTATTATTTTTAAGAGAGATTTTTATGCTTTAGATGGTGATTCTGATAGTAGGATGCAACACATCCTCAATGTGTTGAGTCTAGAGAAAAGGGCAGTGAATGTAGAAGACCACATATTGCATGAAAGAATTACTATCGACTATTGGGATTCTGTTTATGAGAAGTATGCGGCATTAAAGAAAGTTTCTTTAGATTTTATTCAGAACTCTATCGATGCCAATTAAAGAAGCTATTTGTGGATTTCTGGTTGGTTTTGAAATCGTGTAGTTAAACATGCAAGAAAAAGAAATTGCTAAAACGAAGCTCTAATAGATTAAAATCTATAGTTATTTGCATTTATTCTGATTTATTCTTGCTATATATGCAAAGATTAATCATATCATTCCACTAAAAGACTATGTCACTAATGACCCTTGTAACATTCAACTCACCTGTGAGGAATGCAATAAAGAGAAAGGTGGATAGGATAAAATACCAGAGTATAAGTATCAGAGTTGGTGGTAGATGATAAGATTTACTCCTTGGATGTAGACTTAGGTTAGACTATTATCACCGGTATTCGAGAAAGCTCTATCACATTCAGAAATGTAATGCCTAAGCGAATGGAGCAAGAGATAAAGGAATTGTATGTTGAGGAATTGTCTCTACTGAGGCGGATTCAGAAGTTCGGAAAGGAATATTTGTGTGAGGAAGCGGATCGGGTTGAGGAGGTGTCGATGCTTCTGTTGTATCGCATCTTTTCTAACCTTCATTCTACACTTCTGCTGACAGGCTTCGCTCTGAAGAAAGGGAAGATTTCATTCTTTCAACTACCCATCGGGATTATTCTGCGTTGCTGCTTTACGGATTGTTTGTTTGCTCTTTACATTCAGAGAGTGGATAAGAAGCGGGCTTATGAGGAGCTTGACCTGAGAGCTGTTGAGTATGCCAACTCGCTTCTGGAACGGAAGGAAGTTTATCGAGATCAGGTGAAGAGTACCGGGAAGATATTTGACGATGCCTTCATCGACCATATGTGGGAGCTGACAATGGAGGATAATTTCCTGAGATTATTGACATTTGATGATAATCTGGAAGAATTAGCGGTGACGAAGCAATCGAAGGAGCAACTCAAAGAGGCAGGTTTTTCGAAGTTGAGAAGTATCTATACGAAGGACTTGATAGACTTTCTGATAAAGCAGGAAGATGTGGGGACGGTGGCTACTCGATTGTATCACTACTGGAAGTATTTCTCACAATACGAGCACTTTTCCGAGAATAGTCAAGGTGATGTGCTCGCCTCGTCGAAAGAAGATGGGAATGACAACATTCATTTGCCATCGGCTATTAAGGCACTTAGTGACGGGGTGGAAGAGGTGATGAAGAATAAGGGGCATTTGTTTGGGAGGGAGACTTTAAGGCTTAAAGATTAGAGTTTAAAGTCAGTTTAAGAGGTTTAAGAGTTTATGGTCAGTTCAATGAGTTATGAATTACATTCGTGATTACAAGGCTTTTGTCGAACTTAATGACAACACAATTATCCCTAAAGTATGAAGTCAAGACTTGTCATCATAGCTTTAGTGTCTCTTTCTGCCGTAATTGTATACCTTGCCATTGCGAATGATCTCAAGTACAATACGAAGAGAGACAGTGAGGCTGAAGATAAAGAAATAATGGAATTATGCATCCGTGCGCAGATCGACTCCTTAACCATGAGACTACAAGATATGTCTTCTCAATTAGACATGATCAATGGCATTCTTATGGAATCAAAGGAAGCTGTAGAACGTGATTTGGAATCTGCCAACCAGTCTTTCGGACGTCTTGAGAAAACAAGCCGACAAATCCTCAATGCAATAAAGTGACCAATATGTTCGATTTTGTAAACTATACATATAACGGTGTGTTGTCGGTCTTGGCAACACTTTTTGGCTTGTCATATCCTCTGATACTGAGCAGTATTGAGAAGATTGATGCCAAATTCCACTCGACTAGACTTTCTGTGCGTTTTCTGGAGGAGCGTGTATTTATTGCTTTCAAGTACTTGCTTATCCTAAATCTATTGATGGCAGTTATTATTCCGTTTGTGATGGATGGTAATACGCATTCACGGCACTTTATAGCATTACAATGTATTGCTGCTGTTGTGATGATTTATTTCGCATTCCGACTTTTTAACTTGGTGATGACATATTATGATGCAGAGAAATTACAAGGAAAGATTCTGGAAGATTTTCACAAATCAGTAAAAGAAGGCAATAAAGAATCGGAATCCAAATATTTCACGCAATGGTCTGACTTAACATCTGTTCTTCTTTCCTCTGCGGATGAGAAACTGGTTCAGTCTGTGTATGAAGAATGGTATTCATATGTGGCCAGAAAATATGATGAATGCAAGGGTCAGCCGTTGGAGATGGATGACTACTTTTATGACGCTGTGACAAGGATCAATGAGAACTTATGCAAAGGAGAGAGAAAGCCAATATCCGTGAACAATGGTAATTCCCTCCTGACCTCGCTTGTTGAACAAGACAGCATAGTGACGGAAAAAACATACAGGTATCTATGGAAAAATCTTCGGTTGCAATTATACTACAACAGAGATGAGTGGATAATGGCTTACTGGAAGGCGGCTTCGCAGAGGTACGCTTATTTTATGCAGGAATGGTCAATCTATGACATTAATGAAAACACAGGAGAGCATTACACGGAGAAACAGGTGGAAGAACGGAGCAGACAACGCGAAAAATTCCAAGAGTTTCATATTATGCTCTGTGCTATGCTGTTGCAGCAATGTAAATATGAATTGTTGGAACAAATGCTGTTCTTTACCCAATCAATCCCTCCATCCTATCCGCTCGTGCCATCTCAACTGTCAAATATTCTAAAGGTTTATGAATACTTGAATGAGGAAAGGCTATGGGACATTACCTATTTTGAGGCACGATATCCGATGCCCAATATGCACGGCATAACGGGAGGCAAGATTCTCGGAGCAGCAAATTGTTTTATGGCATTATTGGTATACAGGCTATACGTGTTAGATTATCCATTTGGAAGGAATCTTGTATTCAGTGCAAAGGGGCTACCGGACAGTCAGGCAGAATTGACACGATATAAGAGGGATTTAGATGTTATGAAATTCTGGTTGGCTAAAATAAAAGACAATAAGGATGCACTGGCTACTATCCGTTTGACAAGTATTAATGAGATATCTGCTTCTAACAATGATTCTGATGACAGTCGTATTCAAGCACCGGATATGATACTCGGAAATATACAAAATAGTATTGAAGAGAAACTGCGAGACCTTAAACGGCACCAGCCTAATGACCCAGATAAGGTTGACAACCTTGAAGGTGAGGTGAACCGTCGTTTATTGATGGCAATGTCTCCTTTCTGTGAGATTTGGGGTAAAAGGTTTGACAGGGATAAGTGGTATAACTTAAACTCGTCCATCAATCAACTATATCCCAGCACTGCATTCCAAGCAAACCCTGATGTTGGCTATGGAGGCATAGAAGATAGTCTGTTTGATGGGTTGTGGCATTCTTTTAGTCATCTCTTTGCAAGTTCCTTCTTTCAGGAGCGTATGCAACCTGATTATACAGTTGACTCAGGACAACTATTCGAGGCTTTTGATAAATTAGTGGTAGGAGAGAACTACTTTGCTGTGGCATTTGGAATATACGTCGACTACTTTATGAGCAAGGTTGATGAGCTGAAACAGGAGAAAGAGAGATTATACAACTACAAGGGGATGAAGATAATGCTGTCGGACTGTCCAACGAAGTACTTCTCGAAACGCATTTATATTATGCGATATGCAGACAGACCCTACTTGGAGTTTCAAGAACCGAGCGAAGAGCAAAAGACGGATATGGAGTTGAAGAAGCTCAATAAATATGGGCTGTGGATGTCTGTTCAGAAGGTTGAGGGGCATGAGGATTTGTTGTCCGAAAAGAACCTTCAGAATTTGGGTGAAGAGAAGAATATGTATTCAATATTACACGCTATGTGGACACCGAAGTTATACTTCAAGGAACAGTATGATATAATGTGCTTGAAGGTGAACTATAGGATGACTGATGAGGGAATAGCAGATTCTGTTGACAAGATAAGGCCATTTGAGGCAGAGGAGAAAGGGAAAGAGTAGAAACATCTATCTGTAATAGTATTCAGACAATGGACGAACATATACGCAAGATATTAGGAGTACCTCTTAAGAACTTGTCTTCCTATTGGCAGCACTATTGGAACCATTGCATTGAGTTGCTGGCTGACAAGGATAATGTCAGTTTCAAGATAATAGGCCCTCGGATGCTCGTGCAAGATCTTATCGATGAACTGGAAGGACATGGGCTGGCCAACCAAGATAATATTGCTTACTTTAAAAAGCAGTTGTCAGGTTTGGACAAGACGGATAAGGTGTTTTATTCGCTTTGTCATCCCATCGTGGCCTGTCTCCTCCAGAGGCTGGGAGATAAAGTAAATCGCGAGTCGAGTATACTGCTCTGCAAAAAGATACTGAGTGTCCTTGTAGAGAGAAAGTATTTTACGCTTCTCGTTGATTGGCTGGCAAAGACCATTGACGAGACAACAGTCAGCGACTACGAAAGCAGGAAGAAGATAAACGAAATCACCCACCTTGTCATTGCAGCGTTTTCGAGCGAGGGCTTTGCTTTTGATGAAATAAAGAGGTACGCTACGGATGTTCCTGAGGTGGCTATTCAGGAGGGAGGCTGTGTTTTAGCTGCTCCTGCAGAGTTTGAGACGCTAAAATTGTCTGACTATTCTTCTGAAGAGGAGTATTACGAGGCTGTAGGTGAGTTCATTAAGAACAGGTCTGTTTATCAGTGTCTTGATGTGTTGAAGTATTACTATAATTTGCCTCCGAGGGATGCTTATTTCATAGTAAGGTTGAATGGGTTGAAGGGACAGGTGGATGATTATATTGGGGACATCAATATCTATTCACCGAAAAAGAAGAAATACATCAATGGTAAACATTCCCTATCCAATGTGGAGGAAATGCCCGAAGGGCGTGAAAGGGTGAATGCCGCTATTCCGATACGATATAAAAGTTTTGGTCAGGCTAAAGCCCTCGCTGGCGCAAAACTTGAAGAAGCTCTGGATTTGATAACACTATCTTATCGGACTAAAGTACCAGTAACGATGGCAACGAACATATATGCTGTTGTCGTGGATGGGTATGAAGTAGGCTCAAGTTTTTCCATTAAGGGTAATGACCCGCAGATGGCATCGCAAGATGAGATGATGAACTATCTGGATACCCTCGACTTGACTGAGGTGAAAGAGGATGGCTTTAAGTTCTTATCAAATAAGCATCATGTTATGGAAGTTGTACCGGAGGTCTTGAAGAGGCGTATGAAAAACGCAACCCGCTGGTACGCTAAAGCCTCAGCCGCTGAAAAGAGTGAAGATGTGCTGTTGTACAGTTGGTATGCTATTGAAGGTCTATTGAAGGTTGGGAGCCAGACACAAGAAGACGTGCTAGAGAACGCAAAGAATGCGTCATCGTTTATGGTTATACAAGAGGTGGTTAGTTCGATTACTTGCAAGAACTACTTTCACAATTATTTGCGTGGTATATATGAATACTATCTATTTGTAACAAATCGGAACAATAACTATTATGACTTCACCGATGATGTTATTGAGAAGGCTGCCTTGAATCTGAAACCAGGTGACCATTATCGTGATGCAGATTTCCTGAATGCCATTCCAGAAATGATGAGTTGCATAAACAATGACATATCCAAGGATGAGTTGGTGGAACTGCAGGAGTTCTATCGAGATGGCGAGGGACTGAAGAATAAGACGCGGCAGGTTAAGGACGATATTCTGATGATATACAGGCTTCGGAATATGATTGTGCATAACGCAGCTATCTCATGCGAGAACATTTCCTTCTATGCTCAAGAGGCAAGGTTTATGGCACAGAGTGTGATCCGATATGTGACAGACCACGCTACTGCAGAAACGACAATAGATGCTATCCTCATAGGGGCAAAGTTGGACTATCAGGTGTTTTTGCAAAATATTGATGAGGAGTTGACAGAATTGAAAAGGGGGAACTAAACAAAGGTATTTCAATATTGTTCATTAGGAGAATTAATTAGAGAAGTTATGATAAAACTATTCATAAGCAGTGTACAGCGTGAGTTTGAGAAAGAGCGGCGTGAGATTGCGTCGTACATCCGGCAGGATGCTGTGATGGGGCGTTTCTTTGAGCCGTTTCTGTTTGAGGAACTGCCAGCGAAGGATGTGTCGGCAGCAGGCGTACCTGACGGAGGTGGCTGAGACGGATGTGTATCTGGGACTCAACAAAAACGAAAGCTTTATCAGAGCTGTCAGCTGTAGCTTCACTAAGATATAGGCAAAGTAAGTGAGTTTTATCAGTATTAGATAAACATGGACAATCCTTTAGTATCTATCATAGTCCCTGTATATCGTGCGGAGAAGTACCTAATTATAGAATGTTATTTATATCACATTGACAATTATAAAAGATATTTTATAAACATATTTATTGATATAAATAAATTCTTGCTATATTTGCAAAGATAGTTTAATTTGAGGAGATTATAGTAGCAATGTTTGAAAGAATAGAAATAGAGCGATTTCGAGGTATTCGACATGCTCAGATAGGAGGTTTCAGGCAAATTAATCTTTTCTTTGGAAAGAATAATTGTGGAAAATCCTCTTTATTGGAATCTATATTCTTAGTTAGTGGATTATCCAATCCACTGATTCCTGTATATGTGAATCTTATGCGTGGATATAATAAATCACGCTTAAATGATCTTAAATTAGACTTTTATAATTTAGATTCCACATCACCAATCCATTTTAGAATGGTTGATGGTGAGACGCGTGACCTCAGAATTAGCCTTATAGAACAAGAACAAGATAACGTATCTATAAAATCAGATGATCCGAATATCCTAACAAACGTTGGAGAGAATAAGTATGGCTTTAAGTTTGATTTTATGATAAATGATAGACCATACGAATCTCAGCTTCGTTTTGATTCTGCTAATTCAACAGACGCTACGCGCATCATGGACGATCAATATGAGGAGTCATTACGTTGTATATATCTGAGCCCTAAATTCGATTTTAATGCCTCTATTCAAGGATTGAAGCATATATTACAAAATAAAGATGAGAGTTTCATTATTAATGGACTGCAATTATTAGAACCCAATGTGAAGGATTTTATATTCACTGGCAATGAGATGCTTGTAGATATTGGCCTTTCACAACGAATACCTGTCAATATGATGGGAGATGGAGCCCGGAAGATAGTCTCTCTTCTGACAACAGTATATGACTGTAAAGATGGGGCATTGCTTATAGATGAAATTAGTAATGGCTTCCATCATTCTGTGATGCGTAGTTTATGGAGTGTTCTCATTGATGCCGCTATTAGAAACAATACCCAACTTTTCATTACGACTCATGATATAGACTCTATCATAGGCCTTCGTGATGCAGCTTTTCGTAAATATGATGATTTAGTGGCAACCTTCAATCTTATAAGGACACCAGATGACGAACTGAAGAGCTACCATTATTCATTGGAAAGTTTGGACTATTCTTTAAATCAAGATTTAGAGGTGAGGTAGTATGAATACAATCATAGTTGAAGCTAAGAGTTGGAATACTCCTGAATGCCATTTCCTTAGCTCGATTATAGAAACGCTTTCTCCAGATTTGGAGTTTGAATTTATCCCAATAGATGGGATATCTAATCTATTTAAAGAGGCTATCCTTAATCAGATAGCAAAGGTGGAAATGCGAGGAAACCAAATCCTATTACTTGCAGATGCAGATACTATAGTGAAAGGATGGGGATATGATAGGCGTAAGTCATATATTGATGATGGTCTGGCAGCTAATTCACTGAATATTCCTTACTTTATCTATCCTCATAATTTTGACGATGGAGATGTGGAGACATTAATGGAAGATGCTGCTCGCCGTGATTTGCACGGTGTGCTTTTCGATTGTTATGAAGACTATGAACGATGTGTATCTGGAGCACGGGATGAAGCAGGTAATTCCCTTTATAATGTGCCAAATCACAAAGGGAAGTTACATACATATATTAATGCACAGCAGTTGAGTAACAAACAGCGTAGAAATCTAGGATCAGGTGACTGGCTTTTTAACGATATCCGATTCTGGGATTTAAATGTAGAAAGCCTTCGGCCACTGAAAGATTTCTTAGCAGCAAATCTAAAATAGTTTTTGCATTTGTATTAGATAAATATGGGCAATCCATTAGTCTCTATCATAGTCCCAGTATATAATGCAGAGAAATATCTCCGAAGATGCTTGGACTCTATCATAAACCAAACATACCAAAATTTGGAGATTATTTTGGTAGATGATGGGAGTAAGGATGCCTCTGGAAAAATATGTGATGAGTATGCTATAAAAGATTCAAGGATTAGGGTTATCCATAAAGATAATGGAGGCGTTGCGTCAGCACGGCAATTTGGATTGGAAAATGCGACAGGTGAGTATGTCATACATGCTGATCCAGATGATTGGGTGGAACCGACTTGGATTGAAGAATTGCTAATGTATGCTTTAAGAGAATACAAAGATATTGTCATGTGCGATTATTATCGCGAGTATCAGGCAGAGTCAGTTATTGTATCAGAGAAACCGACTTCTTTAAATAGAGAGGACCTTTTAAGCGATCTTTTATATGAAAGAATCTGGGGTGCATTATGGAATAAACTGATTAAAAGATCCTGTTTCGAGAAGTATGGTATATCCTTTAACCCAGAAATGAGTCTTTGGGAAGACTTATATGTCATCACGGCTTTGATTTATAAAGGGGCAAGTGTGTCACATTTACCTATACCTTTATATCATTACGATTGCTATTCTAATGCTAATAGTATTGTTAGAAAACCCACTCTTCGACAGGTCCTTTCTCAGAAGATATTTATTGAAAAGTTTGAGCCATTACTGATTGAGCTTTTTTTCAAAGAGGCTTTTTATCAAAGGAAGTTTCAGTTGAAGACGAGATGTTTTAGAACTGGCAAAGAGAATAAAAACTTATTTATTGGACTTTTTCCTGAGTTCAATCAAAGATTCATTGAGAAGAATCCTTTTAGATGGAGAGATCTGCGGGCTTATAGAGGGGATATTTATAAAATGGAAAGGGTCTGTATGGCCTTAACATTGAAGTATCATTCTGATTTTGGGTTTAAACTATTTGATTTCTGGAAAAGATATGCGACAAAGTCTTTTCGTAACTTGCTGAAATAAACTTCATAAAATGGATAATTATTATTTAGTGTCTATCATAATTCCAGTATACAATGTAGAGGAATATCTCCGCAAATGCTTGGATTCTATCATAAACCAGACATATCAGAATCTTGATATTATTTTGGTAGATGATGGGAGTAAGGATGCGTCTGGCCTTATTTGTGATGAATATGCTTCGAAAGATACACGAATTAAAGTTATCCATAAAAAGAATGGTGGCCTCTCATCAGCAAGAAATGCAGGGTTAGATATCGCTAAGGGATTTTTTGTGATGCATGTAGATTCTGATGATTATGTTGAGTATAATGCTGTAGAGCTATTAGCAAACAAACAAAAAGAGACTGATGCAGATATTGTTTCTGGCAATGCTCTGAAAGAAACAAGGGACGGGCAGGAGTTACTAAGAGAGCCTGATTACAAGAATAAGGAGGAAATGCTTCTTCAATGTATAAAGCCAACTTTAGATCATGTTATATGGAGAAGGCTAATCAGGCTTTCGTTGTATCGTGATAATCATATACATGCAAGAGAAGGTGTGAATGTTGGGGAAGATTGGCAAGTGATGCCGCAGCTTATCTATTATGCAAATAAGATTGCTAAGATTGATGATGTAATATATCATTATAACTGCATGAATGAGGGCTCTTATATGAGTCAGAAACGCAACAGGTTTAATAGAAGTATCGTAAGTCAAGATATTAGATCGTTAGAAATCGTGGAAGATTTCTTTAAAGATAAGGATGAAAAATACAAGGAAGAGATCTTAAAATATAAAGGTGCCTTCTTTGAACAGTTTCTTACACCTTCGTTTGAATGTAAAGATATAGATTTCTATAATTTATTGGCTAAGAAGATCTTGGGCATCAATAAAAATTATTTGAAATCTATCGGGTGGAATAAACTTAAAGTAAGAATTGTTAATGGTAGGTATCTTAATAGATGGTTCTATGAGTCAATACATTCTCTAATACAATAAATGCATGCAAAATAATAAGCTTCTAACTATCGTCATCCCAGCTTACAACATGGAGAACTATCTCCATCGTTGTTTGGACTCCATCATTGTAGAAAGTGTAATGGGTAGAGTTCAGGTCATTGTCGTAAATGATGGTTCTAAAGATAAAACCTCTGAGATAGCTCATGAATATGAGAATAAGTATCCTCACTATATCCAAGTGATAGACAAAGAGAATGGAAACTATGGTTCATGTATGAATATGGGTTTGTCTTTGGCAAAAGGCAAATATTTCCGTACTTTGGATGCAGATGACTGGTATGATTCTGAGGCATATGAGAAGTTTGTTGCTGAATTAGATAAGACAGATGCTGATATGCTGCTAACTGAAAGAAAGGGATATCATGAAGATACAGGTATTAAAGATTCTTTTTTATTTGATAGTTCGATTCTTGATAACTGTGATATGATAATTAATGAAGACTTATGGAACTTGAGATCTATAAACAAAATGATTCATGTGTCAGCAGTTTCTTATAAGACGGTAATTCTTAAAAATAGTAATTTGATATGGGACTCCAATGTCTTTTATACTGATAACGAGTTCTTGTTATGGCCTTTATGTATGGTGAAGACAATAAGAGTATTCCATTTGCCAGTTTATGTTTATTTGAGCGGTAGGGAGGGTCAGTCTGTAAATCCCAATAATCTTCATAAGAATTGGTATTCTTGGTTAGTAGTTAGCAGAAGTCTTTTAAAGCAGGTTTTAAAGCCTAATTATAAGAATAGCGTAAATTATCCTCTGATAAAGAGATGCTTGAAGGTTGATGTCCTTCCTCACTTTTATCGTACTCTGTTGTATGATGGCTTAAAAAATCAAAAAATAGTTAGAGAAATTGACTCCCTAGTTCAAGCAGATGAAAATCTTTATGCTGAAGTTGGGACGATAGATAGTTTTAGAGGACATTTTTTTATTGAAGAGTTTCGGAGAAATATGTTTTCTTTTTTATGTACAAGACTTGACTATCGATTAAGGACCAATCCTTTATTGCGTAGGGCTTTTATGAAAAAGATTTATTGTCTGTGACGTCTCTCTTAACTAATGGTTAATAATGAAAGTTTCTATTATTACAGTAAACTTCAACAATCATAAGGGTCTAAAAAAGACCTTAGATAGTATAAAGATCCAAACAAGTAAGGATTTTGAGTGGATTATTATTGATGGGGGGTCTACAGATGGAAGTAAAGAATTGCTTATTCAGAATACAGATATTATTACCTACTGGGTAAGTGAAAAAGATCATGGCATCTATGAAGCCATGAACAAAGGCATAAAAGTCGCAAAAGGTGATTATTTTCAGTTTTTGAACTCTGGGGATAGTTTGAAAGATAATGATGTTATCAGAAGATTCTGTGAAAATAATTTTAAGGAAGATGTGATTTACGGCAATGCCATTATAGTGGATGGACAAGATAATGTGGTAAAAAGGTTTCATGCTCCAGACTTTGTCAGATTCTCTTATTTCTTTGGCCATGCATTGAACCATCAAGCTACATTTTTTAGTAAGCGATGCTTTGAGGATTACCTTTATGATGAGAGAAATAGAATCGCTTCAGATATTGAGTTATACATGTATTTGATGTATCATCATTTTACATTCCAGAAATGGAATGAATATGTAGTTCGATTTGATAATACAGGATTAAGTACCAAGAAAAGTAAGGATGAGTTCGGAGGTATTGTAGATAGGTTATTACCCTCAGGGATTAAGGCTGATTATGATGAGATGATTCAGTTCCGGGATGTGGATTTGGCTAACATGATAAAGAAGATTATAAGCTCAAATAGAGTATTGCGGTATCTGGCTAGAATTGTTCTATATCCTATTTATTTGTTGTCAAAATAATATGAAGAAACTTTTTTTCTTGTTATCATCCATGAACGTTGGAGGGGTGGAGAAAGCATTTTTGGGATTGCTTTCTGTCATTCCTTTGGATAAATATGAAGTTCATGTGGGATTGATACAGAAGAAAGGGGGCTTTATGGACTATTTACCTAAAGAGGTAAAGATACATGAAATCTCCGTTTACAGCAAATATTGGCGATTTATCAATGACCCTCCTTTGTGGAGTATCAAGTCATTACTGAAGCAAGGTCATATTATTGAAGCGCTGATTCATTGTTTTCTTTACATTCACTTCAAACTGACCTCAAATCGATATTGGTTCTATAAATACCTGCTTCGTAATGAACCAGTGATGTCAGAGAAGTTTGACCTAGCAGTGGCTTTTGCAGGCCCTTCACAGATGATGGACTACTATATCTGTGAGAAGGTCAATGCAAAAGTGAAATGTGGATGGATCCATTTTGATGTCTCCAAATTTGGCATAGATAGAGGAATGACGGCCCAACTTTATAAAAAATATCAGAAGGTTTTTATCGTTTCAGAAACGGCTAAGGAAATATTTGATGGGTTATTTCCTCAGTTTAAAGATAAAACGGAGGTGTTTTATAATATCGTTTCTCCAGATCAAGTCATTCGTTTAGCTGATTGCGGTGATAGCTTTACCGATAATAATAAAGGCAAACGCATTTTAACTGTCGGACGTATTTCTGAAGAAAAAGGGCAACGAGTGGCTATCGAAGCATTGAGAATTCTTTTGGACAAAGGTGCTGATGTGAAATGGTACTTTGTTGGTGATGGCAAGGATAGGATTATTTGTCAGAAATTGGCAGAGAAACTTGGCATTAGTGACAAGGTAGTGTTCCTAGGTACGCAGACGAATCCGTATGGTTTTATGAAAGATTGTGACCTCTATATGCAGCCTTCCCGTCATGAAGGCTTTTGTATCACTCTAGCAGAAGCTTTGTGCTTCCCTAGTCCTATAGTGGCCACAAACTTTACTGGTGCAGAAGAGCAGCTGCAACATCGAGAGAATGGAGTGGTAACTGGCATGTCTGCTGAAGAAATCGCGGGGGGCATTATCACTGCTTTAGAAAAAGGACAAGTAAATGATATGGAGAAACCTCTATTGAGAAATGATATTTCATGTTTTTTGAACCTCATAAAGTAATAGAACATTAATTAGGCATGAAACTCAGCATAATAATACCCGTCTACAATTCTGAAAAATGGCTTGAGAATTGTGTTAGTAGTATTTTAGCACAAGACTATCAAGATTTTGAAATTATTCTTGTTGATGATGGTTCTCTGGATAATTCTGGTAAGCTATGTGATAAATACGGGGGGGGGACAAAAGAATTAGGGTGATTCATAAGCACAATGGAGGTCAAGGTTCTGCAAGAAACATAGGATTAGATCAGGCAAAAGGTGATCTGGTTACGTTTGTTGATTCTGATGATGCTGTTTCCAAGGATACATACTCATCAAATATGTCCTTTTTTGATGACGATAAAATTGATCTTGTGCAGTACCCTTGTATTATTAAATATGGAACGGATTTTCCTGTAACTAAATATGTGAATAATTGTACAATTAGTGGCACTGAGAACTTATTTAAAAGTTGGCTTAAAGATAACGATATATCAAATTATGTTTGTAATAAGATATTTCGTAGGAGTTTCTTCGAGTCGTTGAGATTTCCAGAGGGAATGTATTTTGAAGATAGATATCTTATGAGTGAAATTCTGGAGAAATGTAATATGGCTTACTTAAGTGATAAAGGTATGTACTATTATTATCAACGTTCAAATCAAGTCACTTCTAAACCAGATTCTGTGTTTGTTCTAGAGTCTAAGATTAAGGCGGATTTGAATATAGTAAAGCATACTGTACATTTTAAATCCTTGAGATCTCAATACATTGAAAGATATTATAATTGTTTGTTTTATTTAGACAAGATTAAAAGATTTGGCTGGACACTTAGTAAAGATGTGTTATATGATTTAAAGTCCAATATCCCTAGTTTTAAAATTATTCTTTTATCGAAAGCTCCATTAGGTATTAAAGTAAATTTGTTGAGAATCTTGATAAAAGGTTTATAATTTGCATTATTATGAAAAGTAAGATTACCGACTTCCTTTATAAGTATTCTTGGTATTACCGACTCTATGTTGATAATAAGGTAGACAAGATTCAATTTGCCAAGGTCTATGATGATACACCACATGAAGAAATAATATCTAAAGATGTTGTTTTTATCTTGAGTGGTAAAGCTCATTTATGGGCATTTGATATACATGGCGGATTTGCAGACAGATTAAAAGGAATAGTTTCTGTTTATGAAGCATGCAAAGAGTCTGATAGGAATTTTAAGATAGTTCACACTTATCCGTATTTGCTTGAAAAGTTCCTCGTTCCAAACCAGTATGATTGGAAGATTGACTCTGATGCAGTTGTATACAATATCCACGCCGTGACTCCTTATTATTTTAGACATTCACATTACAAAGATGAGGCTTCTTATTTTAGATGGAGAGCAAGAAGATTGTTGACGGGGAATAAATGTCTTCATATCTATTCAAATGCAGTGACGGTAAACGATGATGAGTTTAGAACATGCTTTAACGAATTGTTCAAACCATCTCCATCCCTTGAAAGAGAAATAGACTTGAATCTTAGCAATATTGGCTGTAACTATATCTCTCTGTCATATAGATTTACCCACCTCTTGGGAGATCATGTAGATACATATATGAAAGAACTGTCAGCTGAGGAAAAAGAGGCGCTCATAGACCAGACATTGAGTAGTATTTTTACTTTTCATAATAAGTATCCAAATCATAAGATCCTTGTTAATTCCGATTCTAATACTTTCTTATCAAGGGTTAAGGACGCATCGTATGATTATGTTTATATAAAATGATTATCCGCAATTAGCCGACCAAAAATTGGGCTGAATCCTATGAAAT
>ERZ842401.3938-NODE-3938-length-17846-cov-5.249059_pt1 | contig 17846 bp, 10 predicted proteins | sample MGYA00521270_ERZ842401 | MGnify/ENA primary metagenome ERZ842401 (study PRJEB31892, sample SAMEA3878208) | bioreactor metagenome | biome: Moose rumen | place: Sweden | collected 2011-10 | study: EMG produced TPA metagenomics assembly of the PRJEB12797 data set...
CAGGGAAATCGCTGCCAATTTTTACGCGTATGGCAGACAGGATATGATGAAACGATACATCCCAGGGGTTCTCCCGCAAGGTCGACTCTAGATCGTCGATGATTGAATAGCCCGCCAGGAGGTCTGGCTGCTCGTCTGCCTCGGCAGGTATTTCGTAGACAAGTTGCGGAAGTCCCGTCGTTGTTACCGACAGTTTTGTAGTGAGATAGTTTTTACTTTCAGTATTAACCAAACTGCTATGGGGTGAATAGAGGAACGTACGTATCAGTTTATCTGCCACATCATCCCAATAATACTTCTGTTGCGGCACATAGACAGCACTGTTCTCCGTGGCACAAACATTGTTCATAAAAGGCGTAAACGTCGTATAGTTATTAGAAAGCCACGCGGCATCGTAAGAATAAGTAAACACTCCAACCGTTGAATAGAGAGTTGAAGAGCTGTTATTATAGGCAAGACCGCGTGTGTTCGTGGCAGAAGTCAGGCCTTTGCCCTCAATCCCCGACTTCACTTCCAGTCTCACAGGCAGTTCATCGCCATTGTCACCGTTCATCGAGAAGAGAGCAGAGCGCGTCACTACGCTATCGCCTTCAGCATTCCAACTTTGTGGACTGCCTGTGGTAAAATTGATACTACGCGAGAGCATCATTGCTCGATTATCAGATTCGGCATCATCCGTACAGGCTGGCAACAGAACTGTCAGACTGCACAGAAGTGAGAAGTAAATATATTTGTTTGTCACCATTAGCGTTTCATCTCCTTTTTAGTTATTCATTTTCTCCTCAATTCAACAATGGCAAAGGCACATCACCTTGACTGTCGTCCCAGTCCTCAATGGTCGGATCGAAGGTAATGGGATCATCATCGTCCTGTTGTTCTCCATTGTCGGGTAACCAGGTGTCACCTTCTACGGTGGTGCTCTCAATCCAACTGCCTACCTCAGCATCGAACTTCACTGAATTCAGACCTAAGTGCAGCCGCAGCGTATAGCGCTTGCCTGACTCCAGGCCAGCACCTTCCACTCCACCGAAACTCACTGTCTTGGTAATCCTGTTCTCAATGCTTACACCATGGGTCACACCATCACTGATGTAGCCACTGAGGTTCGGATTCACAGTCTCTATGTCATAGACAATGGTGACAGTCATGGCCTCACCCGTAGGGATGACACAGACGGCATCGTTCAGCCGTGCTTCCAACTCTGCTTCAGTGGGGGCCTCTGGGTCTGCAATAGGCGACGATGGCTTAAAGAGGTTCTGGAACTTATGTGTCACCCCAAGTGTAGCAGTGGAGTTCTGGATAATATCGGGATTCAGGCCCTGCGGTGTCTCGTTATAAGCCTCGGCACCGGCAACACCCTCGCGAGAGTCTCGGCGTCCGTCATGGACGGTCACCTTCTGGCCAAAAGGCAGGTCGGTGCAACCGCACCAGTCGAGCCACAGTGCTTTGTTGGCAACCGTATTGTTCAGGTTGAGCACGCCCTGCTGGGCGATGCCCGTAAACGAGATGCTCCTGACATAGACCTTCGTGCCAGCAGCAAGTTCATCACCGCTGTCCTGATGTGTCGTTACGTCGGCATCGGTGTCTATCTGAACATTCAACTGCGCCAGGGCATGGTTGAACTTAAACTTCACGCGCGACGAGGTGGCAGCGGCCTGCGTAGCCGTTTCCTTGGGACGGTACACATCCAGCCAAGGTAGCCCCTCTGTCAGTGTCTGCGACGAGCCGCCCTGCACAATTTCCCATGTCGTCTTGTCACTGGGCACGACACCCCAGCATAAGTCCACCGATTTTTCCGGGTCGAACGACGCGATGTATCTCACCAGAGGGTCGCCCGCATCGGTATTGCGAGAGAATCCCACGATGCCATAGGTAGCATCGGCGACACTGCCAGCTGTTGGCGAAGCGGCCTCCACATAAGGCGCATAGGCGAAGAAGGTCAGGTGTTCCTCATCACTGCTGAAGGCATCGGAGCCATACTCGTTAGGCCAGTACATCACAGGCTCGTAGGCCCAATAGTCGGCACTGAGCGTGCCGTTGGCCCCTTTCCAGAACACGCCTTGATTATACATAAAGTTGGGCACGTACGTCTGGCAGTATTGCTTCAAGTCTGTATAGTAGGCAAACACGCCAAAGCCGCCACCTTGAGCTTTCGTTTTCTTCAGTGTCTCTATAGCGGTCACGCCGACCTGGCCGGAGCGCGTGGTCTTGCGGCTGTTGTAGGCATCGAAGCCGACAGCCAAAGGGCCTCTGGCAGACGGATCTGGTGAGGTATTCAGCTGCTCGACACTCTCGCTACAGCCGATGAACATGGCTGACAGCAGTATATAAAACAATGGCTTCTTCTTCATATCTTTCAGTTTTGATGTTTATAAATCAGGAATAGAGAGAGTAAGTCTCAAGGCACTGCCATTGCCTGCTGCAACGACACTGCTCAAGGATACCGTTGTCTTCACGAATCCCGTACGGCCCGTGCTCACAGTGTAATAGACCGTAGCGGTGATCTTTTGGTTATTGTTCCCAACCTCCAATGGTATATAGAAGATTCCCTGATTGGAAATCGTATAGTCGGTAAGCGTACAACTGGAGGCAGATGTAGCCGTTGCTATCACCTGAGCAGGCGTAAACTCAAGATAGCGGTGTACCATCGGCTCGCCTGATGCGAGCGGCTTCCAGTTGGGCTGGATGCTACCGTTGAGTACAAGCTTGGCCTTACTGGTCAGTTCATAGTCGAGCAACAGACGATCAAGAGTCAGCGTCACGTCGCTGGTGCTACCTGTGCTGGCATAGAGGGCCTTCAGTCGATTCTGCAGGTCTTCGCTGCACGTCAGCGTAATCTGGTCACCCATGCAGGCCAGGGCATGACGGAAACTGAAGGTTGTCTTCCCTGAAGGACTGTCGGGCCTCACCTGGTCTTTCTTAAAGTCGTAAAGCAAGTCCACCTGCAATGCCTTCCAGCCATCGGCACCGTCGGCAGCCGTAGTTCCACCAAGCTGATAGGTCAGCCACGGGTCACCAATTTCTCCTGACAATGAGAAATCGACGATACAGGCCGAGGACTCATCAGAAGATCCGTCGCTGTAGGGTGCATAGGCGAAGAACGTGACGTACTCGCTGGCATCATCATCCGTGTTGGGCCAATAGACGACTGGATCGTAGGTCCACCTGACAGCTGTGCTGTTCCACTCAATTTGCTGGTTCCACATGAGATTGCAGGTGGTGGTGGAACTGACGTAGGGGTGACTGCCCGTATGGGAGGCGAAGACACCGAATCCTTTCGCCCTCAGGCTCTGCTCATTTGTGCCGGTGCCGTTGATGGTCAACGTATTTGATGCCGTGCGTGTCGCAGCAGGGTCGGCAACTGAGAAGCCGATGGCTGTCCTGCTCTGACTGTCCAAACGCTGCGATGCGTCCTCGTCGGTGAGTGAACAACCAGCCACGAGAGACATCCCGAAAAGAGCGGTGATAAGAATTACTATGTTGTATCTTCTTGCTTCCATTTATTTGACTATTCTCTATCCGTTTTAATTCTAAAGAAGGAAGGCGGCAGGAGGCTTAACCTCCTACCGACAAATTCATTATCCCTCCAGGTCAAGATTGCATGAGTCGAAAAATATAGTTTTAATAATGTTACTGAATCGTGAAACTAACCGTCTCGGCTGGCGCATCGTTGGCCTTGATGGTAAACGTATAGACACCATTAGTAGGCGGTGTTGTCATTGTTATCGTCAAATTCGAAATGGTATAGTCGGTAGTTAATGCCATATCCGATCCATTCTTTTTCACTGAGACTGTAATGCCAGTAGCACTGAGATCGGTCACGTCGGTTGCTGTCGGGACGAACGTAAATACGGAACTAGAGAGAGTCGGATCGGCAAGTCCGAGCGGGGCAGCCTCCTGGGTGATATTCAACTTCACTTGCTTCGACGAAGTTCCTCCACTTACGGTAACACTTCCATTTCTCTTTGATGTTGTTGTATTCGCAGCTATAGTAGCTTCCGTCAACGCACTTCCCGCAGCATTACTCTGGTTGACCGTTCCAGCACCATCAGTAGTCTTGGTTGTGGAAGTTACGACGGTGTTATCAGGTGTCGTTGTCAGCGTCTCGGAAGCACCAAGCCCTGTAATGCCAAAGGTATATGATGTAGTAGCGGCGGGCAAGGTCAGATTATATTCTGCGGCAGCAGCAGCCATATACTGCGGCACGTTGGCAGGCAACCATGCGTCAACAGGGGCGGGAACATCATCCCATGCCTTAACGTCAGCATCGAACTTCACGGAGTTCATGCCTAAGTGCAGATTCAGGGTATAAGCCTTGCCGCTCTCGAAACCGCCATTGGTACCAAAGTTGACAGTCTTCTTGATGCGATTCTCAATGCTGGAGCCAGGAGTCTTGCCATCACTGAGATAAGTTCCCAGATTGCGGTCTTCTGTCTCTACATCATAGACAATCTCCACCTCGACGGTCTCGCCAGTAGGGATTACATAGACCGAACCAGAGGCGAACAAATCTTGCAAGTCTTTGGTAACACCAGTCTCCGTACCAGCTTCCGTCTGTATAAGTTGGGCACTCAGGCCTGTCTGCTTCTCATTGCTGGCCGTCGCATTGGCGGCTCCTTCCTTACCGTCTTTACGACCGTCATAGACAGTGAAGGTCTCGCCACTCTCCAGATCGCCAGCTCCATTATAGTCGAGCCACTCGGCTTTGTTGGCAACGCTGTTATTCAGGTTGAGGGAGCCTTTCGTGGCGATACCGCTGAAAGTAACGCTTCGCACATAGACTTTCGTTCCTGTTGTCAAGCCTGTTGCTTCATCGTGTACCGTGATATCCGGATCGACATCAATCTTCACATTCAGCTTTGACAGCGCATGCAGGAAGGTGAACTTCACACGCTGGGCATCGGTGGAAACGGGAACTGTCTGAGCCTTTGCATCGTAAGGCCGCTCTACATTAAGCCAAGGCATACCAGCGGGCAAGGTCTGTGAGCCTCCCTGAGTAAGAGCCCATGAAGCGTCATCCCCTTTGATACCCCAGCAAAGATCCACAATCTCAGACGAGTTGAACGATGCAATATACTTGACAAGGGGATCGCCATTGGCACTATTACGCGAGAGGGCTACGATGCCCCCTTTATTATTGTCTGTGTCCGTCACCTTTCCTGTATTGGGATTGACTTCCACGTAAGGAGCGTATGCAAAGAAGCTCACCTTGTCCTGATCATCGGCAGAAGCGTTGTTGCCATACTCATTCGGCCAGTACTTCACGGGATCGTACTTCCAGTAACCACTGGTGGAACCATCAGACTGCCATTCCACCAACTGGTTATACATGAAATTAGGAATCGACTGCGGGTCGTACTCGTTGTTATCGGTGTAGTAGCCAAACACGCCGAATCCACCTCCCTCGGATTTAGACTTCTTCAAATTGTCCAGAGTTAATTCTCCAGTAAAACCAGCGCGAGTCACACTGCGCGACTGATAAGCATCAAAGCCTACTGAAGCATCCTGAGAGGACGACTCCTTCACGACCTCCTGGCCAGCGTCCAGACTTTCGTTACTACTGCAGGCTGCAAACATCGTTGTCAGGGCTGCAAATAAATAGATTTTCTTCATAAGCTACAAATTTTACTTAGTAAATGTATATAAATTGATTAGAAATTAACGTCGATAGGTTCCACATCCTCCCAGGGCGTCACCTCCGCTCCGAAGTCGGTGCCATTATAGGCATCCACGTAGGGCAGGTCGATGAAGGGGTTGTCAGCACCGAAAAATTCCGGCCCAAGATCGATGCGCAACACCAATTGCTCGTCATAGCTGACGACACAGTGTCCTACGTTGAAATGCCAGTAGAGCGTGGTGGCGTGGTCGCGCAAGGTGAACGAGAGGTTCAGACGCAGTTCCTCTGGCAGGCAGAGTCCCGTGTAATAATTCCACCACTCAGCATTGCCGTAATCAGACTCTGTGTCGCCTGAGGCGCGCGTTTCATCATGGTGCAGCACACGGTCAGGCGAGATGCTCTCCGGACGCAGACCGAATGTAGTGATTGTTGCAGAGATATAGCCACTGTTGTCACCTGTGCGCTCATAGTCCCATCCATCAATACTGATGATACACGGATTGTCGGTGACGACGTTGGTCGGCAGGAAGTGTCCGTCGGCCAGCCCCGTGATGCTTGCCGGTGTCTGCCACAGACTGTTGAAGCCACTGCGTATCCACACGCGAACGCGCAACTTCCAGATGATGGTCTCAGGTTCTGCGTAAAGATGTGTGATGGCAATGGACGATTGGTAAGTCTCGCGCTCCCGCCAGGGGATATAGTCACCGTAAAGGCCGCGATCGACATGCTTGTTGACCAACGTGTCAAGCCCCATCTGCTCAGGTTGGTTGGCCACAGTATACAGTCCTGTTTCCTCACGTACAGGCGGTCGGTTCGTCAAGTGGGTCGTCCATGCCGGCTCACCATACAGCTGCCAGTTCACCTCATCGCTCAGTCCTGTAGGCACTCCCTCGCCTTCAATGGTATGAGCATCTGGCTGATAGGACGATGGAGTGGCCTCCACACGTGCCCTACTGATAGAGTCGGTGTCAAGAAATTGCTGGCGGGAATACTCCTCGGGCGAATAGTCAACAACCACACCCTGATAATGACCTCCTGGCAGATACAACTCATGATGGCGCACGTTGGCAGTAGTCGTACGGTAAGCTGCATGTGTTGGGTCGTCGAGAGGATAGAACCATACGGTCATACCATCAGGATCGTGGTCGGAATACTGCCGCCAGTCGACCTCCAAATCTACAGAGCGGAACTCGTCACCGTAAACATATAACTCACGTCGTTCACAGGCGTAGAGCAGTGACATAACAGATGTCACTACGACATAAAGAGCTAAATTCTTTACCATCGCCGTTGTATTACGATATTTATTTCTACGATTCCAACACATCAGTCAAGCCGTATCTATTGTTTATACTTTATTTTCGTCTTCTTCATCTCGTGTTGCAGGTCATCTTCCAACCGCATGAGTTTGGCATCAAGCCGCATCTTCAGCCGCTCGGCCTTGCCATCGCCATGAGCCACACTTTCTATCAGTTCCGGGGTGAGCCGTCTGACCACCTTAGCACTGTCGCGCTCAAAGCGCTCACGAAGCATCAAACTATCGCGGAAGTGCAGGTAGTCATAGTGCTCCGCCTCCCTGCCTAAGGATTTCTGTCGCCGCCATGCACCGTTCTTCTGTTTGAACACATAACCGATAGAGATGTTGACATGAGTAGCCCCGAACCAATTAGTCCTGCTAGTTTCCTGCCACATCAGGTGGTCATCGTGCTTCTCCTCCTTGCCGACGGGGAAGAGCGTAGAGCCGTCATAACGTCGCCAAGGGATATAGGCATAGCCTAGACCGATACCCGCATCGAAAGCCCATTGCTTGCGACGACCAAAGCGGTGCTGCCATCCGATATTGACAAAAACGGAGAACACCTCAGCCTGGTAGCCTTTGGAACGCCACTCAAGATCGCCATAGCCGCCGCCTACACCCAGGCCAATGTGCCAGCCGTCGAGGGTATGATGGCGGTCGCGGTGACCTAACCACCGACGCAACTCCACAGAACCATATATCATCTCATTGGCGTATGCGTTGTATGCAAAGGTCCACCACGAGAATACTCCCTCAACATTGATGCTCCATCGATCTTTATGATCAATGGACAACTCAGCCTGTAGGTTGGGGGTTGCGGTAGCCAGCAAAGGTATATTTGTACGTAGAATCCAGACCGGCTCGCGCTGTACGGATTTCCTCAGAACAGTCTGGCTATTATCGGGCCAGGCAGCAACTCCTGACATTTCTGTCATGGGGAAAAGGGAGGTACCCGTACATTCCATTATAATGGTGTCACGTACCACGATGGTGTCTCGACCACCCACATAGCTCAGGATGGCAGACGCTCCACTGCGCAGTGGCGAGAGATATTTCTCACGCAGGACTGGCCAGACAGTACCGTCACGGAGCGCACGGAGTTGCATCTCACGCTGGTCGCGCTGATGCTCATCGGTAGAGGCGGATTGCTCAATGATGCGCAATGCCTCGTCACGCCAAGGCTCGCTACTGCCTGCAAGCGACTCATAGAGACCCTCCCATCGTGCCGCCTCGTTATGGACAATGATTGCTCCCACGCTGTTTCCTAGCCGCTGGCGAACCATCCGACGTATGGCGATGCCACGATTTTCACCTAACCAGCGGTTGTGGGCTGCCGTTCCCTCTGGCGATGCTCCGCTATAGATATCAAGGCGAAGACTGTTTGGGGGAACATTGGCAAAATGGCGGCGAAAATTCAGTTCGAAGTTATTCCACGACTCACGGTTTCTTGATAAATCCATGTCTATATGGACACTGTCCTGCTGGAACTGAATAAAGAGGCTGTCTTTGGAAAAGCCAGAGTACGCCTGTGGCGCATGGACTACAGATGGTGGTTCTGCCACTGATAAGGGCTTCAGTTCCTGAGTCTTCGGCACAGGTAGTATCACGGCATTCTTCTGTTGTACACGTTCGATACGCATAGTATCTGGGGGTCGGTTTACGGTGACAGCACGCTTTTCCTGAACATACGACTTGGGCTGTTCAGTCTTTACTCTTCCCGACTTCACCTTACTAGTCCAATAGTTGTTCTGGGCAACCATGCTGGCTGACATTGTGAACATCAGCAGCAGGAACGACACTATGCGACAACCTCTTCTCATCCTCTCTTATTCATCCAGAACGGCAAGCACCCTTTTGGCTTCAGGCACTCCCTGGGCTTCGGCCATCTTCAGATAGACCAACGCTTTCTCACGGTCACCTTTCAGCATGTAGAATACACCTATATTATTATATGCATATGGAAGGGTTTGCAGTCCTTTCAGACAATGTTCCGCACGAGACAGATTACCACGAATCAAAGCCGTGGCAGCAGCATTGATGGCAGCGACGGTACTCATGGGGTAGACACGCTCGGAGATGTCCATCAGGTCGCAGAACTCTGTCGACTCCTTAGAGAATCGCATAGCCGTAACGAACAGCTGTTCAAGCGATGCCTCACGAGGTGATACTGACAGTCCCTCCACAGGGATGCGCAACACCAAATCATACTCCAAACGGCATACCCGTGGGAACACCTCTTCGCGAAGCTGGCTGTAGAGAGACCCGTTGCCGATGATCTGGAGCTGATGCTCACGACCCGCACCTACCGACACGTTCTTGATAATATCGAGTGCTGCATTACGAAAGCGAATGTCACTTCGCTCAATCAATGTGGCAATGCTATCCCAGTCCTCAGCTACCCACTGTACATTGACACTACTCGGAGCTCCCTCCTTGTCGTAGTCGCCCATGAGATAGTGCTTCAATTCGGTGGCACGCGTCAATGCATTCTGTTCATTCTTACGATAATTACCTATTGGTGCGCCATACACCGTGACATCCATCGTGGTCACCATAGCACCAGGACGTCCAAGAGTCTCTTGGACGGCAGCATAAATCTCGCTGAACACTGCTTCGTGAAACTTCGATGGCTGCATCTGAGCTATCTGACGGCTATCGGCCAGCGGGATGACACCTACGACGTGAACCTCATCGATGCGCACATTGCGCGGATCGACTATCTGAATCCAACTGGAATCTGCCTTTGATATACGGGGGAGAGAGGTTGTGCGCTGCTGATTGCGGACAGTCTGAGCTGCAACGGAATGAAGGAATGTCGTGCCGAAAGTAAACAGCAACATGAGTGAAAGTATCAGTGTGGTATGTTTCATCTATCTTTTACCTTATGATATTTATATTGACAGTTTATGTAAAGGAGTACGCCTAACGATAATCCCTTTACCGCTCTACCCGGTTCAGCACAAGCCACTCATACCAGCAGGGGAGGAGGCGCACTATGAGATCCAAGCTAACTCATACCTTTTTCGCCCGCCTTGCAGTCCCTTCCCGGCGGATATATATCTTTATTTATTGATGTATGTGAAGCGTGAGACTGAATATCTTCAATCTCTGGTATGCGGTCCTAGGAAAACCAATGTGTAAAGATTCAGACATCTATCTCACGCTATATACGTGAGAAATCATCATGTCATCTTGTACACGGATGTGAAATTTCCTAGGTTTCATACCACAAGATGAAGCATAACGCTTCTCATTTTGACGAGTGAGTCCTTCTCACTCCGCTGCAAATGTAGTATAAAAATTTGAGTCTTGCAAACTTTTTGCGAAGAAATTTGCAAAAACCGTAAAAAAAGGGGGGATGGTATGAGGTACAGTACATGTTTAACACACATACCTTATTATAATAATTCAAGTTTCGCATTTGCTCATTTTCTTTGTAGTTAAGAAGCTCTTTGACCAGAGGCAAAGCGAACAAGAATAGAGCTATGGAGCTAAGACAAATGATTCGCTTAAGTCATTTTAGCTGTTCCTGGAAGAAATTGACGCACTGGCGATACAGATGGTTTCGTGTGTTGCCGCCATATATGCTGTGATTGCGGTTGGTATATACCAGCTGGCGGAAATCTTTATCAGCCTGCACCAGCGCTTCGGTATATTCTGCCGTATTGCGGAAATGCACGTTGTCATCAGCTTGTCCGTGACAGAGCAACAAGGCACCGTGCAGATTGTTCACACGGCTGATAGGACAGTCGTCATACCCCGCTGCATTCTCCTGTGGAGTACGCATATATCGCTCAGTATAAATCGTGTCATAATAGCGCCAAGAGGTGGGGGGAGCAATAGCAATGCCACAACAGAACACACCCCTGCCCTCCGACATAGACATCAGCGTGTTGAATCCACCAAACGACCAGCCCCAGATGGCTATACGATTCTTGTCGACATATGGCTGTTGACCCAACCAGATGGCCGCTTCCACCTGGTCGTGCGACTCCAGCTGTCCTAACTTCAGGTACGTACACTTCTCAAACTCAGCACCACGTCCACCTGTGCCCCGATTGTCCACGCAAACACAGATAAAGCCTTGCTGACACAGATATTGCTCCAACAAGGCACCCTGCCCCGCCTGTCCGATGTTCCAAGCGTTCTTCACCTGCTGATTGCCAGGACCACCATACTGATACATCACTACGGGATAGCGCTTCGTGGCATCGAAGTCAGCAGGCTTCACCATCCATCCATTCAGGGTGATGCCGTCAGCCGTCGTCAGCGAAAACAGCTCACGACTGCCCAACTCATACGCCTTTAACGTGTCACGCAGTTCAGCGTTATCCACCAATGTTGCCATCGACGCTCCCTTATGGTTACGAAGCGTACATACCTGTGGTGTATTCATATCACTCCACGTATGGATAAAGTATCTGAAATCTTTGCTGAACAATGCCGTGCTCCATCCTGCCTGCTTGGTCAGGCACTCACGCTTTCCATTTTTATGAGCCACCCAAATCTGTTGTTCAGTAGCCCCATTTTCGTGTGAAGCATAATAGGTGTCACCCGTCGTCTCATCATAGCCATAGACCTGACTGACCTCATAGTTACCTTTCTCTATTTGGCGTACCATCCGTCCGTTCATGTCGTACAGATACAGGTGCATATAACCGCTACGGTCACTGGGTAGCAGAATATGCCGTCCACTAAACATCACATTGCTCATCGCCTCTTCGCGAACATATCGACCTGCCTGTTCTTCTATCACCAGACGACAATCTCCTGTCAAGGCATTTACCATATAGATACGCAGACAGTCCTGATGGCGATTAATCGTATAGACAGCCACCTGACGTGACTGACCCGTCGTCACCACACGAGGGATATAACCGTCAGCATCCAAAGGCACCTGCAACGGTTGTGTCTTTCGTGTCTCCAGGTCATAGCTCCATACTGTCACCTTCGAGTTCTTCTCGCCGGCTATCGGATATTTGTAGGTATAGAATCCCGGGTAGTCAGCATATTCTTGTTTCTCCGGTTCCAAGCCTTTGAACAACGGCATGGAATACTGGCGCACATCCGTTTCGTCATAACGAATCCATACCAGCTGACGACTGTCAGCAGTAAATACCATCGAGCGGTCATTGCCAAACTCCTCCTCGTTCACCCAGTCAGGTATGCCGTTGATAATCTCGTTGCGCCGTCCATCGGTCGTCACCTGCAACTCCTTCATATCATCAGTCAGGTCAACCATGAAGATGTTGTTGTCTCTTACAAAGGCAACCTTAGTGCCATCAGGGGAGAATAGTGGCGTTTGTTGCGTGCCATTTTTTGACAACGGCACCAGCTGCTGATTCTCTACCGAGTACAAATAATAGGTCGCCGTAAACGAATGGCGATAAATCAATGTCGATTGTGTCTGAATCAGAATATGCTTTCCCGTAGGACTGACGGTAAAATCTTCTATCACGAACAAAGAGTCCTCTTTTACATCAGCAGCGTCAAACAGCACACCCGTCTGCTTGCCTGTCTTGAATGAGTATTGTTCTATGCGACGTCTATCCTCACTAATCCGACCATACGACATCCCATCAGACAGGGGCTTTACCATAACCATTGTCGAGGCCTGAAAAGTACCATTTGTCACATCTTTCAATTCTATTTTCTTACCTGCTGTGGCACATGCCGTTATCAGCAGGCCAAGGCCTATGGCCAATATTCTGTTTCTTATCATTGGTGTATATCTTCTATTTTAACAATTCTGAGGGATGAGTTATAAATGTGGTGGCTCCATGCTGCAAAAGGAAGTCATGCGAGCGGAATCCCCAAAGCACGCTGACACAAGGCAGCCCGCTATTGCGAGCCGTTTCCAAGTCGACATCGCTATCACCCACATATACCGCATGTTCCTGAGTGACACCCAGTTGGCGTAATGCTTCAAAGACTGTATCTGGAGCTGGCTTCTTCCGGATTCCTTCTGCCTCATGTTCGCCAATAGCCACTTCTATCTCTGGAAAGAAATGGGCTACAAGCTCTTGTGTGGCTGCGTAGAACTTATTGCTAACTACAGCAAGTCGACAGCCACGTTGTTGCAAACCACGGAGCATCTCCGAGATGCCAGGATAAGGACAAGTGGTATCGAGCGAATGCTGCATATAATGCTGACGAAAGGTTGCAAAAACGGCTTCGAACTGAGGATTCCTTGCTCCATCAGGAACAGAGCGTTCCATTAGCAAGCGTACACCATTGCCCACAAAACCACGTATGGCGTCGACACTATGGGTGGGCATGCCGTGAGTCTCCAAGGCATAGTTGACTGAGGAAGCCAGGTCTTGAAGCGTATCAAGCAGCGTCCCGTCGAGGTCGAAGATGTATGTCGAGTAAGTCATCGTTTGCTACGGGTTATCATAGTCTTCACCTTATTATTATATCGACTGGCAGCCAACAACTCCTCGATAGTGAGATGCATACGCCACTGCCAGCGGTTATAAGGGTCACTGGGTACGTTGATACGTTCGTCTTGTGGGTGTTTGCTACGCAACTCGCCGTCCATAGAGAGCCAGTCTTGCAACGAAAGCAGGCAAAGCATAGAAGGACAATAGAGATGACGGGCAATAATCTCTTCTGCCAAATGAGCCGGCAGTTGTTCAGGTGCCCTGCCCTCTTTCTGAAGCATGGTGACGTAGAAACGCTGACGACGCTCAGGACTCTCCTGCCACCAGAGGCGTAAAGGAGCCATATCGTGTGTAGATATGGTACAAACACTACGAATGGGATTGGCATCAAGATGATCGAACTCAAAGCCTTGCCGTTTGGGCATCTGCTGGATTTCCAATGTCAGGATGCGCAGTTGGTCAAGAACGGGTTCCACACAATCGGGCAACATGCCTAAGTCTTCAGCGCAAACCAACATCCGACAGTCTTTCATCACAGCAGGCAGACGACGCAGGGCCTGCTGTCCCCAGAAGAAAGAGTGGCGCTGATAGAAGTAGTTGTTATAGAGCCGCAAGAAAGCATCCTTGTCTTCTGTTGACAAAGCCTCGTAGATAGGCTCGTTAATCACATTGATGCGTGGGTGATACATGTCTGGCTGGTGGGAGTCTTCAACGAAGAGCACATCGGTAATGAGTTGCATCAAACCCTCACGTATCCAGATACTGCTCTCATCGCGGCGTTCAGCAAAAGCCTGAGCCACTTTCAGCTGTGTGCTATAGTCGTCTTGCAGGTCATAGAGTCCATAAGACCTGGGCACCAGGAAATTGTCTCGTACATACTGGGCATGGATGCCGAACAAACGCTCAATCAGCCTGTCATTGATAAAGGGTTTGGTAAAGAGTTCCTTTCGGAAGGGCAGTCCAAAATACTCTATCTCGCTGACGGTAAGGGGTAACGCAGGAGAGAAATGTCCGAGGATGCCGTCGATGGCACCAACAGGAATCTCCCAGATGCGGAAGAAGCCCAGAACATGGTCGATACGGATGGCATCAAAATACTGTGACAGATGCTTCATGCGACGTTGGAACCACCCCACCAGTTCGTCACTCCAACGGTAGGTAGGAAATCCCCAATTCTGTCCCTGCTGTGAGAAAACATCAGGGGGAGCTCCTGCCTGTGAGTCAAGAAAAAACAACTCCGGATGCTGACGAGTCTCGACACTATCACGATTTACCCCAATAGGCAGGTCACCTTTAAGGACGACACCCTGCTGACGGGCATAATCAGCAGCTGCCTTCAACTGCGTATGCAACAAATACTGCACGAAGCAGACGTAATCAGAGGTGAGAGGGTGAGAAGGTGAGAGGGTGAGAGATGTGTAATAGGCGGCGTATGGCTGGAGCCAGTCATTGTTGGCACAAACGAAAGCCTTGTATTCTTTGGTGGCCCTCACACCCTTGCCCTGTTCGTCGTAGAGTGCCTGAAGATATTCGTTCTTGACGCGGTCGACTGCCTCATAGTCGCTATATGGCAGTGCATTCAACTCCTGCCGGCGACGTTGGAACTGGGTCATCAGGGTCTTGGAACTGAGCGTACCAGCAGCATCCAAATCGACATAATGAGGATGGAGCGCCATCGTACTCACGATATTATATGGGTAGGAGTCGTGCCAATGGCCATCGGTGGTTGTATCGTTGACAGGTAGTGTCTGGATGAACTTCATTCCCGTAGCTACCGCCCAATCGACCAATCGCTTCAAGTCACCGAAGTCACCCACACCGTATGAGTGTTCAGAACGTAATGAGAAAACGGGCACTACCACACCTGCAGCCCTCCAAGTTTCTTCACGCAGACGCAGATGTCCGCCGTAAAGAACCAATACCTGTCCGTCAATAATCTCTTGGTCAATTATGCGGTTGTCACCCTCTTCCCATGAAAGCAGCTGATGGGTATTAGCATCGACCACCACAAACTTATACTCGACGGGCATCATCCATCCCAAAGCGTTGACACTCAGCAACCACTCCCCTTCACCAGCATACTCCATCTTCAGATAGCGACTGGGGCTCCATGAGCCTATGGCCGGATGACTGCCACAGACCGCCATACATTGTCCTTGTTTCAGTTGGGGGGCAGAAATACGGAAGATGATGGTGCGACGGAACAAAGGCAGAGGCAGTGCTGAGACCTTCTCGTCCCGAGTTCCATGAGTAGTAGTAAGATATGCAGCGGAATAAAGATGCAAGGGCAAGGGCCTGTCACGCCACTGGTCAGGGAAGATATAGTCCTTCGATGCATCAAAATGATAGATGCGGGGAATCATGTCCCACTCGCGGCGAAGCACCTGTCCATCAGCATTCTCCACCTGGTAGCGATAGACAATGTGCGAAAGAGGATGCTGCCGACTGACAAGAGCTGCCGTTTCAAGGGTCCACAACTCGCCATCCTCTGTCAGCATAGGCAGGTTCTGCTGGCGGACAGTGCCATCCTGACTATGAAAAGCAATACCTACATGCAGGCTTTCACCCCATGACGTGCGGTAGTATATGGTAAATTTTAACTTCATGTCTTCAATAACTTTCTGCAAAGATACTGCTTTTTCTTAAAAAATGATTACCTTTGCAGCGAAAATAAAAATAAATAATGAAAAAGTTCAATTCACGTGCCTATTTATATATTGCAGCCTTCGGAATGATACTCATCATAGCACTGACGGTTTATTATGCCATGACCTCAGTATCAGACTCCGATACTGTGGAATATATCTATATAGACGAAGATGACACGCAGGACTCCGTGATAGCCAAGATACAGCCTTACGCCAATCCAATAGGTATGGCAGGTCTCAAGACCATCATACGCCACAGTGACTATGGAAAGAACATTCGTACCGGACGCTATGCCATTGAGCCTTCTGACGGGGCAATAACCGTCTTCCACCGCCTGAAAAGCGGACGGCAAACCAGTATGAGTATCGTTGTGCCTGAGGTACGGACAATGGACCGGTTGGCCGGCGTCTTGTCGCACAAACTGATGCTTGACTCCGCCACCATAGCTGAAGCACTAACCAGCGAGGAGACGTGCAAGCACATGGGATACGACACCTGTACCATAGCAGCAATGTTCGTGCCCAACACCTACGATGTCTACTGGAATATGAGTATAGAAGACCTCTTGGAACGCATGAAGAAAGAACATGACCGCTTTTGGAAAGGCGACAGAGAGGCCAAGGCTGCAAAGATGCAACTGACCCCTGTGGAAGTGGCCACGATAGCCAGCATTATTGACGAGGAGACATCCAACAATGCGGAAAAGCCCATGATAGCAGGTATGTACCTGAACCGGTTAAAGGCAGGCATGCCGCTACAAGCAGACCCTACCATCAAGTTCGCCCTGAAGCAGTTTGAATTGAAACGCATCTACAACAAACTGCTCACTACGGACAGCCCGTATAACACCTACCAGCATCAAGGACTACCACCTGGCCCTATTAAGATAGCCAGTATCAAGGGAATTGATGCCGTGTTGAACTACGTCGACCACAACTATCTGTATATGTGTGCCAAAGAGGATTTCTCTGGAACACATAACTTTGCACATACCTACCAAGAGCACTTGAAAAATGCAGCAAAGTATACCAAGGCATTGAATGCAAGAGGAATACAATAAAAAGAAAATGCCTCCCGCTTCACAGTGGAGGGCATCTCACCTTAATTAGGTATTAGTCTTTTTTAAGGTAAAAAGATTGTATTCAGGATAACGTGGGCAAAGGTAATTGATTTATGTCAATTTGGCAAACTTTTGGATATGTTTTATAACACATTTTTAACTTTGGGCAAAATAAATGTGAATTATTTCAGTCTTTGACCTTCGCTCTTAGGTACTCACCTTCGAAAATGCCCAAATAAATTTGGCATTTTGCTCGCTTATTCGTAGCTTTGCCCCCGATATGTACACATTGAATGAATATTTGCCGATATTTGTAGGCGACGACTTGCCTGAAAAAGGTTGGGAAGACGGGATGTACTGCTTGGAAACAGATGCGGTGCAAATCCTTCGTACCAACCTGATGCATGGATTTGTTGCGTCCTTCGGATTTATGCTGGTTGACAAAGGTTGGATGACAATCCTCTACAATGACCGTGAACTGACGCTGCACCCCAACGACCTGTACACTTATTCACCATGCCTACCTGTCACCGTCATCGCCACATCTGACGATTTCCACGGCTACTGCCTGATGGTCGACGAGCACGTCACCATCGAGGCACCGTCCGTCCATGACCTCGTACATTTGGCCTACATGCCCTTCGTACAGTTGCATGAGCCGAAACAGACGCTGGCCTCTGATGCCGCACAGCATCTGCTCATGAAGATGCACGAAATCATCGGCTATCTTCATTCCGACCATATCTTCAAGGGTGAGGTACTGCGTATGCTCTATTCCATCTTCCTGCTTGATCTGCAGAATGCCCAGAACCACGCCATCGTGCACTGCCAAACACCCCA
>ERZ842401.3939-NODE-3939-length-17843-cov-6.475602_pt1 | contig 17843 bp, 7 predicted proteins | sample MGYA00521270_ERZ842401 | MGnify/ENA primary metagenome ERZ842401 (study PRJEB31892, sample SAMEA3878208) | bioreactor metagenome | biome: Moose rumen | place: Sweden | collected 2011-10 | study: EMG produced TPA metagenomics assembly of the PRJEB12797 data set...
TGCACCCCCAAAGTGACGGACTTTGCACCCCTAAGGCATATACACCTTCACCCCGCAAAGGGTGTACTGTCTTACCCCGTAAGCCCTATACTGTCTTACCCCGCAAACCCTATACAGAAAAGCAGGGCAGTCTCCCCACGCGGAGACTGCCCTGCTGATGAATGGACTAAATCCTGATAGTGCCTTTGACTTATTGGAGCGGCAGATACCAGTTGTTCTCGTCTTCAAGGGAGACGACGGCATGCCTGTTGGCCAGCTTCTTGGCCAGCCAGCGGCCACCGAAGTTGCTGCCGTAGGTGGCGTCGGCATTCTTGTGACGGGCCAGACGGCAGAGGTCGAAGAAGCGGCTACCCTCGAAGGCAAACTCCAGAGCGTACTCGTCGCAAAGCAGGTCTTCCATGGCGTTGACAGAGTCCTGGGGCGTGGTGCCGACGGCAATGCCGAACTGCTGAGTCAGCTCTTGCATCTTCTTGCCAATCACTGTCTCGGGCTGATAGGTCGTCAGGCCGGGCTGATAGTCTCTGTAATAGTCGCGGACAAGACCGGCACCATGCATGTGGATGCCATACTTGGCATAGTCGGACGAGAACTTGGAGGTGTTGGAGAGCAGCGGATAAGTGGTCTGCAAAGCCAGCTTGGTGGACGGCTTGACATAGGCTGCACCGCCTTCGCTCTTGATGATGTTCTCGTTGACGCCGTCCTTCAAGATGGCAAAGGCAGCATCGTACATGCCCAGACGGTTGAGTGCCTCAGCGAGGTGCAGCAACACGGTAGTGGCACGATAGAGGACGACATTGGCATAGCGGTTTTTGTCGATCCAGATGGTGGTGGAGTCGCTCTCTGTCACGGTATGGATGATGCCCTTGTAACGGGTGTCGCCTAACTTTGCCGAATTGATGACCGTGGTCTGCTCATCGCTGGTGGAAGACAGGTAATAGTAGTCAACGGAATCAGACAGGGCGAGGAACTGGTCGCTGGCCTTGATCTGTATCTGGTCTGTATAGCCGCGGCTGTTGGCGTAGAAGTCGTAGCCATAGGCCAGCGGAATCAGTGTCGTGGCACCATAGCGGCTGTTGGGAGCCAAGGGGATGAACGAGATGACGTCGTTGCCGGGGACACTGGTGAAGATGCTGGACCAGGTGACAGCCCCGGTGGAAGTCAGGTTGCGCACGTCAAAGTCGGTGGGCAGGTCGTCCATCATGACATACGATACATTGCCAGAGCGGCGAGACGTATAGGGCTCCATGTAGCCCGACGTGTTGTCGCCCTCGGCAGCCACCTCGGTGAGGTAGGTGATGTAGTGGAGTGCGGCCTTGTCGTACTGGCCGGCCTCAAGATAGAGGTCGCCCAAGACGACATCGACGGGGATGAAGAAGCGCGATGTCTGGAAACCGCTGCCAAACAAAGTGGCGGGGTTGCCACCATAGTTGGGCACGCTGTAGCCGGTGTACTGCTCCAGGTCTGGGGCCAGACGGTCGCAGATGCCCTTTATGTCGAGCACGTCGAAGTTGCCTTCGTCAATTTGCGAAATCTGGGTCAGCGGCTGCGTGTAGAAAGGCACCTTGCCATAGACACGGGCAAGCTGCATGTAGGCCCAGGCGCGGATGGCCTTCATGGCCACATACTCCTTCATGGCAACGTATGTATCGCCCGTGCGGAGTGTGGTGTCGCGATGGGCCACATAGTAGTTGCAGTTGTTGATGACGCGATAGTAGACGTAGGCAGAGTCATACTTGTTGGCCGTGGTGGCCGAGAAGTTGGCCAGCTGGCGCAGGTTGTTGTCCGTATAGTCTGTGGTCTGCACCAAGTCACCTCGCATCTCGCCCTGGAACATATAGTAGTCGGCCAACTCCTGCATGGCCTGCAGCACACCCAGCGCATAGTAGACAGAGTCGGTCTTTGCATTCAGCTCTGGGTCGAACACCTGACGCGTGCTGTCCGTCTCCAGCATGTCTGAGCAGGAGAAGTAGCCGCAGATGACACAGATGGCACAGATTATTGTTGCTATTTTTTTCATAATCGTTAATCTTTAATCATTAATAATCTATTAGAGGTTGATCTTGATGCCTGCCATGAACGAGCGTCCCTGTGCCAGACTTCCGTTATCAATGCCTTGATATAAGACACCATTGCCAATGCTGAACTCGGGGTCGTTGCCCTTATACTTGGTGAAGGTGAGCAGGTTTTGAGCCTCGGCCCAGATGGTCAAGCCCTGCAGCCATGTCCACGAACCGGGGATGGGCAGCTGATAGGTCAGGTTGACGGTTTTCAGGCGCAGATAGCTGCCATCCTCTATCCAGCGGTCGCTGAAGCGGTTGTTGCCCAAGGGGTCACCATAAGAGGCACGGGGCAGGTCGGCGCTCTGTCCCTCATAGTGCCAGCGGCCTGTGCTGGACACCTGCTGGTTATAGAAGGTGGACCCGCTGTTGAGCACCGAGCGCTGATAGTTGTAGACATCGTTGCCCAGCGAGTAGTTCAAGCCCAGCGAGAGGGTCAGTCGCTTCCAGTTGACAGTAGCGAAGATGTTGCCATAGATGTCGGGGTTGGGGTCGCCGATGACGGTCATGTCCTTCTCGTCAATCTTTCCGTCTTTGTTCAGGTCGTCGAACCACACGTCGCCAGCCTTGAAGTACTGTGGTGCGCCGGCAGCGTCCTCCATATAGAGGTAGCCTTCGGGATTGTCAGACGTTGCAACGCCAATGCGGGCATCGGCATCCTTCGAGAAGACACCCAGGGACTTATAGCCGTAGAAGACGCCGACGGGGCGGCCCTCGATCGTGGCAATATTGTCAGTGCCGTAGACAGAGGTGGTGTTGCCGACAGCAGTCTGGCTGCCGTCCACCCAAAGGAGTTTTCCGCCGGGCAGGCTGGTCACCTCGTTCTTGTAGTGACCCATGGTGGCACCCACCTCCACGCGCCAGTCTTTGGAGACGACGGGCTTGCCGCTGACAGAGAGCTCGAAGCCGGTGTTCTTCAGCTCGCCACCGTTGCTCCAATAGTTGTTGATGCCGCCGATAGGCGTAGAGAAGGCTTTCAGCATCAGCAGGTTGTCGGTCTTGTGATAGAAGTAGTCGAAGCTGACACCCAAGCGGTTGTTGAACAAGTAGCTCTGCAGGCCCACATTCATCTTCTGGGTGCTCTCCCAGCGCACCTTGTCGTTACCGACATTGGTCAGCTGGATGCCCATGGCACGATAGTAATACTTCACTGAGGTGAAGCTGGTGCGTGCAGCATAGTTGGAGATGTCATCGTTGCCGCTGACGTCGAAGCCTGCATTCAGGCGCAGATAGTTGACGGCTCCGTTTTTGGGGAACCAGCTCTCGTTGGTCATCACCCAGCCCAACTGTACGCTGGGGAAGACGGCCCACTTGACACCAAACAGGCCCAGGCCGTCGGCATTTTCACCGAAACGGCTGTTGGCCTCGGCCATCAGCGACAGCGTGGCATAGTAGCGATTCATGTAGTTGTAGTCCACATTGGCATACCACTGAATGTTTTTCCACTCATCGCTCACACCGTCAACGCCAGGGAAGCCGGAGGTGCTCAGCTTGGGGTCCTTATCGGGCACGGAACCCGTGTATTCGGTCTTCAGGTCACTGTTGTCGAAGGAGAACGTGTTGTAGCGGGCACCGGCAAAGGCACTCACGGCATGCTTGCCGAACTGGTGCGACCAGTCGAGCTGTACCTTGCCCATGAAGTTCTGCTCCTTGGCAAACATAGAGCCCACCAAGGCAGTCACCGTGCCCATCTCGGAAACGAGGAATGGGGGCACGCCCTCATAAGGACGATAGTAACGCTGTGCATTACGGTTGAGCAGGTAGCTCACTTCGGCTTTCAGCTTGAAATCGCGTGCAAAGGTATACTCTGGAGCTACATGCACCGTGAAATAGGTGTTCTCTGCCTTGTTCTTGTTGTCGCCCGTGCCATTGCTTAAAATGGCGACGGGGTTGGCCAATGACTGATTGGCCAAGGAACTCTTAGGATAGTAGGTGCTGGCCAGGATGTTGTCATAGTCGCTCAACAGGCTGGTGAAGCTGCCCAAGATGGAGCTATACTGATAGGGAGCCACGAGGGGCGACTTGATCAGTCCGAGTGCGGTAGGCGACGTGACCGTGCTGCGAGTAAAGTCAGCGGGCAGACCGTCGTCGTAGACATAGTTATTGGTACGCGAAATAGCGATGTCGAACTTGGTGGTGAGGTTCCACAAGATGCTGATGTCGGTATTGAAGCGCACGTTCATGCGGTCGAAGCTGCTCTCCTTGAGCGTGTTCTTCGCCTCCACGTAACCCACCGAGAGGTTGTACATACCCACGTCGTCACCACCCTGCACATTGATGCTGTAGTTTTGCGTCATGGCATTACGATAGACCTCCTTGGTCCAATCCGTGTTGTTGTGGTAGGTATAGTAGTAATAGTTGGTGGGGTCGTCGTTCAGGAAGTGGAAGTTCTTGTACTCGTTGACATTGGGAATCGTGCCTAAGAGCTCAGAGGCATAGGTGCGATACTGCGCTGCATCCATCATGGTAGGCAGCTGCGGAATGAGCTGGACACCACCAGAGATGTTAACGTCAATGCGGGTAGCCATGGAGTGGCCGCGCTTGGTGTCGATCAGCACAACGCCATTGGCACCACGGGCACCATAGAGGGCGGTAGCATTCTTGAGCACGGTCACCTTCTCCACATCGTCAGGCGAGATGTTTGCCAGCATGTTGTTGAACTGGCCCAAGTGCAGACTGCCGCGATTGCGCTGCATGTCCATCTCCACACCGTCAACAATGATGAGCGGCTGGGCATCGCTGGTGATGCTGTTCAGACCACGGATGAACATGGTAGCGCCACCGTCAACGGCTGCCGAGTGCATCACGCTGTGCATGTCAGCACCCAACTCGTTGGCAATCTCATTGTCGACAGTCACGCCGAAGCGGTTGATTTCGGCAGTGCGCTGGGCAGTATAGGTGGTGCCGGTGCCATACATCGGCTGGAACTTGTCGCTCAGCATCTTGATGACGAGCTGCTGCTGCTCATCGCCCGGCGTCACGGCCACCTGCTGGGACAGATATTCCGGGGAATGCACATACAACACCGTCGTAAAGGTTGGCACCTGAATGCTGAAAGCACCATTCTCGTCGGTCATGGCCGAATAGCGCTCATAGGCCAGCGAACGCAACTGAACACCGGGAAGGGGCTTGCCGGTTGACAGGTCGGTAACCACACCTTTCAGCGTCATCGTGGGGTAATTCACGGTCTTCGCCTGATCACGCTTGGGCTTCTTGATGGCTACTTCCTCACCATCATTGTCAAAATCATCGTCCGACTGGGCATACAGTCCAACAGGCAATGCCAAGGCGACGGCACAGACGGTGACTTTAAGTGCACCGCTCTGCAAAAGATTGAATATATTTCGCTTCATATTCATTTACTTGTTAGATTCTTCAAATTCAACGAGCGCTTTCGGCTTCAGGATAATGCCGGCAATGCGCAAGGCACCAGTGAACGTCTTACGCACGTTAGAGTTACTGGCCACCACCGTCTGCACCTTGATATTAGGACAATACTCGTCGTCCAGACCATAGTAGCAGGTCGGGAACGTAAACTCACCGACATAGAGCGTATCCACTTTCGTTGTGTCAGTGGTGAAGCCATAGAGCAACTGGTGGTTTCTCTCTGAGTTATCCCTGATGGTCACGCTACGACCGACCTTGGCAGCCACTTGATTCAAGAACTCTGTGGGATTCTCCGGGCGCTCGTCCAGGAAAGTCTTCTCCTGCAAGTTGCCGTTTTCGTCACTATAGTTCAGCTTGAAGTGGACACGGTTTGGCAGGGTCTCCACGCCTGCATTTTTCAAACTGGCACTCTGTGGCACAAAGACACAGTAGATGTCGTAGGTGGTGCTCAGCACATTGGGCAGATAGAGGTCCAACTCCGGAGAGTTATACTCACTGCTCGGCTCTATCCACAGATAGTCGAACGACGTGGCGTTATCCTCCAACTGCACTTTTTCGGGGTTGGGGTCCTCAACACGCACGGGGGTAGGATTCTCAGCAATAGCTGCCTGCAAGCGAGAGTTCGTGGCAGGATATTGCAACTCGGGGAGATAGGTCTCCCAAGGCAGCATGGCCAGACTGTCAACGATGCGGGCCGTGCCGTTGCTCATCTTGACCTCCTCGACGGTGGCAGCAAGAATGTCTGTTCCGTTCGACAACTTATGGCGTGTGGTGCTGCGCAACGTGTCACCGGCCAATGGCGACTGCTGGCCCGAAAGGCGCAGGTTGTAGAAATCGTTGTTGCTATACACCAGGTTGCGGGTCATGTTGTACAACGTCAGGGAGTCCTGCATGTGGGCAGCAAGGGCAGCACCCATCTCCAATTTATAAGGAGTCTTATCGGTGGCTGCAAACGACTCTGCCTGAATAATGGGCGCAAACTGATAGTTGGCCTTGATGCGGTCGTAGGTCTTGACCCAAGTCTCGTTAGTCGGCATGAGGAACGTGTAGGAGCTGTCCTCTGAAGTCATTTCCGCACGCAGCGTGGTCCACAAAGAGTTTTCTGTCACCATGACGGAGTCAACATAGGTCTGGAGACCATCGACGATAGGACCTACCACAGAGCGTTCGTAGTCCAAGGTCGTCGTCTCATAGCGCAACACGTAATTGCGCAGCGAGTCAAGACCCTTGGTGCCAGACAGGGAGGCATCGGTGACAAACTCGTAGAGGTGCGGATAGAACTCGGCCACACCATTGAGCAAATGCATCACACCATTGCTGCTGGGCAGGTTGGCATTTTGCGCATCAATGCTCACACCATCGAACTGATAAGATGAAGTGCCTGTGAAGTTGTATGATTTCTCATTGAGCATCATCACCCGCTCATCCATGTTGCCTGAGGCATTGTGGTTGTAGTTGGCTATGTGATTCTTCACAAACAGGCGAAGCAACTGGTCTTTGCTCATGCTCTGATAAGGGGCAGGATCGAAAGTGCCATCCAGCGGAGCCCACACCGTGTAGTAGTGGGTCGTGTTCAGCTCCTCAGAGAACCCTGCCTGCTCCAGCAAGGACTTGAACGTAGAGAGCTGGGGGTTCTGCTGGATGTTCTCCCACAAGGTCTGGTTGCCCGTCGGTGTGAGATCGGCCACCTCCTTGTTATAGTCATCAAATTCGGAGCACGATGTGGCAGTCAGCATCCCGGCTGCCAGCATCATGAGTCCTATAGATTTATATATCTTCATAATAATTACACATTAGTCATTATTAATTTTTCATTCACTTAATACCAGTCTTCGGTGTACTCCTGGCTGTCAACCACATCGACAGGAACCAACTCTATGAAGTCGATACCGAACAGCAGGTCGGTATTCTCGTCAAGCGTCTTCAGACGAAGCCAGTTCTCCTTGCCCTGATCCAACTGGGCGCGGCCAATGACGTAGCGAATGACCGTAGTACCCATAATAGGCTCAACACGGCAGTTGTTCTCTATGCTCCAGGTATTGCCATGACCACAGAAGCTGTAGGGAGCACGCATGTAGCCACGATTGTGCATGGCCACATCAGACTCAATGCCGCGGTCATCGACCTCTGCCTCATTACCCTCTGACTTCAGCCAACCAATGGTCGGGTCAGTAGAGTCGGTACGCTGGTTGACAGGAAGGCCGATAGCCTGCATAGAGGTAACGTCGCTGGACGTTCCAAGATAATACTGCACAAAGGCGCCATAAGTCAAAGGAGCGTACATGATGCGCAACTCGTACAGGCCACTGGGTACGGGCGGCAGACGGTAAGCCAAGTCAATATTGCCCCAACCCTGCATCTGGTCAGCCTGATAGGCACGCCAGTTACCACGCAGACAGTAGACAAACGTCATGTCGTCGTTGTAGAACTTGACATTATCGAAGAAGCCATAAGGAATACCGTAACGTGTACCGTCATAGCCTGACTCAATGTTACCATCGTCAGAGTCCCAGTAGCGCATGCCATTGGTGATCAGCTCTGGGAAGAGTGACGTGCAATTGACACGCATACGCTCATGGAGCACGCCTCTGGGCACGAGCTCGTCGTAAGTCAGGACATTGTCAATGAAGATGACATAGCCATTGAAAGCCTCCAGGAAATCAGACTTGTTCACCTGGACACCCCTGCGCACCAACTCATGATTGGTGCCCTGAGTGCCAACCTCGTTGGTCAGCGTGTTGTAAGTGCGGAAGCGATTGATGAAGAGGCTTCTGCTGCCTGCTGATACGGGCTGCCAAATCTTCATCATGGTGTGCGGCAACTTGGTCTCATAATAGTCCTGCGGGTCAGCATCTGACTTATAGTTCCAATAGCTGCTGGTGCCGCTTTCGAAGACGAGACGCTCCGGCAACATAGAGCAACCGAGGATGTGGTAGGCCACAAACATGTTGAGGGCATTGAAGGGATTGGTATAGTCTGCATCCTGACTGACCGTAAGGCCATTCTCCTTCATGTAATTATACCACTGGGGAGCATTGCCATAAACCTGATTGGCATACTGCACCAAGCCATTAAAGTCTTGCGAGAAGCCAGCCTTCTGCAAGGCAGCCTTTAGCACATCGTCGGTCTCGGCAAACAAGGTGAATCCTACTTTGCACTCATCGCTGTAGGTTATCTTGCTGCTATAATTCTGACGGATGCGCTGCACAAAAGTGAACTCCCTGTCCTTTTTGTAGACCAGCAGAGAGTCTGCCCAGCCCGTGACATCCAAGGCTTCGGCAAACAGGCTGAAGCGCCCGTCGCGGTTCAAGATGTCGCCAATGAAGCGGGTGAAACGCGGTATCACATTGTCTACGACATGCACCAGACCGTTGATGGTCTCATTGTCAGAATTAATAATCACAGACTTATTGTTCAGCACAATCTGTCCTGCCGTGTCCACATTACAGGTGAAATCGTAACCCAGCATGGTGCTGACAGGCACATTCTTACCCGTCATTGACACGATGTTCTTATAAGTAGTAGACAGATGGAAACGGACAATGTTCAGACAAAGGCTGTCGGAAAGCCACTTCAGGCGCTCCTCCGGCTCCAAGGTCTGGTAAGCATCGTCACCATAAGTGGCATCATCAGGCTTGCGCATGCCATTGTGTGCAATGGTGGCTTCTGCATCATTGTAAAGGCTGTCACAATAAAACATCACGCCATCGTTGACAGGAGCATAGCAGGTGAAAGATCCATAGGCCGACATCATCTTGTCGTAGCCCACACGCTGCAGGATGTAATTGAACGCCGTCAGCGTGCTGTCCTGTGTAATGAACGACTCGATGGTCTCGCCCGTAAAGGTATAGAGGTCTGCCTCGTTAGGCTCCGGATTACAGGCCGCCATGGTCATGACACCCGTGCCAACGAGAAATGCCCTCCGTACTAATTTCATCAATTTGTTGTTCATATCGTTAGTCCTCCTTCATGTTAGTATTGTTTGCTAATATTTTCATCATTGCTATAGCCTGGGGTCTGATGCAACAGCGAGTTGAGCTTCAGGTCTCTCAGCGGAATAGGCATGTAGAGGCGAGGCTCCGTACCCAGCTTGGCAGCCACGGCTTCGCCCTTGGAGGACAACTTGCGCTTGACAAGTTCCAGCATGGGCTTGTGGGTAGCCGGGAAACTAAGTCCGCGCGCCTCTTGGGAAGCCAGCGTGGTGGTATAGTCCACACCTGTGGTATGACGATAGTTATAGCGGAGCAGGTCGTACCAGCGCTTGCCCTCGAAGGCCAGCTCACGCAGACGCTCTGCCATCACCAAATCCTCCATATCATTGACGTTGGTGCTATAGGTACCCCACTTGAGCACATCGCCAGCCAAAATCGAAGTAGAGGGCTTTGCGCGTCTGTTCACGGCATCAACCAAGTCAAATGCCGGACGCAGATGCTCAACGTCGAGAGTGTCAACACCCTCGGGAGCTGCCTCGTCAGTCAGCAGGGCCAGGCCAACCAATGCCTCAGCCTTCATCAGCATGACATCGGTGAGGCGATAGATAATGAAATTCTGCTTATAGGAATCGCTCCAGTTGGACGATGCCTTGGCATCTAACCTGTCGGTCAGATTCTGGACGGTTTCCTGAGAGTTTTTCACATATTTCCGGATTTCCAGTACATCGAATCCCGAGGCAGTCTGCTCTTGCGTATAAGTGTTCAGCTTGCCGCGCCAGTCGTCCATGCTCGATGAGCGATAGACGGGGTTGGTAGAAGCAGTGAAGCCAAAAATGTTAGAAGCATAGAGATAAGGGACATTGCTGCCCTTCTTATAAGCGGCATAGTGCGTGCAGACACCCATGTTGGCACTTGATGTAGTACCCATGTACTGCAACTCAAAGATACTCTCCTCTGCATTCTGCTGCACAAAGAGCTCATTGAACATCCTGCGGCCCTCAGCCAGCGGATATTCCGAGGTCTGCACCTCACCGAAGCCCACAACATGCTGGGCTTTCTTAGACTCAATCACCTTATCGCTATAGGCAATGGCCTGCTCATAGTCGGCAGCACTGTGCATGACACTGCCACGCCACAAGTAGATGTCGGCCAACAAAGCATCAATACCGTCGCGCGTCAGGTAGCCCACACGACGCCAGTCGGTATAGGCAGAAGCCGAAACGGCATTTTTCTCGGCAATCTCCAAGTCGTGGATGCAGCAGGCAAGCACGGAGTCCGGAGCCACCTGCGGCAGAGCGTCAGAAATCTGTGTGGCCTCCTTGTAAGCCTCCGTCGTATAAGGCACGTCGCGGAAGTTACGTACCAGATAGAAGTAGCAAAGGGAACGCAAGGCCAACATCTGCGAGCAATCGGCCAAGTAGTCACCCTCGGTATAGGAGGGGTCTTCCACCATTGCCTTGGCAGCACTGGCAAGCACAATATTGCATTGATTAATGACGTGATAGAAGGCGGCCCATGTAGCATAGGTGTTGTCTGGCTGGATATTAGCCAAGTTGATTTCTGCCAAGTCGTCCACGATGTCACTGGTAATACCAGATATCGGAATCAGTTCATCAGAGCGCAGGCCTCCCCATACTATCAGACGGCTGACGACATTTTCGACCGTGAAGCTGCGGTAAGCCTCATTGACATTCTGCTGTACCTGCAACTTAGACTTCCACATGTCTTCCTCTACCGTCTTGTCGTCCGGCAGAATCACGGTATCGACACACGATACGGCCATCAGGCTGGCGACAAAAAGTGTTATATAGTTTTTCATATTCTTCTTCATTAATTTATTCATAGCTCCGACTTCATTAGAATCCGACATTAAGAGAGAGCGTAAACTGCTTCGAACGCGGTGTCTGAGAAGCATCAGCAGCCACGCCGTAGCCTTGCGGAGAAATCTCGGGGTCTACGCCGCTGTACTTCGTCCAAACGTAGAGGTTGTTCATCGAAGCATAGAACTGCAACTGGTTCAGACCCCACTTGCTGATCAACTTCTTGTCGAAGTTGTAGGCAATCTGCAGGTTCTGGAAGCGCACGAAACCACCATCCTCGACATAGCGGTCGGAAGGCTGGAAGTTGTAAGCCGAGTTGTACATGGCACGCGGAATGACGGTGATATCACCATCCTTGCGCCAACGGTAGTTCACCGTAGCACACTGGTTGTAGGTGTTGAACATCTTCTCCAGATTCTGGCGGGCCAGGTTGACAACCTTGTTACCGAAGCGGTACATGAAGCGTGCCTTGAGACTCCACTTGCCATAGCGGAAGGTGAAGTTGAAACCACCATTGACCTTCGGCAGAGAGTTGCCTAAGTAGACAATATCAAGAGCATTAATCTGACCATCGTGGTTGATGTCCTCATAAATGGCATCACCACCCTGGAACTGATGGTCCTGACTGCCGACACCATTGGTGTTCACATAGTTGAACACCTGACGGGTGGGCTTGCCCTTACCGTTCATCAGCACGGTGCCGTCCTCACGCACCACGATGGGGAATGTCTCGCCAAGAGCCAAACGGCTATTGATGTACTCCTCATACTGCTGGGTGCTCCAGTTGTTCTCCTTCTGCAGGTTTTCCAAATACTCGTAGCTGTATTGGTAGACACCCTTGAAGCGGAAGCCATAGATAGAACCGAGCGAATTGTTGAGCTGTACGCGGAGCGGCCAATTGCCTCGCTGGTTAATAGCCCAGCCAGAAGCCGTCTTACCGTTCGTATAATTAGTATAATAGGTGTTCATGGCGGTGAGCACACTCTCATCCATCTCCTTCAGCAGGTTGGAGTTCTGGGCAATGTTGAAACTGACATCCATCGAGAACTTTCCCTTCTTGATAAGGCGATTTGCCGAGATGTTCATTTCCCAACCGTCATTGTTCATCTGTCCGACATTCTTATAAGCCAGTGAGCTGAAGCCAAACATAGAGGCAATGTCTACGGGATTCATCAGCAGGTCCTTAGTCACCTTGTGGTAGTAGTCAAAGTCAATCTCAATCTTGTCGTTCAAGAAGCCGAGGTTGAAACCAAGGTTGTAGCTGGTGGTCTTCTCCCAACGCAGGTCGTCAAGCTTCAGACCGTCAAGTGCCACAGTGGGCTGAGAGGAGGTGGTGCTGAAACCATAACCGGCAGACGACTCATAGGTGTTATAGAACAGGTAGTTGGAGCTGGGAGCCTTACCGTTGACACCCCACGAAGCACGCAGGCCTAACATGGAGAGCCAATTGCCCTTGACCCCCTTCATGAACGGCTCGTCGCTGATGTTGTAGCGCAATGACACACCGGGGAACAATGCCCACTTGTTTTTAGGACCGAACTTCGAGTTACCATCGGCACGCAGCGAGAAGCCCAAACTGTAGCGGCCATCCTTATAAGAAAGGTGTCCGTTATAAAGCAAAGCCTGGTCAGCAGAACGCGAGTTGCTGCTCTCCATTTTGTCCAACCATGAGTAGACCGTGGGCGAAGTGATGCCCGTCGGCAGGTTGTTCATCGTATTCGACTGCTTGTTGTACTTCGATGTGCTCATCTCGTAACGGCCCAACATCGTGACAAACCAGTCTTCATTCTTGAAATGCGGAGTATAGACCAACTCCACGCGGCCACCCACCTTGATACGGTTGGTCTCCGTGTTGGTGCTGGGATTGTAAGTGCCGTCCGTCCAGAGGTTGCTGGTCAGCGAAGCAGGGAAATAGGTGGGGCTGCTGTTGGCATAGATATCAAAGTCCACACGGCCATTCAGCGTCAGTCGGCTCTTGTCGGGGTCTGTGCCCAACAGCTCATACTTGATCATGAAGTCTGGCGTCAGACGATAGGTGTTTTCCCTTGCCCAAGCCAGATTGGCAATGGCTACCGGGTTGCCCAGTCCCTTGATGTCCTTTAATGCTGAGGAAGAATAATTGCCCTTGGTGGGGTCGCCCTCGGGGTTCATGATAAAGAACTCATCCGTGTCGGTGCCGTCAGGACGCTGGCGATAGATGCTCATGTTAGGAGCCAACTGCTGAGCCTTACCCAGCAGGTTGTTGGCCGAGCCACCATCCCAGTTCTTGTCGTTACCCGTGTAGGTCAATGCGAAATTGGTAGAGAACCGGATGCGGTCTGACACGTTGTAGTCCAACACCAAGCGGGTCGTAAACTGCTGGAACTTCTGCTTGATGATGGTACCCGTCTGGTGCTTATAACCTGCTGAGATACGGAAAGTGGCTTTCTGACCACCACCCGACAGGTTGACGTTCCAGTCGTGCATGCCACCAAACTGCGTCACAGCACCCACCCAGTCGGTGTTGTTGTCCCAGTTCTGGGCCTCGGCCCAACGGTCGCTTCCCAAATAGTTTATCTCATTGATTGTTGAAGTAGCATTGGGGTTCTGTCCTGGATTGAAGAACTCCTCCTTCAGCAACATGGTGTAGCTGTCACCATCCAGCAGCGTATAGCCGTCAGGCTGCCATGTGCCCGTAAACTTATAGGAGAAGTTCACACGGGGTTTACCGCGCACACCATGCTTGGTCGTAATCTGGATAACACCATTGGAACCCTGAGCACCCCAGATGGCGGTGGCAGCAGCGTCCTTCAATACGGTAATGCTGGCAATATCCTCGACGTTGACCGACAACAGGGATGCATACTGCTCCTCGTTGGCATTCTGGAAGTCGAAGTTCTCGTCAGGATTATCGAAAATCTTGTCGTCCACCACAATCAGCGGGTTGGCATCTCCTGTAATAGAAGTCACACCACGCAGGCGCATCGAAGTACCAGCACCGAGGTTACCAGAGTTCGACACAATGTCAAGACCGGCAATCTCACCTTGCAGTGCCTCGTCGGCCGAGGTGAATGCCATACCCTTCACGTTTTCCAAGTCGAAAGTCTGCTGTGCGACAGACACTTCTTTCTTTGAAATCATCAGACCACCGTTACTGGAGCGCTTGGCCTTGACGACCACCTCCTGCAACTGGGTGCCTTCCGGCTCAAGCTTGATCTTGAACACCGTCTGGTTACCAATGGTCACAACCTTTGTCTTATCTCCCACATACGAGAACACCAGTTTGTTCTTGGTGCTCTTTACCTGCATGGAGAAGTTACCGTTGAAGTCAGTCTGTACAGCCGACACAATACGGTTATTGGCATCACGCTCCACAACGTTGGCCATCATGATGGGGCCTTCATTGTCGGTCAGCGTACCCGATATACGGACTCCCTGAGCCATCAGCACTTGGCTGACGACGGCAAGCATAGCCGTAAACAATAGCTTCTTGAATGTCATATTATTGAGCCTTTAGTTTTTACTTTTTATTGCGCTTGGGGGCACTGGCAGCAAATGTCTGCCCGGAGTAGAGTGCCTCACCGATTTCGTGTACGACACAGAACGATGACGTATAGATGGATGTAGCCGTCGCTGACGGTCCGTTGAACCAGTAGTCGCGACACATCAGGTTAACGAGTTTGCCACCATCGGCACTCACCTCCACCGTGTGGGTATGGTTGCCGCTGGCATCCACCAGTCCATCGGTGACATAAAGCTTGTCGTTGCCACCCGTGACGTCCATCTCAATGGCCAGTCCCATGTTGTCAGTACTCAAGCTATTGAAAGTTCCGCCAATGACCTTCTTGTCAGCATACATTGACACACTCTGGAAGTGATAGCGGGCAAAGTCTCTCATCTGGTCAATCATGCGCTTGGCTTCTTTCTTGGCATTGTCAGCCTCGGCGCTCTGCTCGTCACCATATTCGTTGTAGAGTGTCTCCACATCATCCCAACTGGGCAACCCGGCTGCATGGGCAGCTGCCATGGCACTGTTGTTGGGAGCATACAGTGTGTAGTTATAGGTATTGAACATCTTCACGTTCTGGTCCAGACAGCTGCCTTTTCCAGAAGCTGCATTGCCTCGGTTGGCCGTAAAGATGATATAGGCATCCTGCTCCGAGTTGCCAAAGGCGTTGGGCGTGATGCTAATGCCTGCCCACTGCAGCCATGCACTGTTTGAGAATCCGTTGCAGAGCTCCAGGAATTCAGAGAAGCGGTCCGAGTTATTGGACAGCGTGGTGTACACACTGTTACGCGGTGCCTGAATCAGGTGGTTGACACGGAAAGCAGTACCGTTTTTCTCTGGATAGACGTCTTCAATCAGTGAAGCATCCACGCCATTGTCTATCTGCTGTCCACTGTACACGCGGTCACCAACATTGTACTGGCTGGGAGAGTCGAACATGATTTCACCGCCATGCTTGGTCTTATAGTACTTGTTCACACCTAAGGGTATCGTGTCAAGCACTACGGTATGATAGTTCAGAATATCTATCAGCAGCGGGTAGATGGCCTTGGCATTGTCATTGTTTTCATCAGCCAGATTGATAACGCGGCCATTGTTAAGCTGTCCGCCCACCTCATTGGTCTCCTTGTTATATGCATACTCACGCACGCGAACACTGGCGCCCGTCACCCTCTGCTGGCCTGCCACATAAGTGGTGTCGGCAGCATAGAAGAACTTCAGTGCGCGAGGCTGGGTGTGGTTCAACGATGCGGGGTCTACATAATACTGGCTGAAGGCCTCGTCGTCAGGAATAAAGAATGCGAACTTCGATTTCATGGCCATCAGGTAGAAGTGGAAGAACACCTTCAGGTAAGTGTCATCATCAACAGCCCAGTTCATGACCTGCATGTCCTTGTAAACCGAAGCAGGAGCCTTGACCGAACGGAACTCATCGGGAGCAATCAACTCGTCCATCTTGTAGATGACACCATTATTGGCAAACTTAATGTCATACTTGCCACCATCTTTTTTATGCAGGTTGTCCAGCGTAATGCCCATGTACTCATTGGCATCCTTGGAGAAAATGGTAACAAACTTGCTGGGCACCGTAGCAGAGAAGCTGGTACGCATCAAGTTGTTCAGGAACTTGGCCAAGATGTCAGGACGCTGAGCCTGCAGAGAGTCCAGGTTCTCGGCCAAGTGGGCCGGTGTGTTCTGACTATTGGTGTAGCGTCCGTAAAGGTCAATCAGGTAAGCACCGTCACCTCCCTCGCAGAAGAAGTCCTCAACGGCCTTGTCGACAGGAATGAACATCGCACCGGCATCAGCAATCGTACGGTCTACGTCACCTGATTTCGTGTTGGGGCTATACTGGTTCCAACCCGGATCAAAGGGAAGACGCTGATTGCTGGAAATAATGCCACCCTCAGGATAAGTACCCTGTGCATGGTGCTGGTCAGAATTGAAGTAGCGCAGCTCATAGATTTTCTCGATGGGCGGCAGACCACTTTCAAGGGCCACAGCATTGTAGTTTTCCGTAACGGTTGTATTCTCATAGGGCGCACAGAAATAGTCCAGCATGCGGCTAAACAGACTGGTTTCCCCGTCTCTGCGCAGCACCTGTGCCATGTTGCCCGGAGGAACAATCACACTTTCCATCTGGTGTACATAACCATTCTGGCAAATGACGTCGCTCTTGACAATCTTGTCGCCGAAGACATAAGCCATGCCGTCCTCATACTCCGAGCCTGTCAATATGGCGAAGTCGCTCTCCGGGCCTTTGGTCGTGATGTTGTTGTTCAGCATGTGCTCACGGGTGAAGTGCAGCATCATGGGTGTGGTGGCATCGCTCACAATGTGGATGCCGTCCTGACGGTAGTCATCCCAATAACTGTTGTTCTTGGGCATCTGGTCAGGCAACATGAACTGTACAGAGTCAATCACGCTGATGTTCGTCTCATGCTTCATGGCCGCAATGTCGCGGTCAATCTCGTCACCATTGCTGACATTCGAAAGCATGCGTATGAGCATGGCGTTTCTCAGCATAGAGCTGTAGAGCAACTGTTTCTTCTGGGCTTGCGACAGCTCGGCATAGCTGCTAACGCCCCAGTCATTAGAGGCAAAGAACCTGGCAAAAGCATCGTCGTTGGCAGGGAACACCGTCATAGAACCAGTACGATCGAGTATCTCGGAATAACCGAGATCATCGATTAGTTTCACATAGTTCTCGAATGTTCCCGTCAGATGCTGCGGGTTCTTCAGTTCCTGATAGATGCTTCCACCAAGCCACGAGGGCTTTGAGTCTGCATCCACTGCCTCGTTCTTTTCAACACAGGCAGTCATCAGTCCCGTAAGTACGAGAGAGATACAGAAAATGAATTTTTTCATAAATAGCTATTTATTAATAATTGATTAGTTCGCATTTTCGAGTAGTTTCAGTCTGCAAAAATAAGCAAAAAAACCAAAACAAGCAAAAAAACTGCCTATATTTTTATAAATATAGACTATTTTGCACGAAAATGGACGAAGAATGCGAAACTAATAAAGGCTTAAAGCGCAAAAAGCCCTCCCGGCTTTAGTGAGCAACGGGAGGGCTTAACTTTTGCAATCTCTCTATGCGATTAGTTGGTCAGTGCATCGAGGTCAGCCTCAGGATTCAGCGACAGCACGATGAAGTCGA
>ERZ842401.3940-NODE-3940-length-17840-cov-83.241046_pt1 | contig 17840 bp, 25 predicted proteins | sample MGYA00521270_ERZ842401 | MGnify/ENA primary metagenome ERZ842401 (study PRJEB31892, sample SAMEA3878208) | bioreactor metagenome | biome: Moose rumen | place: Sweden | collected 2011-10 | study: EMG produced TPA metagenomics assembly of the PRJEB12797 data set...
AGGATAATCAGTCGTCAAGCTCGAAGGGCGTTTTGCGCGGGCTTCATTTTCAGACACAGCACCCGCAGGGAAAGCTCGTGCGCGCAGTATCGGGCAAGGTCTATGATGTAGCGGTGGATTTAAGAAACGGCTCGGCAACGTTCGGCAAGTATTACGGCGTAATTCTCGACGGCGAAAAGCAGAATCAGTTTTATATTCCCGAAGGATTTGCGCACGGATTTTATGTTTTGAGCGACACGGCGGTTTTCGCGTACAAATGCACTGACTTTTATGACCCGAAAGGCGAAGGCGGTTTGATGTGGAACGACGAGACAATCGGCATTGACTGGAGCGCAGTTGCTCCATCTCTCTCGCCGCTTTTGAGCGATAAAGACACAAAGCACCCCAGCTTTGACGCGAACGGCACATACTTCGACCTAAACGGGAAATGGACGGCATAGCCGCTTTTTGAAAGCAATGTGTAATGGAGTAAAACAATGGCAAGAAAATTAACGAACATTTTGATTACGGGCGGCTGTGGGTTTATCGGCTCGAACTTCATCAATTACCTTTTGGGCAAAAGCACATCGGGCGAAGCGTGCTTCAAAGATTCTGGCTTTTCTGGCAGAATTATCAACGTAGATTGCTTGACGTATGCGGGCAATCCCGAAAATCTTTCCGCTGTGGAAGCAGAATACGGCGTGTCGGCTCTCGGCGATAAAGCGCGCTACATCTTTGAGAAAGCAGACATCTGCGACCGCGCACAAATCGAGCGCATTTTCAAGCAATACGACATCGACACCGTGATTCACTTCGCCGCCGAAAGCCACGTTGACCGCTCAATCCTAGGACCTGAAGCGTTCATCAAGACAAACGTCATGGGCACATATACACTGCTTGACGTTGCGCGAAATTATTGGCACTGTTCGCTCGACAACGTGCGCGACGATGTTTTGTTCCACCACATTTCTACCGACGAAGTGTACGGCAGCTTGGGCGAAACGGGCTATTTCCGCGAAGACACGCCGTATGACCCACGCTCTCCGTATTCATCAAGCAAGGCTTCAAGCGACCACATCGCGCTGGCGTATTTCCATACCTATGCGCTTCCTGTAACGCTGTCGAACTGCACGAACAATTACGGACCGCTGCAATTCCCTGAAAAACTTCTGCCGCTGATGATTTCAAACATCAAAGAAGGCAAGAACCTGCCAGTTTACGGCGACGGCAAGAATATCCGCGACTGGATTTATGTGGAAGACCACAACCGCGGCGTGTGGGAAATCGTGAACAAATCTCCCGCAGGCGAAAAGTGGAACTTGGGCGGCGAAAACGAATGGGAAAACATCAAGCTGTTGAACACCGTCATCGACTTGACCGCGAAAGAACTCGGCAAAGATGCGGAGGAAGTCAGAAAGACCATCACTTACGTCAAAGACCGACCGGGACACGACCGCCGATACGCGATTGACTGCACAAAGGCGAAGACAAAACTCGGCTGGGAGCGCAAAATGAGCTTTGAGCAGGGATTGCTCGCAACGATTCGCTGGTACTTGGCGCACGAAGAGTGGATTAACCACATCAAGAGCGGCGCATACAAAGACTGGATTGAAAAGAACTACATTCAGAGAATGGCTAAAAACGCGCGCTAAAACTGTATTTGATGTCATTCCCGTGCTTGATTGGCACGGGGATTTTTTTTAGTGCTGCTTTCGAGAACCTGCGTTCCACGCGTCCTGCAATTTTTTGCTCGCCTCGGGGTCTGCTTTGATGTTTACCCACGCATTGTGCGCGAACGCAAGGAAGACCGCGACAAAAAATCCCGCAAACAGCACAATAATGCTCTTTTTTGCTCTGCCCTGCGCTTTATCCTCTATAAACGGCGATTCAGGGCAAGACACATACGGTTCATTCGACGCGAGTTCAAGCGTTATTGCGTTTTTCAGCGATTCAAGGCGTTGCATATCAGAAATCAGACTTGACGGATTCGCCTTGATTGACGCAAGCGAAATCTCGGTTGTTTCTTTGAGGCTCTCGAGTTGCGGGCGGTAAAACTCATCAAATGACATATTGATTTCTTTCATCATATCATCGAAGAATTGCAGTGCCATTTCCGTTTTTTCTTCCCGCACGGTCAGCACCACGATAAACTCGTTCGGCAGCGACACATCGAGCTTCGGCACATCGAGCTTTTTGTTCTTTATGACTTGCTGAATAAACGTGTTGTATTGCTTGTCGGTCTGTTTTTCGGCATTGTCTTTCTGCGCAAAAATCGGATACTTCTTGTTTTCTCGCGCAATAAGCCACGGATTTGAAAAATACGCCTTTGCCGCACTGCCCAAATTACGCGGGAATCCGTTTTCCACAAGCGGCTGAGAAAGGTTTCGCGATTGCACGGAATACGAAATCGTAACCTCTTTTACGCTCGTTTTTGGCTGCAAAAGCGGCAAAACAAAAAGCACAAATGCCGCCAAAAACGCCGACACAAGCGTAAAAATCACAATAAAAATCCTGTAGCGAACCAATACGGCGAATAAATCGATGAGACTGATTTCCTCATCTTCATTGTAAGGGGTATCTTGCATAAAACGAAATCCTAAAATGTTTTTTCAAACGTAAATTTACTACGCTTAAAAGTAAAATTACATTCGATACGGATTATAAAAGTAGATTTACTACTCTGTCAAGCGAAAAAACGTAAATTATTGTACATCTTATGGTATGGCGTTCAAAGAAAACTTGCAGGAAGAACTTTCGTATCAAGGATTGATGGTCAAAGAATTGGCGGCGCGTGCGGGGCTTCAGGCGAGTAGCATAAGCAATTATCTCAAGAAAAATTCTTCGATTCCGTCGGCGGATATTGCGGTAAAAATTGCAAAAGCCTTGAATGTGTCGGTGGAATATTTGGTAACGGGCGCGGAGCCGCTGTGCTGTTCTTCTGATGCGCGGCGGTTGGCTGAAAAAATTGCGCACCTTTCTCCGCGCGACCAAAAATGCGTCGCCGCCTTGGTAAATACGATGAACGCTTCTTGCGACGAGATTGCCCCGCGCTGATTTTGCCGCGCCAAGCACGTCAATGACAGAATGACACACATACATTTTGCACCATTTCACCAATAATTCTTTTCTCATCACATCATTTGAAATAAAAACAATGTCATTCAGAGAAAAAACAATGTTGTTTGAAAGAAAAAGCACGTTGCTTAGAAGAAAAACAACGTTGTTTAGAGAAAAAAGCACGTCGTTTTCTTCTTTAAACCACATTGATTTTTTCATAAACCACGTTGTTTGAAACAAAAAACACATCATTTTTTGCAAAAACAACGTCATTTTTGAAAAAATTCATCTGGACGGAGCAATGTCCGAGATGGACAGAGCAATGTCTGTGTTATTTTTTGCAAAAATTCTGTTATGTTGAACTTGTTTCAACATCTCACAAAGCGTGTTGGAGGTGTTTCAAAAGGTATGCTGTTATTATCTCTCTTTGAACCGATAATTTTTTTTAACAATGCAGAGGAAGCAAGGGGCTTAAGCCCCTTGCTACAGTAGTTGGTGAAAAAAAGATTCCCGCAACAAAAGCGGGAATGACAGAAAGAGTTTTGTCAATGAGCGAAAAATTTATTTCTCGGTGGAGTCGGGGAGCAATCCGTCCACCATAAATGCGGCGGGAATGCGCGACGGACGGCGGGTTTTGCTGTCTACGCTCGCCCAAGACACCTCGGCTTCTGCGCACACCGTGCCGTCGTCTTTTCGGATTACCTGACGGAATGTGCCGGAAACTGCGCCGAGCTTGATAGAATCGACTTCGATGGTCAAATGGTCATCGAGTACGGCGGAGTTTTTGTAGTGAATATCAACGTGCGTAACATATAAAAAATAGCCCGCATCGACCATTCCTTTGTAATCAAAACCGATTTGCTTCAAAAATTCCATACGCGCAAATTCAAGATAATGCAAATACACCGCGTTGTTCACATGCCCGTAAGAATCGCACTCGTAAGTGCGCACGATAAGTTGTGCATAATGCTTCATTTTATACCTCTGTTGTGGCTCACGGAATCAACAAGCTCCACAAGCCCCTGATTTTTCTCTGATTGCGCCACGTCCAAATTGGGCGCGACGACAAAAACGCCGTTTCGTTCTACCACGGATGCCGTTTCATCTTCGCCAAAAAGCTCCTCTGAGCAGTCTTGCACATCGCAGAACAGCGGCACAACATACGATACTGAACTGGAATCTATCGGCAATAACTCCGCTTCTGGAGGAAAATCATCGCTTTCAATTTCGTCTTCTGCCTCAAAAGCGGAATTATCGAGAAACGAAAAATCTGGTTTTTGATACACAAAATCGTCAGAATTAAAAATTTGCCGTGCCGATTTTTCTTCCTCGCTTTTATCTTTTGCCCGCGCCGCCGCTGTAACCTCGTCAAACTCGTCCTCAAACTCGCTGGTGACGATTTCGTCTTCTTCATCGTCGTTTTCGGCAGTGTTTGCGCCGTTTTGGTTCTCGCATTTTTTTGCCTCAGCCGTGCTTTTTTGCTCTTCAGCTGTCGGCTCTGCCATATTTTTTTCCGCAGTTTCCTCTATCGGCTCAAGCTCTGGTTCTGCCGCGTCCTCCTCGTTGAGCGCCTCCTCCGATTCTGCTGCGGGCGCGTCTTCTGGGATTGCTTTGACTTCCTGCGCAATTTCTTCTGCGGGATTTTCTGCCGTTTCTGTGTCTAGGATTTCTGGCTCTGCGTCTGCAATCTCTTCAACATCTTGTGCGTTTTCTTCGTCCGCAACAGGCTCTGCGTCTGCAATCTCGGCTTCGTCAAGCGGCAACGGTTCGGAAACATCAGCATCGTTTGACTGGAGCAATTTTGCAATATCATCTGAAAGCGGATTGTTCTTAAAATCCTCGGCTGGTTTGGGCTTGAGATGCTCGGGCAGTTCGTCTGCTTCGCCGATTTCCTCAAGTCCCTGCACGTCTTCTGCGTCCAAAACTTCTTCCGCTTCTTCAATTTCTTCTATCTCTTCCGCCTCTCCGATTTCCTCGATTTCTTCCGCGTCCTCTGCCTCTTCGATTTCTTCAATGTCATCGACCGCTTCTGCCGCCGGGATTTCGCTCTCGGCTCCCGCGCGTTTTGGCGATTCACTTGCGGCAACGACCTGCACGCTTGGCTGATGATTTTTGAGGACTTCTTCCAACATTCGCTTGAGCTGTTCGAGCGAAAACGAGTTTGCACCTCTTGCGTCTTTTGCGCCGAGGACGGTCAAAATATCGCTCCAGCTTTTTTCGAGCAATGCGTCGATTTCGCGGCTCTTGCGCTTGCCGACGTGCCCGAGCGATTCTTTTATCTGCGCAGAAAAATCGCTTTTGCTCAACTGAATGCTGTCTGCAATCGTTTGCCAATCGACTTTTTCTTTCTTTTCAAGATAATCGGTGATGATGTGAAATTGAAATCGGCGAATTCTTTTTCTGACGATTTGCATTTTGTCTCGGAAAAGAAGGCAGCACAGCAAAAAGATTATCAAAAAAAGAACGATTGCGGCGCTTGCCAAAAAGAAAAGCCGGAGCGTGCCGTTCAGCAAAAATACGTCGCTTTTTACGAGCCACCCGATTTTTTCGCCAGATGAGGTGTGCGCGGTGAACAGCGTCCAGATGTCGTTTTCGTCGGCTTCATTGAGCGTGATGACACGGTCTTTTTCGCTGTGCCATTTTTCGCCCGCCGCCTTGACAAGCAAAATCCGCAGTGCCTTATTCGCGTCGGAAGACAACGGCGGCACGTCGAACAAAAAGCCTGCGTCCCCGAACGAATCGCGGCTGACCACCAGCGTGGACTGCGTGCCGAGCGTGGATTGACCGAGCGATATGAGATAATGCGGAAAATCCTGCGCAGAAACATAAAACGCCAAAAATCCGCGAAAAACCGACAGAATATCGTAATACGGCACAGAAAAAATAATGCGCCCGCTCGCATCTGTTTCGTTGTCAAAAATCACGCGAATTCGCTTTGCAAGCTCCTCGGGATACTGTGGCGCGTCTCCCATATCTTCGGGCAAAATCGCGCTGAACGGCAATTCCCCGAGGTCGCCGTAATTTTTATATTCGATGCGGTTTTCTGTTCGCGAAAGAATATCTGTGCTAAACGTGGAATAGTGCACATAACGCCCGTTTGCGTCAATGAAACGAAGCCCCAAAAGCCCCGTGGTGCTCATAAACGTGTCGCCGGTGATTTTCGTGCGCATTTGCACATCGACATCGGACGGCGTGGCTTGCAAAAATGATTCGATAAACGAATTTAATGCGTATTCGGCAAACCGTTTTTTCTCGTCATTCAGGTAGGTTTCAAGTGATTTTGCGGCTTCGTCCGTTTTTTTAAGATACGAGGCAATGACTGCGGGTTGATAAAACCGTGTTTCAACCATTTTGGACACGTCGGATAATGCCGTCGCAAAAAATACGGCGGACAAAAGAATTGTGACCAAAAGACTGATAGCGATTTTCTGGATTGACGACATTTTTCCTCTTTATCTTTTTTATTTTCGGCGGTTCACTTCTCTTTTCATACCCGAAAATATATTTTCAATTTTATAAGAAAGTATCAAAAATCAATAGAAAAAAATCCGCTCTTTTTTTACAAAATTACAAGAAATTTATTTTTTGCTGATACGGTTGCTGTTGGAAAAATGCGAATTGATGATGTAGAAAGATTGTGTACAATCAGAAAGATGTTGTTGACTGTTGCGGGAAAATTGTGCGCAATTAAAAAAACAGGGGCAGCTGTGCCCCTTGCAAAAATGAAAAGCGTTTCTATTGCAATCGAGTAAACGAAACTGCTTTTCCGCTTGCCAAATTGCCTGAAACGAGCCGTTGCACCGCAATATCGTAGCGTGCATTCAGAATGGTAAGCATTGCAGAATCATTTTTTGTCCATACTTCATTTTTTTGAAGCCGCTCGGCTGTTATTGCAAATTCTTTTGAGTTTTGCGCGAGATTTGAAAAATTCTGCTCCAGCGTTGGGTCGAGCGTTTCCACTTGCTCAATGAGCCGCTCGAAAGATTTCATATAATCGTCTATTGCTTTGTGAGGATTTTCAGGGGTGAGTTGCACTCTTGCAAATGCGAATACCGCCATGAAAAACATGACTGCCAGAATAAAACCGCTGAAAGTATGTGCGTTCATCAATAACCTCCAATATCTCCAAAATGTCTATTCTATTATTCTGAATTCAAAAAAAATTGTCAATATATTTTAAGTTTCTTATCCTTAATTTTGAAAAAAGTAGAGAGAACATCGGTAAGGCTCTTTAATATGTGTGTGTGTTATTAAGGAGCTTTGCTAGCAATAGCATTGCTTTAGGCTAGAGATACACACACAATCTCTAGCCTTTTTTTTCAAACGAGGGAAAAATGAACGACAACAAAACCGACAACTTTATTGTAATGGCGCACATCGGCGAAATGCTTTGCACCATTCAAGACCAAACACTGCAATACACAATGATGAAAGCCGTCTTTGAGTATGGCACATTTGGGAAAGATACGCACTTTGAAGACGAAACACAGTGCTGTTTGTGGCTTCTCATCAAAAAATCAATCGACGATATGAAAAGCCGCCGCGAAAATGCCAAAACACGCGGCAGACCGCGAAAAACCGAACCAATGCCAGCCGAAAAAATCGCAGCGGACGAACTCTATGACGTAGAACCGCTTGACGACGTGGAAGGTGCATTAAAAGCCGTGCAAACCAGCCAGCCCGCCACACCGCCCGCCACACCGACAGAAGACATTCCTGAAAACGTGGAAGTCGTCAAAACGTATTGCGCACTCAAAAAACTCAAAATGGACTGCGAAGAGTTTTTTTTGTATTACAAAAAAAATCACTGGCGGACATCGAACGGCGTGAAAATCACCAACTGGAAACAAGCCGCGCAAATGTGGGCTCAACGGAGTTTTTCTCCGTCAACGCATAACCCACCGCGCCCCGAACGAGCATTAAACCAATCCTACAAAACCGAATTTGAACGCTATAAAGCCGAAGCGGAAGCCGAGCGCGCGCCGTTCATCGCAATGCAAGCCGCGCACCCGAGTGATTGGGCTATCTGTATGAACGAACGGCGAAAGACGCACGAATACGAAATGTACCCATTTTCCGAAAAAGCCGTATACGACGAAATGGTAAAAGCGGGATTTACCGCGGAGGTGAAACAATGACCGTAAGAAAAAAGTATGTGCTTATCCCCGTGTATCACGCGGGCGCTGGCTCAAAACGCGAAGTAATTGAAGTATCCTCGCTCGGTGCGTGCGGGGCAATTATGGGCTGTCGCGCCGACAAAGTTGCGGATTTCCTGTCTTTAGGCAAGAGCTTCGGCGGATATTTTGTGGATTACGTTATCAAATAAATGCAATAAATTGCGGAGGAACACAATGAACGAAAAAGAATTGAATGAATGGCAAAATGCGTGGCAAAAATTGCAGAAAATCGCAGAAAGCGCTGCATACGGCGGGTATCTGGTAGACCTTAACGGCGAATTATGTTTTGACGGCGACACGGTGCAAGTTGACACCGTTGACGGTGTGCAAATCGCGCGGCTGTGCTATGACAAGAAAGTTCGGCGGTGGTATTTTCTGTTTGATTCGGGGTGGGAACCAGTTGACGACAGCGATTTTACAAAAATTGAGGAAGATGAAAAATGACGTTTGACGAATATTGTGAATACACGCTCGGAGTTGTAAACGCAAATGCGCTTTTGACGGAAATGAACGAAAAGGAATTGCAACGGCAAAGAGACGCTTTTGATTACGGCAGGCGGTCGGTGATAATGGAGTTGCAGGAAATTTTCGGGCTTACTTCATACAGTTACTCGGAAATTGACGGCATTTTGAAAAAGATTGAAACGAGTTTTCGAAAGGAAGCGCGATGATGTGGATTGTGGCGGTTATTGCGATTGCGCTGTCGATGTACATTCTGCTTATGTTGCACGACGATAACAGCTGGTAATTACAGCGCTTTTCGCATAAAGATTTCTGCCGCTGTCTTTTGGCGGTGGCAAATCGCGCAAAGTGTTTGAAGATTGTCGGGATTAAAAAAAAGTGCTTCGTTGCCGTCTGCGTTTATAATGTGGTCAACGGTCAAATTATCGACCGCACCGCAATGAACGCAAAACGGTTGTTTTTCAAGGTGCTTTTTGCGCAAATTCCGCCACCGCGCCGTATTGTAAAAGCCCTCGCTAGAACGCCGTGCCGTGCTGAATGCTTTTCGGGGCGGCTGTGCTTTTTGGTGCAATGCGCAATATGAGCCAAAAACCGCCAATTCAGAGCAAGCAGGAAAAATACAGCGCTTTGAAATCATATTTGAAACTCTCCGCGCAATTCAACTTTCTTTTCCCAATCCTTATTTTTTGCAATGTTTTTCAACAGCGAAAAATGCCCGTAACTCGACAGCTTTTGAACATAAAAACCCGGGCGGCGCAAATACATTTCAAGAATCCACGTTGTGCAATCCTCTGCAAGCGTATCAATAAAATTATCCGTCCAATAAATAATTCCGTGGCGTTGCGCATAACACACGAGCGCATTCTGAAAATACTCGTATGCCACCGAAAACATTTTTTGATAAGATTGAGTATCGCGGTTTTGCAAATAGATTGCTTGCGCCGTGTCGTATGCCTGATTGTGCTTGCCGTATTCGATTTTTTGCTCTCTCAAGTTAAATCTCCATTGAACTTTGAATCGTTATTTGTGCAATTTTGATGTTTTGACTTCCCGAAACCGCGTCGTAAAAATTGATTTCGGTGATGTCGCTCCAATCGGTCAAACCCGAAAAACAGCGGTTGCAATTTTCTGATTCATCTTCACCGTAAAACCACGCATAAAACGCCGATGTGATTGCAAGCAGTTGCTTTTTGAGAGTGGGCGCGTCTGCGTTGCGTTTCACAAAATACAAGTCGAATGTGAGCTTTGCATTTCGGCTGTCGCTTGAAAGCGGTTCAATGTTGTAAGAAGCAAAATCGGCAAAAGCGCAAAAAGCGGCTTTGTATTTGTCCAAGTCGAGCGCGTCAGATGTGAAAATTGCGGGGCTTTCAAGTCCTTTTTGCTCCAAGAACGCCGAAAAGCCATTCTTTGTAAAATCCAAAATCTTTTGTTGCTGTTCATAAAAATCAATCATTTTATTTATCCCAATACTTCAAAAGTTCTTTTTGCAACACCTTTTCTGCAATCTGAACGCTTTTTTCACTGCCCCAAAATTCCTCAACGGCGGGCTTTAAGAACGGGCGCGCGGGAATCGTTACGCTTTTGACTTTGTGCCATTGCCCGCCCGCCTTGAACGTGAGCCACTTTGATTTTTTCGCCGTAATCGTTGCGCCGCGCTCCAAAAATCCCGCATAAAAAGCCTTGTTCAAAATCCACGATGTGCGAGCTTCACGCCCTTTTGTTGCTTTGAAATTGCTTAAAATCGGTTTTGCATTTTTCCCGCCCGCGTTTTCGGCGTTTGCGTTCAAAAGCGTGTATTGATTGTGATTTTTCACGTCAAACAGAGCGCGAAATCGCTTTTTTGCCGACTTAATGACTTCACGGTTTACCGCGCTTTGCATTTTCAAAATGATTTTGTCGATGCTGAGCGTGGTCTTTTTTAACGCGCTTTCAATACTGTTTGTGTCGATGTTGAATTGAATTACATTCATTTTAATAAAGCAACTTGTACCTACTGCATTGTATCAAATATTTTTCATAATTTGTCGTATTCAAAAACGTGCGTGTCGAATCGCCAAAACTGCGAGAGCTTACGCCGATGTTGCTATCGCTTTCGAGTTGCAAAAGGGCAGCAATTCGCAAAACTGTCATTTTCATAATGGCGGGAATTTCTTCAAAGCCCGCGAAAAAATCAGCAGTGATATTTGAGCCTTTGGCAAAAATCAGTGATGTGTCTTTGAAAAAAATTGTGTCGTCGAAAAAGTAAAAATCAGCGCTGGGGTAGTCCTTACCGTCCACACTCACGCGCTCCACGCTTACAATCGGTTTTGCACCCACACGAAGCGACGGCAAGCCGTGCCCCGAAAGCATTTTTATATATCGCTGTTTTTCGGGGTCGTAGCCCAAGTATGAAACAAGAATGTCCTGCGCCGCCGAGATGTAAAGGCTTGCGCTCTCGTCTTTTTCCTCGCCGAAAACGCCCGTGTATTTTTGGAACTCTTCAAGAGATACAATCATTTTTCCCGCCTTTTTCTGCAAAAATAAAAAGACACCCTCGCTCATCACGCGGGTATCTTTTCGCAAACGGCGTTAAGCCGTGATTTTCAAAACAAAGAAATCCTTTGCGTTGATTGCTTTGCCCGCCGCATAAATCGAAGCGTCAAAATTGTGCGAAAGGCTTCCGACTTTCTGCTTTGGAGTGATTTCAAGCTCATTTGCTACGCCAATACCGTAGTTGCTAAGCTCGCCCGCCAGCGTCTTTTCTTTTGACACGAACGGCGAAATGATAATCTCCACGCCCTCAATGTTCTTGCTTTCCACAATCTGCTTGAGCAAGATTTCATCTTTCTTCGTGCCCGCGTCGGTGATTTCGGCATAAGTGAGCGGGTTCATCAAAATAACGCCGTTGTCGGTTTTGCTCAACAGAGTAAGCGCGAGTTTTTGCAAGGCGGCAGGGTCGAGCTTTTCCGCTTCAACATCGGTTGCACCGTCATAGATGGATTCAAAACGACCTTCAACGCCCTCAAAAATTGCTTTAAGGAGTGTGCGGCGAACGCTTTCAGAAAGGATTTTCTGAATTGCGCTTTCAAAGTCGACTGCCGAAAGTTTCAGCGTTTCATCGCTGACTTTCAGAGATTTTGCAAAGGCTCTAGGCATCAAGTTTACAGAAGCCAAATCGCCCGCGCTTTCGGCAAACTCGCCGTTTTCGTCCACAGTCGCAAACTCGCCCGCCGATGTGTTCCAGACGGGAATCACGGTCGAACTTGACGCGCCTGACTGAATCGAAAAGCGTGAAAGCAAATCGGTTTTGTCCTCAAGAGCAAAGGCAAGCGTCGAAAGAACGTTGACAGTTCCAGTGCCGTTGAGCTTTACGGCGCGGTTTTCTTTGAGCGCAGTTTGGATTTTGCCAAAAAACGCCGTTTTGTCTGCGTTTCGAGTTTGCCCAGCAATCGGAGCGCCCCGCAATGCAATCATCTGATTGTTCAGCTTTTTCTGTGCACGAATCTGAAAAAGGCGGTCTTTTGCCTTTTCAATTTTGTTGTTCAACTGGTCAAGTTTCTTACTCATTTTTATTCTCCTTTTTTTCCTCTTCCGCGTCTTTGAGTTCCTCTTCAAGCTCTTTTTCAAGCGCTTCAAGTTCCTTTTCTGCTTCCGCTTCGGCTTTCGTTTCATCGTCCTCGCCGTCGCGATTTTCATCGGCTGGCGGTTGCTTTGCCATTGCGTCAATCAGCTTTGACACATTCTCACAGAGCACGTCAATTTTTGCGCTCAATTCATCAATTTTCTTTTCGTCCATTGTTGACCTCTTACTTCTAATAGTCTGACTTTCTGTTTCTGAATAGGCGGGATTTATCACGCAAAGAGAAATCGCCATTAAATCCGCTTTTTGCAAAATACAGATGTCATCTTTAATAGTCCATTCTCGCGGCGTAAACTCAAAAGAAAGCGTTTCGCAATCTCCGCGCTTGATTGTGTCAAAACAGCGCTTTGCAACGTCGCTTTCTCCCAGCGCAAGCAGAAAGTGCAAACCGTCGTCTTTGTCGTCGAGAGTGAGCGTGCCGCTTTTGGTGTTGCCGAGAATCAGCGTTTCATCGTGCGCATAATTTGCATAAACATCATTGTTTGAAATCCAATCAGCAAAACAACCCGCCTGCAATTTTTCACGGCTTGCGTCTGCATATCCGAGCCACATTTCTTCTGAAATGCTGTTGTATGGAATCACGCCCGAAACGACGTGCTGACCGTTTTCGTCATTCGCCCGCACTGATTTTGCACGGCTTCTTAAAATCTTTTCATTCATTATTGACCTCTTGCCTTTAATAGTCCAAAAAGCAAGTTACAAGCAAGAGAAATGCGAATTAAAGCGGGTTTATATATTAAAATACTTGACAAAATAATATAAATGCGGTAATATAAGAAACATACAGAGCGTTGCTCGGTGATTACATTTTTTAGGGAAGGAGTTAAGGCTGTGAGTGATTTCCAGAAAAAACTCCTGCAACGGATTGTGATTGAGCTTGTTGCAGGAGTAATCAAAATCGCTTTTGCTTATATCATTTTTAGAATGACACATTAGCAAAGCACGGCGGCTAGTAGGCATAGACCGAAAACCGCTGTTATTCACAGCATAAACTCTAAGGAGTTTTTATGTCAATATGGACGAAAGACGAAAAGAAAGAAATGCTTATGACTGCGATTGTCAAAGGTGTTGTCGGTGCTGTTGTTTTGGCGGTGATTTTTAAGATTTTCGGGGTGTGGTGATGAGCGAGAATAAGGCAGGAAGACCAAAAGGCACGACGGGCGCGTATAAGGCAGAGAGAGACAAAAAAGGCGTGCAGGTCGCGGTAAGAATGACAGCGGAAGAGCGGGCGATTCTGGAAGAGAGAGCCGAAAAAATGAATATGCCGCTTTCCCGATATATTCACCGCGTGCTTTTTGAGTGGCAATAAACGCCTAAAAAACAAAAAGCCGTAAAACGCAAAAAACGCCCGTTTTTGAGCGTCAAACACATTCCGACGGTAATTTTATCATCTTTTGCGTTTCGTGCGCTCTAAGGGGCGTTTTTTGTGCGCTAAAGGGCTATTGCAGTATTGCGCTTCCAAGCCCTTGCGCTTCGGCGTTTTTCTGCCCGTTTGTAGCGTCATCAATTTGACTGTCAAGCTCGCTTTGTTTGAGCTTTGCACCTGCGCCGAGCGATTTTTCCAATTCGTCCAAAATCGGAAGCAGGCTTGCAGGTCTGTAATGCCAATCACCCGCTTCAATTTCGGGTAAGCCGTTTTCCAATTTTGCCCGCGCCTCGTTCACGCTCAAAAGCCCGTTGTTCACTTCTTTTACGAGCGCGTCAATTTTCGCCGAAAGCGATGTGCGCAAGAGAGAATTATAATTGAACTTGACACAATACCGCCCGCGCTGGTCAATCGGAAGCAGTTTTTGAAAACTCTCTTCAAGTTGCTGCACAATCGGCAGAATTGCGTTTTGGCTGTAAAGCGTCGTGAGCTTTTCGATGTCAAGCCCGCCATTTTCGCCAGAAAGAAGCTCAAAAGGCACGCCGAAAAGCATAGAAATCACTTTCATTTGATAATTTCGGTTTTCGCTCAATTCTTGACTGCGATTGTCTGCCATTGCGTTTTGAAGCGTTTCAAATTTCACGTTGTTTGTTTTCACAATCGGCTTGTAGGCGTTTTCCGCTCCGCCGTAGGTTTGAATGTAGCGTTCACGAAGCGCAAGCATTTGCTCCTCGGTTGCGTTCGGGAATTTTTCACTAATGTCGATAACAAGGCGGGAATTGATACCGTTGTTGAAACTCGAATCCGTCCAACCGTCGAGCTTTGCGTTTGTGTCAAAACACGATTTGCACACATCAAAAATGCTTTTGCCTTTCAGAGTGTCGTAACCGAAACGGCTCGGAATGTGCAAAATCTGCGTTGAATCGTAAGTTTTGCCGTTGTAGTGAAATTGCTTTCGATTCATTTCGTCGCGGTCAACCAGCACATCAGACGGATTCAGACGGAAAAGATTTGTACACGTTCCCTTTTCATCGCGATAAATGTAGAGAAAAATATTGCCCTTGTAAAAATAATCAAGCACAATCTGATAGCGGAAAAAAAAGCCCGTTTCGTCAATGTTCGGTTCTTTGAGCGTTTCAAAAAGCGGGTGATTTTCGGCTTTTTTGCCGCTGTTCACCCAATACACGCCGAAAGACAGCCCCGCAACCGTGGTTGCAATGCGGTCAATGCACGAAAAAGCCACGCCGTCGCTTTCGATTGCACGGAACGAAAACGGAAGGGCTGAACCCAAAAAAAGCGGTTTTGATTGAGCTTTTTTGTTGTATCTCAAATGCGATAATTTCTGAAAAATCGAAACCATAAAAAAAAGACCTCTTGCTTTAATAGTCTTTTCAAAAATCCGTTCAACATCGCGGAAATCGGCGTGTTTCTATTCAGCTTCTAGCGAAATTTCAGCCCGTGCATTGTTTTTGTCGTATTCGTCAAAGACCATTTTGCACGGCACGCACTGTCAGCAATCGTCTGCCAAAATGCCCGCTTTTGGTGTTTATGCGGCTGTTTTTTTTTGCTCGCCGTTTCTCCGTGGAGCGTTATTTCATATCGCGTCATTCTGAATCCTCTCTTTCGATGTGCGGCGCGGGGAGCGGTGCACGCACCGCTTTTGTCAAATCTTTCATAAAGCTCATACACCAGCCCACCAACGCCGCCAAAATTGCCGCAATCAAAAGCCCCTTAAATTTTTCAAACAGGTCAAAAAGGCGTGTTTTCGGGCTTTCTTGCAAGGTTTTCACTTGTTTTTCGAGTTCATCAATCCGCTCTTTTGCCGTCTTTACATCGCCCCGCAAAGAATTGATTTCGGCTTCTAAGCTGTCGCGGATTATGTCTTGACGTTTTACCGTCGCGTCGTAGCTTTCGCTTATCCGCGTTTCAGTGCTTATAATTTTTTGCTCAAGGTTTTTGATGTCGCCGTGCAATTCGCCGATTGATTGCGAAATATTGACGAGCATTGAATACTGATTATTATCTGCGTTTTCCATTGTATCACTCATTTTCTTGCGTGTTGTAGACTTCGCGCAAGGCGTTGTAATCCGCCCGGGTTTGTTCAATCCTGATTTTGTATTCTGCCAGCGCGAAAAAATACGCTTTCGGGATTGTTACCGTGTCGCCGTTGTCGGTCGCACTGCTCAAAATCGGAAAATCAGGGAACACCAATTCTGGCATTATCACGCGCTCCTGCATAACATCAGTTGTTTTGCAAGACACGACAAGCGGAATCGAAACTATTGCCACTATGAAGCATATTAAGCCTTTCATTTGCTACTCCTTGATTTTTTGCTTTTGCCTTGTTTTCAGCTTCCAACAGCTCGCACCTTTTTTTGAATCGCTCCGTGCACAACTTTTCAACGTCAAGCGCGTGATTGAGCTTTTCGCATTTCTTACATTCCATTTTCCACATAAAGCAAAAAATCACAGCAATAAATATACTCACCAAAAAAATAAGCGCAAGAACAAGAAATATTTTCATTTTTATGACCTCTTGCTTTAATAGTCTCTTTCACATAAAATTTTTATCAGAAAGACTATTAAAACAAAGAGGTAATTATGAGCGATTTGAATAGCGTCAATGTCATAGGGCGGCTGGTGCGTGATGTTGAAGTTCGATACACGCAAAACGGAACGGCTCATTCCATTTTTTCGATTGCTATTGACCGTTCTGTAAAAAGGAATGAGCAATGGGAAAATGAAACGTCTTTTGTGGACATCGAAGTATGGGGAAACCGCGCCGAAAGTATCCGAAAATACAGCGGGCGCGGGAAACGCATTTGTGTGAATGGCTCTCTGCTTCAGAAAAAATGGCAGAAAGACGGTGTGAATCATTCAAAAATATGTGTTTTGGCGAATTCCGTTCAGTTGATTGACCGTGTACAAAGCAATTCGCAAAACAGCACCGCGTCATCACAAAAGGCGCAAGTGCAAAACGCCCCACAGACCGCACCGCAACAAAATTATGAGGACGACGATATGGATATTCCGTTTTAATGCGGAAATTGAGAGGTAAAAAATGGCGGGAAACGCAAACAGTGGGCGAAAAAAAATATCTGTTGCTGAAAAAAAACTAAAAGGCACATACCGCAAAGACCGCGATGAAAAGCAAGAAAAAGCCGAAAACGCGGTGATCGCCCTGATTGCGTTTGACCGCAATAGTGAGATAAAAGTGCCTGCGGTTTTTAGCGGTTACCCGAAAATAAAAAAAGCGTTTAAGCTCCACGCGCAGAGTTTAATTCATCTAGGGCTTTTAGCGCCGCAAGATGTGCCTGAATTGACAATGTTGTATGAACTTCTTGCGCAATATACAGACGTTTCGCAATGTTTAAAAAGTGTGGATATTGTGGATAATTTCGAGCAATATCAAGCATTAACGCATTTGCGGCTGAACTTGCAAAAACAATTTTCAAGCCTTGCCGCAAAATACTACATTTCGCCGACCGCCCGCGCAAAGCTCACGCTTGATGTTCTGGAAATCGACAAAAAGCAAAGCGAAAACGAAAGCGCAATCAGTAAAATTCTTTCACAGCGTAAAGTAAAATAAGGCATATCGTTATTTTACTTTTTCGCAGTAAAAAAAATTAAAAACTATGCAACAGCGTTTCAAAGTCTACGGTTTTCGCCTTGTTTGTGCTTGCAAAGACCGCGCGGTCTAATGCCATAATCGACGTAATCACGCTATCGATACGAGCCGACGCGCCTTTATACACTTTGAGCGGCTTATAATTCCCGTTTGCGTCGGGCTTAATCTGCGCATTGCTCAAACACCACCGAGCCACAGGGTTCGCGTCGATAATCTTTTTTTCCAATGCGAGCTTTTCAAATTGCTTCGTCGGGTTTGCAAAGCTCTTTAGCGATTGGTCGGTATCGATAAAGTTGATATGCGGCAAAAGGTCGTTCATCTTGTTCACCACCAAGCGCGAATTCCACCTATCGAATGCACATTCTTTTATTTCGTACTTTTCCGCGTCAGCGCAAAAATCGGCAATCAACACATCATAATCCACCGTCGCGCCCGTCGTTGTTTTCACATACCCTTTTTCAATCCACTCGGTATAATTCACGCTGTCTTTTTCGGTTTTTGCCTTGACCTGCGCTTCTGGAATGTAAAAGCGATGTTTGAAGTAATATTTTT
>ERZ842401.3941-NODE-3941-length-17836-cov-4.126933_pt1 | contig 17836 bp, 24 predicted proteins | sample MGYA00521270_ERZ842401 | MGnify/ENA primary metagenome ERZ842401 (study PRJEB31892, sample SAMEA3878208) | bioreactor metagenome | biome: Moose rumen | place: Sweden | collected 2011-10 | study: EMG produced TPA metagenomics assembly of the PRJEB12797 data set...
ATATGCTTTTATATACTGAAAAATGAAAAACGCAAAAATCAATTTTAAGAGCACAAAATTTTAAAATAAATAGTGTACCCTATTTTTATTTTTTAATCAGTCTAATGCAGTCTACCGTTCCCCTCCCCCACTACCACAACTTTGGCATATGTGATAAGGAGATCCGAGAGAGGAGAGCAAGAGAGCAGAGAGGGGGAGACCAGAGAATCGATAAACAAACACTAAAAAGCCCAGGCAGCATAAATTCGCCTAAACGAATACAACTACCTGGACCTCCTATACGTATTAAAGGGCTTCCTAGACTGGAGTATAACCCATCTTACCTTCTATAATCCAAAACTTACCTATCAATGTATGCTTGGTATCCATCATACCTTCAACCTCATATACATCAATATAAACATCATTCCAACCTTCATAGTCAACCCATACACTATGCAAATAACCCTCCATATAAAGGTCTTCTTCAAGAGTTAAATATAAAAGATACAGATGATTTTCTAAATTAGAAATCTTCCAGTTTACTAGAAACTCCGTGGGCAATGCCTTGGTATCATCCTCTACTATTCTATATGCAAATAAATAATTGGATAACCTTACAGGGTTATCCTTTTTCTTAATCCCAACAAAGGCCCATATTATAGCACCTATGAGGATTAAGGCTATTACTATTGTAAACCAAAACTCCCAAGTCATTCGTAAATCCTTTCCTTACCTGTATAATTAAACAAATAAAAATATCCCTTGAACCTATCCAATTCGTAGACAGCAAACTTAGCATAACTTGCCTCTTGAGGATATACCCTTCCCATACCATAATATATTTCAGGTGCCCTACCACAAATCTGGTATATGGCTTCGTTGATATTTTCTGCTTCTACCTCAATCTTATAGGTCTGGTTGTACCATCTCTTAGGAGGAAACTCCTCTAAGGTACAATCGATAGGACTACTGAAATCTATACCTGATGCTGGGTTGTAGGTTGGTCTCTTAACGAAGATAGAATACCTATGGAGAGGTACCTCATCTGGTTCTTCATTCTTCTTAATAGGCCAATCTGCTGCCTGTATTCTCAAGGATCTTACATATAGGATATTCATAATAATACCTATTACTACACCCAATATAAAGTAACCTGCTTGTGTCATTTCTTTACCTCCTTTTGTAATTTAGTGATAATCTTATCGAAGTAAAACCTAAGCTCGTTATCGGCCTTAAACTTATACCTAATGGATTTTAGGATTTCGATATCTAACCTAGTTTTCTCTTTCTCAAGGTCAGGTTTCTTCTCCTCTTTAGGATATGGAGTAAACCTACATACCTTACCTCTTCTGTTTGCCATGTTCAATTAAAAACTTAATGGTTTCCAATTCCTTTTCATCTAAGCCAAAGTCATATTGTTCATTGGTTTCTTTTACCAATACCGAGATAAATAACTCCCCATCTTCTGAATCAATGAAGGCCTTGGCTGTTTTATTATTATCTTCTATGTAATGTGTCATATATTAAGCCAATAATTTAATATACCTTCTACTATGGTTCTCTCTATAAGCATAAAGCCTACATCTCCGGTGAGGACTTTAAGATCATCTTTGTTGTCCATACATAGGTTCTCTACCAATACTGCAGGACATTTAGTCTTGGTAAGTACAAAGAACTTAGCTTCCTTATCAGGATCTCCATCTGACCAATCCGACCTCATAGCGGTTAAATCTCCAAGGTAATTCTTAGCAGCATTCCACATACAGGTTGCTAATATATCGGATTTGGTTTTACCAGGAGATGTATATACCTCCCAACCTCTTGCTTTCATCCATTGCCCATTACCCGATGCGTTATTATGAAGGCTAACGTAAATTACATTATCCTTACCATACTGCTTTACCAATTCATTTACCTTCTTAACTCGGAAGTTAAGCTCTGCCATTTGTTGATCCTCCCAGTTCTTTGGGAATGCTTTAATATTAATGCCGTCTGGGGCAAGCCCAGGGTAGTCTACTAGAGAAATAAACCCATAACTCTGCATAATTGCTGCTAGATCTTTTGCAAGTTCTCTAGAGAATACTGCCTCTTGGAAGCTTTTATCCGGAGAGAGTTTCCCTGGAATCCAGGGATTCTCCAGATGGGCTGTACCAAATAATATTACCTTACTCATATTACCTCAATTTCTATGGCACCATCTAAGGTGTCGAAGTTATAATTATCTTCCTTTTTAAATCCTAATTTCTCTTCGAATATATCATAACTGTTAGTCTTAAGCCAATGTTCTCTTACCTCTTTGAGGTTAACCTTAGCAGGCCTAATTTGTTCTGACATAAAAGATCCTATTACAAAATACCTCTCATTTACATGAGGGAAATCTGGCAAACTGTAGAATACTACTCCAGCTCTGATATAGGTAATCTTAAGCTTGAAGTATACTATCATACCTCTAATCCTCTTTGGATGTTTAATTCGGTATTCATTCCACTGGTTCTCATTAAGCTCATCAGTAGGACCTTCTCCTTGAGCAAATCCGAACCAGTAGCATTCACCTTCTCTTATGAATTCATGGCAGTACTTTCTACCATAAATATCTCCTATGATACTACTTACCATCCTTGTTGTTGAATATACTGTTGTAACAATCCTTGATGATGAAGAATGGGTATATGATCCAAATCTTCAGGAAACCAGCTAAGAAACCTCGTTCCATTGCCATGTAAGCAGTTGCATCATTGTCTTTGTGTAACCAGAATGCGATAGCAGTTCTAAGAGCTGGGATAAAAGCTACGCCATATACTATGGCAATAATGATCCAAAATGTTTTCATTGTCCTATAAATTTTTCGATGATACTTATAAATTCCTTAAGCCAACCTTGATCGACCATAATATCTTTCTTTTCTATCTCTTGCTTTATTGCAGGAATGAGGTTGATCAACTGAACTCGGTTGATGTAAGCCTCATAGATTTTGTAACCTTCACTCCCAGGTTCATAGAGATAAGCCTTAGCTTCAGATCTTTTGCCAGCTCTTTTAAAGTAACCCTTTTTGAGGATCTCTCTGTTTAATACTATGCCGTTAGCAAGAACAGCAGTTCCATTCTCCTTGTCTACTTTGATAACCTTAGTCTTATCGATAAGATTAGCTTCTACATAGACAACTTCCATTTCAAGTTTGAGCTTTGTCATTGTCGTTGTTGTTTAATGTTTATATACTTATTTATTTATGCAAAATTACTAAAAATTTTTGATATATGCAAATTTTTATATTAAATATTTATGTATAACCTCTGTTTGGTCTTCGAACTTCCCATAGTGGTTACTTGGTAGGTTAGAAATTAGGTTATATATTTGGGTTTCTACATCTTCCTTAGAAGTATTATAGATTGGCCCCAATTTGTTGAAGAGTTCATCATAGAAATCGGAACTCTCATCTATTTGGCAATAATTTTCGTACCAATTTACAGTTACTTTGTACATACAATCCTATATTTTATATTATTACAATATCATATAGAACTCCGAGTATAAGATGTTCTCGGCAATACTCATATCCATTTTATTATAAATCATTTAAGTTATGGCAGTTAATGAAAGACAGTTGGCCTTTGCTAAAAGGGTCTACCAAGCAGCAATGGGTGGAGAGATACACCCACTTTTTGTAACAGCTCAAGCTGTCCTAGAAACAGGATGGGGAGCTCATACTATTGGAGAGAATAATATTTTTGGTATTACCAAAGGATCATGGACAGGTCCTACTGATATGGTAGAAACCAAGGAGTATTTTAGTCATGACAGAAAGACATTCACTCCACCCGATAAGATACTCAGGAAAATAAAAATAGACAGTGGACGGTGGCAGTATATAGTAAAACGAGCTTTCCGTCATTATGAAACTCTCGCAGAATGCCTTGCAGATCATACTTCAATCTTTAAAAAGTCGATGTATGAAGATGCCTGGCCCTACAGAAATGAGCCTTTAATGTTTGCTTTGAAGATCACTGATAATAATAAAGCGAAATACGCTACTTCTCCGTCGTATTATAACAGTTTACGATCTTTAATCATCACTCTTGGCTCAAAAGAAACATGGTTAAAGACAGTAGAAAATGAAAATAATCCAGAATAAGATCATACCATTTCCGGGATACTTAGCTATCAACATTTGTGGTGTAGTTTTTACCAGAGATAAGGAAAAATTCCTTAAAAATCCAGCCTATAGGAGACATGAGTACACTCATACTCTCCAGTGGAAGGAACTTTGGTACGTTGGTTTCTTACCAGTTTACTGTTATTACTACTTAAAGAACAGGATTTGGTTTAAAATGAACCACAAAACTGCTTATAGACACATACCGTTGGAGGCAGAAGCTTATAATACTCAGAACACAGACTGGTATAATGAGCATAGAGAGAAGTTTGCCTGGAAATATTATCTCAAAATGTTAAGGTAAGATGAAAAAAACTAGAGTGTTAGGGGTAGCAGCAGGTGGAGGCGCTTTGCTGCTACCTTTTTTAAACGACAAAACCTACAAAATTCTTGGCAATGTAGAGCCAAGAGCTGTATTTCACACTAAGAAAGAAGAAAATTGGCGACTAAATTTTGGAAAAATACCTTTCGAAACCGCTTTTTTCGACTTAAAGAAGCGTCCAGACATCATAGTAGGCTCTCCAGATTGTGGTGCAAGCTCTACAATGCGGCTTTCAAAGGTAAAAGAACTTGGAAACCCGGAATCAAACAGAACAATTAACCTTTTGATTCAGGCAGTTTTAACTTATAAACCAGGAATTTTTCTCCTTGAGAACGTACCTAAGCTTTTAAACCTGATGCCAATAGAAGTGTGGAAGAAGATTTTCAAGAAATATGACCTTCTTTTTCACAATCATTCTATGTTGGATCTTGGTAACTCTCAAGCATCAAGGAAAAGGTTATTAATTATAGGTATTAGAAAAGGTAGTTCTAAGTTTAATAAAGAAAATTTCCAAAGAATATTCCAAGTTAACACTCCAAAGGTAACTAGAAATTTACTGGAGGCACCGTATTTTGAAGGTGGAAATAATAATTATATGCCGCCGAAAAATAAAATCTTGGCGATGTATGATTATCGTAAATTACCAGAGAAGGAAAACCTTACAGTTAAACGTATACACTACCTTTGGACTCATGACTTTAGGTCTGAGAAGAAATGGCCTATTAAAACAGCTAAGATGTCTACCCTTCCAGGAGTATATAGGTTAGAATCTGATAGACCTCCTCTTACTGTAAGACCAGCAGATAGACAGTTTAGACCTGATGGATGGCCATTGGGAATAAACGATATTCGAAATATTATGGGATTCCCTGATACTTTCAAGGTTTACTATGATGAGAATGATCCTATATACTGGTTGAATAAGGCTAGGAATGTGTTTGCAAAAGGTGCTGTCGTAGAAACAGGAATCTGGTTCAAACGTTGTTTAGAAACTAACTAGTTCCTCGCACGCGTATTATAAGGATTAAGATTATTAATTCTATGATTTATTAGTAAACTAATAAATACATAGAATAGATATACTTTAGATAAACTAAAGTATATCTAGTAAGAAAGTAAGAATTATAGCGTATACGTACACGCATATATACACGTAAAAGCGATGAAATACAAAATTGCAACATTCTTGTTACTTGGGATTACTATTATCCTATGCTTTGGTTATTTACACCAAAAGCAGGAGATCTCAAAACTTAATGCACAATCGAAAGTTATAGGTAAGACTGATACCATATACGTAAACAAACCATATAAACCTGTAAAAGAATATGGTACTCAGTTACTACCAAGATATGTCTTCCTTTACGGAAATACTTGGACGGACAAGAAAGAAAGGGACAACATAGCTGATACGATCAGTAACCAAGTATCAAAGGAAGACTCCCTAGTTCAAATGCTCCTCAGTAAGGAAGATCTCAGTCTTTCCTTCTTCAGGCCTTCGACTGAGTCTTTCTTCACTGAGAAGTTTAATTTGGATTTGGAAAACTTTTCATATAATTGGGTAAACGGAAACTTAACCCAGAAAAAGGTAGGATTCAAATTGAAGTTAGAACCCTATGTTTATGCCAAGTATCGGTACTTTAATCGAATGGCAGATGCAGGTATAGGAATTTCATTCAAGACTCGGAACCTACATTATAAACTGGGTCTAAATGGATTTTATTATCCTTGCCTACAAGATAAATTAGGCACAGATCTAGAGTTTTCAATCACCTATAACTTGAGTAAATAATGGCGAAGAAAATAGAAACTCCTAGTAGCCTAACCAAGGAAGAACTTAAAACCTTGGCAAAGGTTGCAAACGATGTTTTCTTTTTCAGCACCTTCTGTTATGTAATACATCCGGTAAGGGGAAAAACTCATTTCTACCTCTACCCGTACCAGAAGTCAGTACTCTATCAATTCGTTCTTCAGCGATTTAATATAATCCTGAAGTTTCGACAGGCCGGTATTACCGAGCTCATCTCTATGTACTGTCTCTGGTTAGCTATGTTCCATGACAACAAGAAGATAAACATTATCTCCATCAAGGACACCGTTGCCAAAAAGGTACTACGCAAGATTAAGTACATGTACAAGAATCTCCCGTGGTATATGCAAACGCCGATCATTAACGGTCGTCCTGGAGAGTATGGCTCCGCCAGTACAATGGAATTTGCCAATGGTTCATTCATTGAGTCGATTCCGACATCCCCTGAGGCTGGACGTTCAGAAGCATTAACACTGCTCGTCATCGATGAGGCTGCCATGGTCCGCTGGGCTGGACAAATTTGGGCTGCCGCACTTCCGACCCTGTCTACCGGTGGTTCTGCTATCGTGAACTCCACGCCTTTGGGAATGGGTAATTTCTACCATTCAACTTGGGTAGATGCTATGGCCCATGCCAATGAGTTTAATCCTCTTCGTTTATACTGGAGAATGCACCCTGAACGAGATGATCGCTGGTATCAGACGATGTCCAAAAACCTTGGTGCACGACGAACGGCACAGGAGATAGATGGAGACTTCCTCGGATCTGGTAACACCGTTTTCGATTTGACCGATATCAAGGCCATCGAGGATTGCTTAACTGATTACCCAGCCATTGTAAAACGAATGAATGGTCAGTACCGCCAATTCACCAAGCCGGCGAAAGGAGTGGAATACTTCATCGGTGCCGACGTTGCTACAGGCCGTTCAACTGACTATTCTTCGTTTACATGTATGGACAAAGCGGGAGAAGAACAATGCGTCTATAAGGGACGAATTCCGGTGGATAAGTATGCCACTCTCTTAGGAGATACCGGTAGACTTTATAACTGGGCATTACTTGCTCCTGAGTCCAACGATGTGGGATTGGCAGTTACATCTAAGTTACAGACTGAGGGATACCCTCGGCTGTATTACTATCAGAAGATGCTGAAAAAGAAAGGTAAGCACAAGCCAGAAGTAGATGCTTCTCCTGGCTGGCTTACAACTACCAAGAATAGAACTACCATAATTGAGGGACTTGAGGAAGACGTTCGAGAAGAGAACGTAATAATCAAGGACCCCTTTTTTGTACAAGAAGCATACACCTTCATATATGACTCTTTAGGTAGACCTGTTGCTATGGGTAAACATAGATTGAATACCCAAGCAGCAGATGAAGGTGATGATGATCTGGTATATGCAGATGATGATATTTTTGGTAAAGCCATCTGTAATCACATTCGCAAGAGTAAAACAAACATAGTAGTACAACCAAGATGAAGAACCCCTTTGCATTCTGGAGAAAGAAACCTAAGGTTGAATCTCCTCCTCCTGTTGAAGCCAACAAGGAGGGAATTAAATCAAAGGTATCTTCTATATCTCCTGGTCGGGTATCTGTCCCGGAAGATTCTACAGACTTTACTTCTACTTTACATGGTCTTACTCAAATGGTAACCCCATCATTTAGAGTAGAGGTAATTCAGTTGATTCGTAGGTTATATAAGGTTAATCCTGACATGGCAATCGCTATTCAGGAAACCTTTAAACTTGCGAACACTGGTCATATGGTTACCTTCCCGAACAACACAGATCAGGAAGCAGAAAAGATGAGAAACCACCTCAAAGAAGCTACTAAGAAGTGGTCTGCTTACTCTGCAGGTATAGATGGCCTTGTAAACAAAATGATTGTCCAACTTATGGTTGGAGGAGCTATTTCCGTAGAAGGAGTTCCTAACAATGATCTGGATGGTCTGGCAACAATTCTCTTTCTTAAACCTGATAACATCAAGTTCAAGAGAGAGAATAATGGTGTTTACCAACCTTATCAACGTAATGAGAACTTCATGGTAAAGAATCTTGATTACATCAAGCTAAACACAGAAACCTATGTTTATGCTGGTATGTATAATGATACTGATGAACCATACGGAATTCCGCCATTTATGTCATCACTTGACTCAATTAAAGGTCAACATGACATGATGACAAACTTTAAACATATTATGGAGCAGATGGGATTCCTTGGATTCTTATCAGCTAAAGTTGCTAAACCTGACCCATATCCTGATGAGAGTAATAATAGGTATGAGGCCAGGCTTAATCGTACTCTTCTTCAGACTAAACAGAACCTGAAGGACGGTATGAAAGATGGTTTGGTAGTAGGTTACATGGATGACCATGAGTTTGAAATGACTTCTACTACTAAAGATCTTGGCAGTGCTGATAAACTTTGGAATCTTAACCAGCAGAGAGTTGCTAATGGTCTAGGTATCAATGGCAATATCATTGGAGTTAGTGGAGCTAACACTGAAGGTGGTATGGGTATTATTCTTTCTAAGATGATATCTCAGCTTCGTAACATCCAGATGATAGTATCTTATGTGTTGGAGTTCCTTTATAACCTTGAGCTTCGCTTAGCGGGCTTTAATAATAAGGGAATAAAGATCACATGGGCTACCTCAACTATTGCTGATGATGTCAAAGTACAGCAGGCATTGCAGTATAAGATAGCTAATTTGAATGCTCTATATCGAGATGGTATTATAGGTCAGGCCCAATATGCTTGGGAAATGGGTTATGATTCTCCAGATCAGAATGAACCTCGGGTAGATCCAGAGGATCAAGCTGGTGTAAAGAAGGAGAACTATGATCCAGATGACCCTGCTAAGAAAAAGAAAGATCAGGATAACGAGAACAAATCTGCTCGTAGGTCCAGGGATAAATCTAAATCTACTCCGAAACGAGGTGATCAAAAATCAAATCCAAGATAAATGCCACCAGTAATTTTACATTCGAACCCTGAACATATAGATTCAATGGTAGTGGGTCAGGGTCACACTATCTTGGTTGGTAACTTGCCAGAACCCATAGATGCTCAGGAATTTAATGAGAAGTTCTATGAGTGGCATAAACCAACTCAGGAGTCAATTCAACAGCTTGGATTGTTTGGAGGTAATATTAATTACCATACATATTATCCAGAGCTCAAAGAGGAAGACTTGAAACCTAAGGAAGAAGAATTTATTGAACCAGTCTTTAGACTCTTGTCGGCAACCATAGTAAGTAAAAATTGGATGCCTACTGACTTTGGTCAGGGAGATGTTTTAAAACGGTCCATTAAATTAATGCTTGGGCAAACGGTCAACTGTGATCATGAAACTGATATCGGTAATGCCATTGGTGCCGTATCTAAAGTGATGTGGCAGGAATCCTACAAGGATGGTAACATCTATGTACCTGCTGGTATGAATGGAGTACTTAAGATAGATGGTAAGGCAAATCCTCGTATTGCTCGAGGAATCCTGATGGAACCACCTTCTATTCACAGTAACTCTGTAACAGTACAATTTGCTTGGGACAAGTCTCACCCAGAAATGGATGATAACGAGTTCTGGGATAAGATTGGTACTTACGATTCTAAAGGTAACATGGTACGAAGGATAGTAACCAACATTGTCCGCTACCTGGAAACCTCTCTTGTATCTCATGGTGCTGACTCATATGCTCAGAAGATTGGAGCTGATGGTAAGATAATTAATCCCGGTTTTGCCAACAGAACTTGGAATAGTTATTCTGAATATCAGAAAGAGTCACCAAAAGTGTATGCTTTCCAAGATTCTAAGGAGTTGGGTAAACAAGATGAAAACCATGACGATACTCTACATTTAGATAATAAGGATCCGAAAAATAGTGAACCAAAAAATAATTCGAAAATGAATCAGGAATTAAAAGAATTTCTCGAAAAGCTTTTTGGTGATAATATGCTTCAGCTTGGCGAAGGTCAGGAAGCTAGCGTTGAACTTGCCCTCCAGTTGGTAGGTACCGCTGTAAAAGACCTGGCTTCTCTCAAGGATCAGCTTACCACCAAAGACAATGAGATTACGTCTCTTCAGGCAGAAGTTGCTAAGAAGGACACAGAGATTGCCAACCTTAATGAGATGGCTACTGTAGGTAAGAATCACATCGCTTCTCTTCGTGAAAGCACTGTTGCTACCTATAAGAAGCTTGCAGGTGAGCATGTAGATGAAACCATCGTTACGATGATCAATGCCGAGACCACAGGTCTTCAGACCCTTCTCTCTTTGAAGAAGGATTATGAGGCCCGCTTGGAGGAGAAGTTCCCTCTCCATTGTGCTAAGTGTGGTTCTCATGACATCAATCGTGCATCTTCGGCTGAGGAGAAACACGATGACACTACTCAGAATCAGGAGCAGCCCGGAGATACTCAGGCAGCCCTCAACACTCTGTATCGAAACAAAATTTCATAATTAATTAAAAGGTAATAATATGAACATTGTACAGTCGGGTAATAAGCTGACTCTGTACGGTCAGAAAACCCCTCGTGTTTCGATTTACAAACACGAATCACACAAACTTCATCAGGCATTTAACGTAAAAGAAGGTGCTACCATCGTTCAGGGTATGCCTGTTGCATTAACTAAAGAAGGTGCTGCTAACCTTCCTGTAATTGAACCATACACTGGTACTGGAGTATATCTCGGTATTGCTGTTACAGATTCAGTAACTCCTGCTTATGCTGGTCAGCGTGCTTACCCAATGGAGGTAACCGTAGCAGTAGAGGGATTTGCTATCTGTCACTATGCAGCTGCCGCTGCTATTGTTCCTGGTTGGGTAAAGCCTAACCTTACCTCTGGTGCTGTAACGGTTATGGATAATCGTTACACTGCTGTTGAACAGTCAGAGTCTTCTGGTTCTCTAGTTGAGAGTAAGTTCATTGCTCTTGCTCCTGCTTCTGCTCCTGCAAGCGGTGCTTATGAGTTGGTACCTGTTCTCGTACGTTAAATTAAATATTGAGTAAAGAATATGGAAACAAAAATTGATATCACAAAGATGCAGGCCGAAGACTTCAAGAAGGAGTTTAAGGGTATGGTCCTCTCCCTTGAGAGCGTACGTGCCGGAGGCCAGAACAAGAAACCTGTAGACATTTCCTTCGAGGAACTGGTACAGGGTAAGTGGGGTATCTCTCTTGCAACTCTGTTCGAGAAGATTGAGATGAATCCCAAAGTTGACACGATGCAGAACATCTTCGATATGCCTAACCAGGATATTCGTTGGATTGTTCCTGAGATCATCCGTGCTGCCATCACTACAGGTATGCGTGAGGCTCCGTTCTATCCTACTATCATCCAGGGTGATCAGCCAATCAACGGTCTGACCGCAATTCAGCCGTGGGTGAACATGTCGGATGCTGCTCCTGCTAAGATTAACGAGGCTGAGACAATTCCTCTGGGTACCGTTTCGTTCGGTCAGAAGAGTGTTACCCTCTTTAAGATCGGTAAGGGATTCAAGCTCACCGACGAGGTTCGTAACTACGTTTCTATCGACATCCTCGGTATCTACCTGCGTGACTTCGGTATTCAGCTGGGTTATGCTCTGGATACTCTGGCTTTGGATACTCTGTTGCTTGGTAACAAGCCTGATGGTTCAGAGGCTGCCGATGTAGTTGGTGTAACTACGGCTAATACCCTTACTTATAAGGATATGCTCCGTATCTGGATCCGTGGTGCACGTATCGGACGTAACTTCACCACAATGATTTCCGCTGAGGATATCGCTCTGAGTCTCCTTGATCTACCCGAGTTCAAGCAGCGCAGCCAGGGTACAACAGAGGCTACTCTGAATCTCCATACTCCTGTGCCAAACACCGCTGATATGTGGATCCATCCAGGAGTTCCTGCAAATGACATCGTGATGGTTGATCCTCGTGCTGCTCTGGTTAAGCTGACTGCTAAGCAGTTGATGCTTGAGTCTGAGCGCATCGTTTCGAACCAGACAGAGGCTGTCTATGCAACTCTGACCACTGGATTCTCTAAGATCTATAACGATTCAGTTATCGTACTCGACACGACCAAGGCCTTCGCAAGCTATGGATTCCCCGAGTACATGAACAAGGATCCTTACATGCTGGTGAACCTCGAGTAAAAACGCTTTGGATCATTTGAGAGGGAGCCGGCCCCTTCTAAAGGTCTACCGCTCACCTCTCTCTTGGTCCGTTTAACCACCTAAACAATAGGAGAAAATATTATGCCAAAATTTATCACATTAGGTCCTAAAGCTAATGGCTTTTTCGACCAGACCACAGGTATCACCATTGCACGTGGTGAGAAAGTAGAAATTAATGATCGCCAGTTGAGATCACGTCGTATTGCTATGGCACTCAATTCAGGTCATCTGATATTCGCTCAGCCTGACCAGGAAGTTAAGAAGGAGAAGGAAACAGACCTTCAGAAGCTTGACAAAAAGTTGAAGGCTCAGTATGAAAAGGGTGTAACCCTGGACAAGATGTCTAAGGATATCACGATGGATCAGGCTAAAGCTTTGGCTGAGACCCACGAAATTGAAGTTGCTGAAGGTGACACTGTAAAGGATATCATCGAGGCTATCATTGAAGACTTTAAAGAAGAGAAGTAAAATATGAACCTAGCTTTCGTATATGTTGCGAAAGGCTTGGAAGTTTCTTTTAAGGTACTGAACAAAGTCCCAGCCGATGCAACAGTTGGCTGGGACTTTGGTGTTGTTGGAGGAGAAAGTTCAGAACTTAATCCTACCTTCACCTATGAAAGTCCTGGCTATTACACCGCAACACTTACAGTCACTGAGCATCCTGTAGGAGGAGAACCAGTAGTTTCAGAAGTATCACAAATCCTATTAGTTTCTGACGGAGATGTGAAAACTCACCTGAATGACTCCATCTATAACCTCATTGACTTATATGTACCTGCTAACTTGGTAGATGATGGTATGACTTTGCAACAGAAGACAACCTTCATTCAAAAGTGGCAATTATATTTGGGTCCTCTAGTGAATCATTGTATTCCTATGGAAGAATATACTAATGAACTTTACTATGAAGGACTAGAAAACCAGCTGGTAATGGAATTGGCAGTATGGGATTTTCTTAATATGCAGATTGTTTCCTTACTTACCGGAACTGGGCAATATATTGATTCCCTTACTTATCAATCAGTTAATACTAATGGTGAAGGTGAGGAAGAAGAACCAACTGGTGATGATCAGGCTACTGCAGGTAGAGTAAAGAGAATTCAGACTGGTCCAACAGAAGTAGAATATTTCGATGAACTATCTGACTCTCTATCAACATTGTACAAGGCCTATTCAGAAGCTCTTAAACCTAATGGTATCATAGATGTCCTCAGGCAGAATCTTTGTAACTTAGCTTCTAGGTTGCGTATTTTCTTGCCTATGTGTGACAATGCTTATAAACCAGTTAAGGTACCAAGAGTGGTTAATCGTAGACACCCAAAAGGTATAGATGGACCAAATCCACCTACAATCTTAACACATAGATAATAACAATTTAAACACTTAAAATATGAACGACGTAATGACGGTACTTGACCTTATCAAGCAGATTGCGATTGCAGTAGGAGTTATTTCTGGTAGCTCAGTATTAACAGGCTTAGTTAATGCCGTGGCAAATATTCAGAACAAAACAGTGAAGCACATTATCTCCTGGGCCTTGCCTATTATTGTGGCTTTGATCCTGTGTGCTGTAGGAACAATTTCCTTCGGTTATGGTAACTGGGATTATCTTGCAGCAGCTGCAGCAGGTGCTTTAGTTGGTGGTGCTTCTAACGGTCTTTATGACTGGGAAGTTATCAGCAGTATTATTGACAAGTTCTACGAGCTCTTTGGTCACAAAACAACTAAGTAACTATGGCAACTAAGAAGCGTTCTAGATATGTTAGGAATGCTGATTGGGATAGGTATAAACATGTTGTTCAAAAGTTTCTTGAGGATGATTCTGGTAGACAAACTATAGGCTGGTGTAGGCATATAGATCAGATGCTTTTTATGGGTGAAGATAAGATACCAAAGTATACTCTTATACTCATAGAAGCACTTTGTTACTATAATGCTTTTCGTAACTGGCCTATCAACAAAGCTACAGTTTCAGGAGAACTTGATGATGAAAATCTGGTTATCCTCATACCTAAGTCAGCTATCCAGCAGTTTTTAAATAAAGATGGGTACTTTCAGTTTAACTGGTCAGAGGATAGGTTTATCATAAATGGTATTCCTTATAAACCAGATGGAGATACTGAAGTAGCCCAGGCTAAAGATGAGCCAATTGTATTTCAGATTATTCTTAAGAGAGATAGGGACACCATTATAAAAGCTGAAGATTTCGATAATGCTTTGGCTGATATTAATGGTGTTCCTTTTTTGGATATATACAGTAACGTATTTACAGGAAAGGTTTAAATTATGTACAACAGCCAATATTATACTTGTGAGCAAATTGATGAACGTTTGTTACAAGGTTATGTAGATGATTATAATACTCAAACAGAACAAAATTTAACCAAAGCTCAGTTTATAGCGTTGTTAAAACATCTTTTTGATGCTTTTGGTGAAATAGGTATTGATAATGAACCTACTCCAGATAGTGAAAACTTAGTGAAAAGTGGTGGAGTATATGGTTTGATAGAATACCTAATAGATTATCAACTTTTTGATGATGCTGTAGAGCTTGTAGGAAATAATACGCCTTATCATTATAAGGTATTTGCCAATATATCTAATTCTTTATTATCTAAGCGTATAGGTAATAATATTAAGGTTGAAGTTGGTAATATAACTACAGACTTGACAGCTAGGGAATCTTTTGTTCAATTAGTTCTCTTTAATTCAAATGGAGGTTACGCATTAAGAGAAGGTATTGGAGCTAATACCTCTAAATCTTTTATAATTCCTTCTGATGCAGTAAGAGGTGAGTTACGTTTTTATACTTCTGTAGAATCTCCAGATACTTCTGGTTATACATATTCTATCAGTAATGTAAATGTAGAATTGTCTGGTGCTACTACTTCTATATATGATCAGCTTAGGGATTTAAAAGAAAATAAAGTTCCAAAGAGTGATATTATACAGGAGGTTACTGAAAATCAGACGAGTAAACTTCCAAGTTCTGATGCTGTTTATAAACATACTAAGTGTTCAGCTGGTAAAGCTTCTGGTGTTAGTATTACTGATACTACTATATCGACCGATATACCATTAAAGGCTAATAGAATTTATAAGATATATCTTAAATCAGATACGCTTATTTCTTCTTCTGATCCCAGGAAGGGGTTATGGGTTTCTGATGAACAAGGTACTTACGAAAGCCAACATCAAATTAAGAGTTTTACTTCAGCTGAAATATATGCTGGAGCTACTTATATTTATACTCCAAGTGAAGATTGTTATCTACGTGTTAGAACATGTGAAAATGGTATATCTTGGCATACAGAGGTTTATTGTTCAATTTTAGACTTTAGTATTTATACTACTGATCAGCTTAGGGATTTAAAAGAAAATAAAGTTCCAAAGAGTGATATAGTACAAAATTTAAGTAATCAAGAAAATAAGATACCTAGTTCTGCAACTGTTCTCAGAGCATTAACTACTCAATTGGCTGAAATGAGTGGTGTAACTAAAACAACTGCTCCCGCTGCTACAGACATTTTACTTAAAGCAGGAAGCCCTTACAGAATATATGTTAAGACAGAAGAACTCGTTGATATAACTGATAACCGTCAAGGATTGTGGACAACTCTTGAAAATGGTGGTACATCTACTTGGGCTCAAATAACCAGATTTACTCCTCAGCAGATGTATGAAGGTGTATATTTTGATTATACTCCCTCTAATAATGTATATCTGTGGGTTAGAACATATAGAGTAGGAGACCATTATACCTGTAGTGTATCTGGACTTATAACTGAGTTACCAACAATTGTACGTGGTATTCGTAAAAGTTGTGAACAACTTAAAGAACAAGTAGATTCTAATACCGAAGACATAGATGAACTTAAACTTTTATTGGAAGACACCATATTCTATAACAATTCATGCCAAAAAACTGGTACAGGAGCCTCTCAACCATTCGATGTTATCAAAACCATAACAAGGGCTGAAGTAGAACCATTTATAGGTAAAAATCTTACTGTAGAAGTCGGAAATATAGTATCTGATTTACCTGAAGGGAGAACTGCTTTTCAGTTGGCTTTTTATGAAGGAAGTTCTTATATAAAGCGTGTAAAAGTAGTGGCTAATACTACTTCATTGATGGAAATTCCATCTAATGTTACAAGTATACAAGTAAGATTTTATACTGCTTATGCCTATAATGATACTGCAGGGTTTGTGTATAGCTGTGATAATATCAAAGTCTATGTACCATCTGAGTATAATTATGACTCAGCTATCAATAGTTTACAAGAGCAGGTAACAGCTAATGCAGAGGATATAGGAGAACTTCAGGGTCAATTAGAACAAATAGAGGAAGTTATACCGACATTATCTCCTTTAAATCCTTGGAATGGTAAAAATGTGGTAGTTTGGGGTGATTCTATAACTGCTCAAGGTAATGGTGATAATCCAGGTACTTCTTCATTTATGTATTGGGCTAAAACGCTATTAGGATTTGCAAACCTTTATCAAAGGGGTGTAGGTGGTCAGACTTATATTTGGAATACCTCTGGATGGTACTGTAAGGCTCAAGGTGGTAATGGTAATTATGTGAATCGTTATAAATACGATGCTCAAGGTCAACAACTTAATGAGGTCGTAAGTCCAGAAACTGTTACTTCTCAGGAAATAGCTAATATACAGGCTCACTATGGTTATTCTATTGAAGTACATTACGGTTGTTTCTGTTCTTGGGATAGAATAAAGGCTATGATCCCAGAAAATATTAGAACAACCATAGATTTGATAATCCTATGTGGCGGCACCAATGATCATAGCAGAGTAGAAGAAGTAGAAGTTGAAGGTGATATGTCTGCTGCTGAGCCTGAATGGGTGGCTAATAATAATACCGATCCAACTTGGGCTGCTGATAATACCTATTATAAAGGTGGCGACTATGACATAACTACATTCTCAGGAGCTATTGCATCAACTATTATGAAGATGCTTACATGGTGTCCAAATGCAGTAGTGGTTCTTGCTACTCCATTCCCAAGATTTAATCTTAGTACTAAGATGCAGTATGTTAACAATCATGATCTTTCATTCCGTAGGCTTTGTGAGATTGAGGACACTATTGCTCATTTTGTAAGTACTGATGTTATTGATGCTAATGGTAAGTGCAATATTAACGGAGTTAATTATGCTAACTATCAGACTGATGGAGTTCATCCTAATTTAGAGGGTAGAAAAATGTATGGTAGAGTATTTGTAAATGAGTTAATACGTATAGCTAATAAAATTGGATAATGACCTTTGATGAGGAACAAGAATTATTAAACCTCACAAGGCAAAATAATTTTTTACTCCGGCAAATATGGTCAGATCGGAAGAGCACACGTCTGAACTCCAGTCACGGCTACATCTCGTATGCC
>ERZ842401.3942-NODE-3942-length-17832-cov-3.781909_pt1 | contig 17832 bp, 17 predicted proteins | sample MGYA00521270_ERZ842401 | MGnify/ENA primary metagenome ERZ842401 (study PRJEB31892, sample SAMEA3878208) | bioreactor metagenome | biome: Moose rumen | place: Sweden | collected 2011-10 | study: EMG produced TPA metagenomics assembly of the PRJEB12797 data set...
CATGCAGCAGATACACCGTGATATCATGCGCTGCATTGCTCTCAAAAAGAGACTTTAGCATCACATAGGTGTATGGCACATAGTATTCATTTAGGCAGGACGCTACATTTATCATATCCTGTTCATAATGTTTATTCATATATTAGTTTTAATCTGTCTGTTTCATTTTATCAATTACATTTATCATATTCTTCTTTGCAGGCTCATAGTCTCTGCATTTTGAGTAGCAATCACGCGCCTCATCATTATACCCAAGGCACTCATATATTACCCCCATATTATAGTATGACAGAAAGCTGTTAACTCCTTTTGTCCGGCACTCTTTGCATCCGATGGCACTTTCATAAGCTCTGATCGCATCAGAGAATCTGGCGTTTTTCATATAGATGAGCCCCATCACAAAAAGATAATCAGCATCATGGGAAAATGTGTCAAACACGCCCTCCAAAAGTAGCGCTTTACTGTCCTCGCCCAGATTTATCAGGGAATATCCATACGATACCACCATGTCTATAACATACTCTTTTCTCTCATCCAGGTCGTATGACAATCCCTCGTCAAAGCATTTAGCCGCATTATGATAATCATGCTTAAAGTAATACGACTTTCCCAGCTGATAAATAACATATGCTATCTTATCATCCGGCGCATCCTCCTCACGTAGCGCACCAAGCTCATCCTCCAAAAGTCTGATATTTCTATCCGCCTTTTTTTCTATAGCCTCGGGACTTAGCATATATCCGTCATGATCTATCACTATACCGGTGCGCACACGCCTGACCGCGCCTGTGTTATGCACAACCACATTCCCATCATCGGCCTTTGAATCATGCTCACCAGTCAAACCGTAAACGGCTATCCCTCCCGTAGCTATCGGCACCAGCTGCTCGTGGATCCGCCCCTCATACCTGTGATGCCTTCGTGAAAAGATACGTGGTATCCATTCATTATTGATCCGATCCTGCCCATCATAGACATAATGATTTTCCCGCAGGATCAGCCCCACGCTATCCTCAGCATCCAAAAAAACTTTTTCTATATCATCCATCACGAAGCTTTCAATATACTCGTCCGTATCCAAAAGCAGGATTGTGTCATTTGAAGCCTGCCCTATGCAAAAATTCTTTGCAGCAGCAAAATCATCACACCATTCAAACTCATAGACCCTGGCATTGTGCTTTTTTGCTACAGTATTGCTGTCATCTGCTGATCCGGTGTCCACTACCACAAGCTCGGCCCCGTCCCCGATGTGGATATGGTCCTCTATGACACTAAGGCAATGCTCTAGCTTTTCTGACTCATCCCTTGTTATTATGCAGATCGAAAGATTCCTCATTTATCTCCCTCAAAAGCTATATCCAACATCCGTGTAAGTACTTTCTCTATGGTAAAATAATCCCGTACCTTCTGCTGTCCGTTTTTTGCTATATCAGCGCGCTCAGATTCGTGCGTCAGGTAATACTCTGTCTTTTTAAGCATATCATCACAGTTTTCATAATATACAAACTCTTCACCGGGCACAAAGTCATACATAAAATCAGTCTGATAGTTTGTCAGCAAAAATCCCCCGTATGCCATGATATCCATACAACGGAGAGGGATCCCCGTCTTTATACTGCGCAGTGAAATATTTATATTTATCCTGCTGTCATGAAACACATAGGGCATCTCGTCCTCATATCTGGCTATACCCATATTCTGTATTCCCGGAAGCTTAAAATCACTGTCAAGGGTAAAGAGCTTGATATTGTAGTTTTTGCCAAACCTCTCTCCCAACGCTGTCATATACTCTATTCGCTCCTCCGAAGTGATCTTTCTGTTTATAAAGTAGTCTGCATAGCGAAATCCGTCTGTCTCTATGGTCCGGTCTCCCTTTGGCACCGGATATATCTCCTGCAGACGAGCCAAAATCTCATCGCTTAAAAGCTCCTCCACAAAGTTGTATCCCGAAATCTTTTTTTGAGCGTCCATAACCCCACGCAGATACCCCTCCACATAAGGTGCCTTTGAAAGATCCATTCTGTCGTAAAAGTTATGAGCCTCATTGTAGAGCGCGCCAACGAAGGACACATCCGCGAAGCATCTGGTCTTATCATATTTTCTGGTAAGCAGCACATCCATCTTTTCAGGCATCCCGGGAAGCACCATGTAGTGAACATTGGAAAGACCTCCGCTCTGGAAAAATTCCGCTAAAGACGAGTCAAACAAAAACACATGATTGGTAGGAAAAGCCAGCGTGTACGAGTAGATGTAGCTGTATGGACTGTCATACAAAAATGAAATGTAGGGAAGCTCCAGATCCCTGCACGCCAGTGCCACTGCGGGAAAATAGTTGTATGAAAACACAAAGTCCGGGTGAGACCTTTCTGCGAACTCCTTAAATGCCCGGTCAAAATCATCGCTTTCATCGGAGTTATAGTCATCATGAATAAATGAAACCACCTCGTGACCCATGTCACGAAACGCCGCCTTTGTCTCATCCCTGTCAAAGCATTTCCAGTCTAAAAAAATGATCTTCATAGCATCCTTCGTTTCAACTCATCTACATAACGCAGCATGATGGGATCCTCCACCTTGTTGCAGTTTACCGAAGCCTCGTACACCTCGGTGGCGTCATCACGCTTTAGATCGCCTACCGGCCAGCCCCGGCGGTTTTTCTCGATGATCTGCGCCTCCGACTTTGAAAAATAGTGGTTGATGCGCAGGATATCACAGTGATTGTCATAAAAATAAATAAACGGGATTATCGATCCGTGCTCGGATATAGTATAGTAACCATCACGATAGTGTCCGTTGTGTGGATTGTCGATCAGGGTCACCACCCGGGGATTATAAATGGTCTTAATATGCACATTCTGGAAGTAGTCATCCTCTCCCCGCATAGTATAGTTTTCGATCACAAGTCCCGGCACCGGCTCCTTATGGCCCGATGTGCCATAGTCCCGCCAGTTTATGCCCACTCCCCCGGCAAAGCCGCCGGGATAGTATTTCTGCTTTTTATAGCCTGTGATGATGCCGTCTATGATGTCGGGAAGCAGCCTGCCATCCTCTACCGGCACAATATATTCATCCCCATCTATGACAGCCAGATATTTCGTATCATACTTAAATCTCTCTATTGCATCATTGACCGAGGCGTCCTGCTTTGCAGGACCGGAATAGTAGGTATATGTCACAATGCCCGCATCAATATATGGTGTAAGTTTTTCATGCAGTCCATCCGTGCTCTCATTGTCATAGAGATAAAAATGGTCCACGCCCACCAGCCGGTGGTACTCGATCCACTCGATGATATCCGGCTCGTTTTTTAAGATGGAAGTGATAGAGAGCCTGTGCATCCCCTGTCTCATACTGTAGAAAAAGTGATACAAAAGCTCCTTGCACTCGATAACGAGGCTTTTACGGATAATGGCAGGATCCATGCCGGGCTGGGTCGCCTGGAAGCACAGCTCACAGCATACCTCCAGCTCATGTATCACATCCGAATTCTCATAGCCAGCTGCCTCCAGCTCCTCACCAAGCTCCATAAAAGCAGCCTGCCAGCCGGCAGCCTCACTACCCTCACGGAGAGCGGCATCATCCGACGCCTCGATCTGCTTTTGCAGCGAAAGCGCGTTTTTTTCTATCTTCTTTTCGAGATTTTTGAAATTTGCCATCCCATATACTCCACTTTATTTAGGACTCCGTATCACTCCACCTCCGGGGCCTGGATCATCACAGGTATCTTTGCCCTCTGGCATAGCTGCACCAGAGAACTTGGATCACCATAGTAGGCATCTGCCACGGCTATGGCCCGGTCCAGATCTGCCGAATCGTCATAGATACCGTAGTCCTTTTCCTTATAATCGGCTACCACACTCTGATAGTCATCCCATAGCCTCGGTCTCATGGATGAGATCGTGGCCTCTATCAGGGGATGAGGTCTCCACAAAAGCGCTACATCAGCTTCATTTTCCCTAAAAATCTCAAACACCCGGCGCATCTTTTTTAGCATCACATCGCCATGCTCCAGCAGCGCACTGACACTGGTATTGTATAGGATCACCTTTTTGTCGGTGCCGTCCTCTTTCTTAATATACTTTTCCCACTCCGGCGGTATGTCCACATCGGACTTTTTCAGCTGCTCTATCCGGTCAAACTTAGGCGAGCCGTAGCCCTTTATCTTTTCTTCCCAACTCTGACGCGTTCCCTCACCCGCCTTTTTTGTCAGTATGTTTATATAGGCCTGCCGCATGGCCTCGGATTGGACTATGACCTCGTCCGCATTTATCACACCCGGCAGCACCACAAAATGCTCCATTCCCTCCAGTGCAGCCTCATTGTCAGGGTCAGGCTCACCCAGCACGAAGTAAGGGATATAAATGAGCTTGTCAGTGTGCTTTTTCAGCTCCTTTGAATAGAACTCAGGCGCTATGGTGGTGATGAGATTGTACTCATCATAGGGATTGTGAATGTATATCTCATCAGGATGGCGGAGCTTTAGATCATAATTATTATAGTCCGTCACCTTCACATATTCGGGGAACCTGCTGCCGTCATAGTGTACATCACGGTAGCTGCCGTCGGGATTTTTGTCATAGTATGGGATGGGTACCACATAGGCGTCCACATCCGCATCCGCATCATACCGCCTCCATACGCTCTCCAGTGAATCCCACATATCCGCCTTGTAAGGCATAAAGACCACCTCACGGCGCACCGGGATATCGTTTTTTATACTCTGCTCTATGGCCTTCATGCAGGCATCCAGCCGGAATTTTACATCTCCTGCAGCCTCCGTACTCACTTTATACAAAAGCTCACAGTAATCCTCCAAAAGATGCACAGTGACAAAGCCCTCACCCTCGGACTCCTCTATCATCGAACCCAGACTGATGGCACTTTCCTGGCAGTCCGCCAAAAGATTTGACACAGTGGCACTCTCCCCCGCATCCATATACTTTTGTACCTCGCCGTGGGCCTCATAGAATAGCTCCATAAAGCCGATGGCCTGGGCCTTAAGGTTTTTGTTCATACAACGCAAATCTCTCCGTCCATACGATAACTATGGAAATTTTCTAATGAATATTGTACTATATATTGGTATATCAATCAAAGTAAAGTTTATGGAGAAACATAATGATATTAAAACCTTCATTTTATGATGATTTTCACTGTATCGGTGGAACATGCAGCTATACCTGCTGCATGGACTGGGAGATCATACTTGATCGCGAAGAGACAAAAAGACACCTATATGCAGACGGAGTACGAAACGAAGAACCTCTCTCGCTACGACCCGATGGGACATCTACCCTTCACTTTAATGATGATGATAAGAGATGCCGTTTTTTGACCCCTGACGGATTCTGCCGATTAGTACTTGAACACGGTGAAGAGTTTATCAGCCATACCTGTCATGTTTTTCCGAGATTCGAAAGTATATATATGTCTGACGAAAGTGCTACGACGACAAAGGCGCTCCATCTTTCAAACGCATGCCCGGCGGTACTGGATTTTTTTATGCAGCTTGCCTCACCTATGGGGTTTATTGCAGAGGATGAAGATAATCCGACTTTAAGCGGCAAAGTCACATTTATCCCATCTGATATGCTTACTCTCCGTGAGAGATGCATCGATCTAATGCAATACTCGGAACTGCCTTTAAGCCACAGACTTTTTATCATCCAGCGGTTTTCCGGTGAATACGACAGCCACCGCGATGCCGTACGCACTGCAGCAGATATGACAGATGCAGCAAAGATCGTAAACCTCTATCAGACTCTGTGCGGCACGCAGATTCCACCCGAAAAGACTCTCGTTATGCTGTATCAGGTGATCCGGGATATCGGTTGCTATAAAAATGAAACCGGCGCATATCAGACCTATATAAAAAGAATTGAAAATGTACTTAGTCTGTTAGCTGAGCCTGATGAGAAAACTTTTTCCCTGTGGGATAGTTTTAAGATACTTATCTCGGATTACAACACGTTTTTCGAGCATTTCTGTGTGAACTATCTGTTTACACACACAGAAAATCTCACTATGCCCGACAACTTTGACACCTCTGTGCGCACTATGATACTCGAATACATACTGATCCGCGGTGTTCTGTTCCTGATATATATGGAAAACAGTGGCCATTTGTCCGACACTGAGATCAAAAACATCTCTGCCTTTTATGCAAGAATGTATGAACACGGCCTAGCAGGAACAGAGGCTTTTGTCAGGGAAAACTTAAACCACCCCTGGTTTTCCGAAGGAGGGATACTGACGATGCTGGACTGATATATTATACTTAACTAATGATCCCAGGTATGCAGTTCTATCATCAGGCTGACAGCAGATCACTCGTCGATCTATCTGCCAGCTCCATCACGCGCTGTGTCTCATCGTCAAATCTTTTATAAAATGGATTTTCGCGTAACGGCTTTTTTATACACGAAAATCTCACCTGACGAAGGCCGTCTATTAGTTCAGCCAAAAGCTCCGTCGGAAGCTCATTTTTCTTCTTGTAACCGAGCTTAAGTATATTCGAATACATTGCACTCATACAGTACTCACAGGCATCCTGTATACCATCGTATCCCGGCAAAGTACCGGTCCGCTCAAATATCCCCAACATGGCACCAATATGGTTTTTATAGTATCTTCCAAAATCCATTTCCTTTGACATTGATCCTGCCGTGTCGTGATATACATATAGAACCTCATCTGTGCTGACAGCAGTATCTGCAGATGCTATGGCAGCGATCAAAAAATCCATATCCTCTAACCCATACTCAGCGCGAAAGCGTAGAGCGAACGCTTCTATCATAGACCTCTTAAATATCTTCGACCAGACAAACCCACCGGATGCTATCAGCTCGCTTTTTTTTCTGTCATCCAAATGGCCTGTCAGGCTATCGTCGAAGTGTAACAGTGCCCCCTCCCTGCTCTCCCGGTAAAATGCACAGTCGGCAATATCTGCTCCGTCAGCCATGGTGCTCGCCAAAGCATAGAGTTTTTCATACATACCTACATCAACTGCATCATCGGAATCTACAAATCCTATGTACTCTCCACTTGCTACAGAAAGCCCCACATTTCTGGCAGCTCCCGGCCCCTGATTCTGCTTCTGGCGAAACACCCTGACCTTCCCCGGAAGCTGATTCTTGGCATCCTGCAGTATCATGTCTGTCCCATCTGTGGAGGCATCATCCACCAAAATAATCTCAATATCTGAAAGTGTCTGGTTTAAAAGATTACCAAGACAGCCTGTAATGGTAGCTTTGGCATTATATATCAGTACTATCACGCTGACTTTTATGTTTTCCATTTGATAATATCTCCTTATGGCATATTGGCTGTCATCCTATCCTGATATCAATAACATTTATAATATCCGTCTTATCGATTCCGGGATGACCTCCATGATCCTGTCTCGGTTTCTACCCTCTTTATAATAATCTGCCAACCTGTTCTTACTGTAAGCATATATTGTGTCACCCTTTGTACCATCCTCAAGTATCTGCGCAAAAAAACGCTCCCAACTGAAATACATCGAACTCTCGACAAAGTCCTCGGGATGTTCCAGTATTGCATCTATGTTTTCAAGTCTCACAACACCCGATTTTAGGATCATCCACTCAAATGACTCCGGAAAGTACAGCACCAATTCCGGGGTCTCTTTTGCAACAAGCATTACTTCCTCTATATAGGCTCCAAACGCAGCTCCATCTGCTATTACAGACAACTTTTTATTTCGATTTGAGAGTATAGCATCCAGGATTTTTGAATTTCCGCCGGCACTGATACACATGTCGTTTTCTTTAGAGGATAGGAAAAACTGGTATCCAGCCCCACTGTCCTCCACTATGAGCAACCTGTCACTTCCGTCAGATTTACTGATATCAATATCATATATTGGATAAAACTCGTTGTATATCTTTTCAGGATAGTGGTATCTGCCGGAAGTGCGTATTCCATAGATTTCATTTATGCTGTATGGCAACTCTGTCAGCGGCTCTCTGGTAACGATCACATAATAATTCGACGAATTTCTGACCACTTCAGCAAAATCCCTTGACTTGATAAAAGAGTTTCCCTCGTCAATAAAAACTATGCTTCCGGACACCAATGTCAGCACATCTTTCCATTGCCCCATTCCCCCGGAATATACCAGACAGGGTACATCCGACGAAAGCGATATGCCTGTGGAATTGCCAAACTGTGAATACTCTGCCAAATAACCGACAAGTGTAGTCTTTCCGGTAGCACTGTCTCCCTGAATAATGGTAATATTTCTTTTTATATCAAACTCATATCGTATCCGCTTTGCCTCTATAACGACATGATGCTTCCCTTTCATTTATTTCTCTCCTCTATAAACTGTAGTTTATACCTGACTGTATCCGGTCGAATGCCGATCCCGTAGCGCTCGTACCTCGCTGACGGTATCTGGCTCCTTATGCAAAATAGTAACGGCTTTTAAAATATAATCATGCTCTGTAGTCACAATACTGGCATCATTTGATACAAATATCTCAAAAGGCTCAAGTCCCTCAAAGGTCATGGGGTATTTAAGGTTTATGGTTACATCTATCCTGTTTCCAATCTCTATAAGCCATCTGGCACAGTTATTTCCACAACTGGTCGCGTCAAAGATACGGTCAGGCTCTTTGTAAATTGATATCAGCGTCTTTACTCCCCCGGATAAATCCCTCGGAGATATTGGTCCGAGTATGGTACTTTCGATCAGCTCTCCCGACCTGTACACCGACTTATCTACATCCTCTATCATCTGCATGACCAAGGGGTCTGAAAGCCATTCCTGCTCATAATTATTTACAAACCATCCCGGCCCATAAAATACATTTTCCATTTCACCAAAAACTATTTTCAACATGTTTTATCTTCTCCCCGCTTCAGTATCCTTATAGCCTCTTTTACATGCTCCTCTGTCAATCCCGTGTCATACGATGTGTAAACTATATTTTCTATCCTGCACGCGACTTATACTATCTTTCTCTTCTGTCCGCCATGACCACGTACTCATGCTCTGACAGAGAGACCTTATTTATATTTGAAAAATCATACTTTGCTACAAATGCACTCGCCAGCGACAGCCTTGTCAATATGTGCTCTGACTTTATGGAAAGTGCCACATCTAAAGCCTCAGTCTTTTCGGGGATATATATCATGAGCTCAAACTCTTTGCCAGGTACACTTTTATACAGTTCATCATAGACCGCATGATATATGGGAAAGGGTTCCTCCGAGTCAGTTTGAAGGCCACAAAGCATCGTACCATCCGGCAAATGGATGTCTCCCGCCTGCCTGGATATCACATTTTCTCTCATAAGCATCAGTCCCACATCTATCACAGACTTTGGATTTATATCACGAATAGTCTCAAAGTATATCAGTATGTCGTCCGGTATCGTTTTATAGTTCATTTTGGCTCACTCCGTTTCGATTGCTGTCACATCACTACAAGCTTATAAACCCGGCTATCCACTGTGACATCCTGCACTCCCCTTCCAAATGTACCTCTTTGCATCATCATCTTGTATGAATAGTCATCCGTCAGCAATGCACCGGCTACTGCAGTCATCCTTTTCGCATCAAAGGCATCCTCTGTCCTCATGCATATCGCCAGATCATAGCGCCTGCCCTTAAGCATGCTTTCTCCTTCAAAAATATTATTGTAGATAGTTCCGTATACCGGAAGCTTCGGTGCGCCTCTCATATCCAGCCCATCCAGTGTCAGTGTCACATCGATTTCAATGTCTCCCACCCGTCTCGACACGGCACCTATCCTTTTTAGAAACATCCCTGCATCCAGCACGGATTCCGCTCCGGTCTGTCTGATGATCTCAAAGAAAACAAAAATATCTGTTTTATCAGTGATACAGTAATCTTTTTTCATAAAACCCTCTATGCATCCCGATCTATATCCCATCCACCAGAAGCACCTGTTCCTCACGCACCCGGTATCCATGCATCAATATCCATATACGAAAAAGTCTCTCGGACAGATATCCATACAGTCTGGACTGATAGGCGTCATATCCACTCACATCTGTCCTTTTCTCCACCTCAAATAATATATCAAACAGCCATTCGCAGTATTCGTCCAGAACCTGTTTTTTTGCTATGACCATATTTGCCAGTGATGCCAGGTTGGTATGGCTAAAAAGTTCAAACGCACAGTCATAATCAGGATACTTCTCGTGGAGTACCTCCCTCGTGATATCAAAATCCGAGGTATGATGCACCTTAGCATAGTGCCCGTAATTTGTCCCATAATCTGTGCTCCCACTAGCAGGCGCTATGAGATCATATCCGTCCTCACAGATCAGCTTTTCTATATATCCACGCTCAAGTATCCTGCCCTCGTTCTGCAGAAACCTCCTGTAATGGCACAGCCCCGCTATATCGCACTCAACATTTTTCCATATCCAGTAAAGTCCGGTCAGCTCGCAAAAATGCATGTTTTTCTCTGATATATTATCTCCTGTATCATCTCTCAGAAATGAGAAGTCTGATTCCGCTATCGCCGAGCCGACCCTGATGGGTATATATCCATCCATTTGCGGAGGATTAAACTCCTTATGAGTACAAATGTATATTCTTGTATCCATAATACTGTCACCCTGTCCTTATACCAGTATTAATTCAATCATCTTTTATTAAAACGTCTTTTATAACAATATCATATTATACTTCATTAGATATTCATCTAATCATATGTCTTACCAATTCCATTTTATATTATCACAATAATGTGCTATAATACAACCCGTCACCGATACAATACATTGACGGAGATTTGATATATGAGATTTTTAGCAGTCACACATCAGCTTACCAGAACCGGCGCCCCAGTGGTGCTTCTTTCACTGATACGCCTGCTCATATCCGATGGTCACTCAGTAGATGTGATCTCCATGGAGGATGGTACCTTGTCATCGGACTTCACTGAACTTGGCATAACTGTAACCATCCAAAGCACATTTGCATCCGACTTTGTGACGTCAAAAGACTATGACTATGTGATCTGCAATACTGTGGAAACCCGCACCGCTGTAATGGCACTAAATGGTTCCAATATCCCTGTAATATGGTGGAGCCACGAACCCAGACAGTGGTTTGAAACTTTTTATGACGAGCTTCCCGACCCAAATACTCTTCAGAAAAATGTAAAAGTCCTATCCGTCAGTCCGCTCACACAGGATGCATATCGGGATATATATCGCTATGATACCGAGCTTTTCCCATTCTATGTAGATGATATAGCAGAAACTATTCTGTCAAATGACACCTCATCGGAAAAATCCGCAGGCCGCATCACCCGTTTCATTTCCATCGGACTCTTTTCATATATGAAGGCTCCTGATGTCTTGGCAGCTGCTATCCCCGGTCTCTCACCAAAGGAATTAAAGTCCTCTGAATTTATATTTTGTGGGGATGCAGAAGGCAGCGATCCTGACTTTGTGGATTCAGTAAAGCAGCTTGAAGCCGCACTTCCCATGGTACGCCTTCAGCCTACCCTGCCTCATAATGAACTACTATCACTTTTATCATCCTGCGACTACTTGGTTGTCCCGTCACGCTTTGACCCCATGCCGACAGTGGCAGCAGAGGCCATGATGCTCTCTATTCCCACCATCCTTTCTGACGGATGTGGCATATCAAGATTTACTTCAGGAAACGAAGGCTTCACTTTCATTTCCGAGAGCTTGTCCGACCTCACTACAAAACTCCGTCGAGCCATAGACTTTAAACGCGATCGGTATGCCTACCGCAAAATGAAGGAGGCATCCCGATCGACTTATGGACTTTTTTTTACAAAAGGTATATTTTTAGATAATTTCTATGGTTTCCTAAACATGGGTTGACCAGACAAATGCATATTAACTCGCCATTCAGACACCATACTCCCTGCACAAAAAACCAAATAGTGTATCCCTGCCAATTATGTTTTGTCTGGCGATATGATCCTTGTAGGTCAATTTAAAGAGATCTGTATCTTCGGTAAGTTTACTATATACCTCTTCATCATAGGCGACATTTCGGTGGTCTGCCATACGCAAGGCTTGTGGCTGTGAATAATCAATCATATCAATATCTTCCGTCACCTTAGCTATATGCTCATACGCTATATTTATAAAATAATCAATCATAAAGTAGTCTGCACTCTGTTCGTTCTGGATATAGTAATAGTAAAATGCATTCATAACAAATCGTGGCAACACATGTCCCTTTGGAAATTACAGCATATTACCAGACCATCTGCCACTTGTTATATCGGTTTTCCATGTGGTGCTTTTAAGCTTTATCGTATAACAGCCATTTTTATATATCGGATGGTCTTTTCCGATAAATTTCGCGATAAAATATGTCGCATCCATCCATACCCCACCATAATAGTATAGCAGTGCCATACGCAACATATCCGAAAGCTGGGTCATGGTGATGTCTTCATTATTGAACCGTCCAACTATCCATTCCGGGAATTGTATATAATCTCCCATATTGTTAAAATTAATCTCGATTATGTTGAATAGCTCCGAATCGAAATTTTTATATACAGATGCCCTGCAAAGCTTTACCACATCCGGTGCGTTTTCAAATCCCTGCCACCAGCATATCCACACAGGTATTCTCACATCATCTATAGCCACAGGATTATAGTTTACCACATCTGCCCCGGCACCGCCGGAATACAGCGTGACTATATCCTGAATACTTAGTTCTATCAGCCTTTTCTTTTTTTTCATTATGACATCATTATTGTACGCATTCTCCGGGTCAATCATAGTAACCTTCATCTCGTAAACCCGTAGCTTCTGTATCATAAGCCAGATTCGGAGCATTCTCTCTGAAATAAACCCAAAAACACGGCTTTGGTATTCATCGTAGTCTGATACATCCACTCTTTTTTCTAACTCAGACAATATCGGAAAGAGCCATGCACAGTAGCTGTCATATACTTCTTTTTTCGCTACAAACATATTAAACGGATTAAAAAAGCCCCCAAATAAGCAAGCATCGTACGCCCTTTTATATTCCGGACACATTTCGTCTATAATGGCACCGATCATCTCAAGGTCTCGTATATTGTGTTCAGCCTTATAATGGTTCCTTATAGACCCCTCTTTTGTATATGTACTGAATGGAACGATTATGTCAAATCCTTTAAGTATTTTCCCAATGGTGTCTTCATCAAGAAAATCATTATCGTACTCAAAGTATCTGCGGTAATGGCTTATCCCCACTACATCGCAGTCTGAGTTCTTCCATACCCAGTACATACCTGTGAGTTCACAATATGACGGATTTTTATCGGAAATGTTCTCTCCGGTATCATCCCGCATATAGCCAAAATCATCCCCGGATAACGCAGCGCCCACTCGAAGCGGGATATACTCATGCAGATCAGGGGCGGTAAACTCCTTGTGGGTCATTATATATATTTCAGTCTTTGTATTTCCCACCTTATATACCTTTCCTTCTCTATACATCAACACTCGCTATCATAACTGGCTTCTTTTCCATCTGCGCCTGGTATACATATTGGCTCGGATCACCATAGTAAGCACTACATTGATTCATCGTTTCCTCACCATCATTATTATTATCAAATATACCCCACCCCTCTGATACGAACTTATCAACTATCTCCTTGTATTTTTTATATATCTCAGGCAACTTTTCACTTAAGGTTTCTTCCGTTTTGGGAGCAGGATGCCACACAAGTTTTACATCCTCCTTACTTTCCTTAAATATGCCAATGTTCCTATCAAGCTTATCAACCGCCGCATCTCCCTTGGTCAGGAAAGTGCATACATCCGTATAATAGAAAATAGATTTTTCTCCACGTTTCCTTTCATCTTCTGTAAAGAGGTTTTCCACCACTTCAACGCGGTTCTCCCATACCTCTCTAGTATCCTCACCAACAAGACTTACCAGAGCATCAACATATATTCTCTTCATATACTCTTCCGATACCAAAATACGATCAGCGTGAATCGTGCCTGGCATCTTCACAAATAAATCCAATGTATATTTCCCCTTTTCATCACCATCGACTATATCTGATATAGGAAAGTATGGAACATAAATCAGTTCATCAGTATATTTAAGTAGTTCCTCGGAATAAAAGGCCGGATGCACAGAAGCTGCGGGATTATATCCATCATATGGAACCTGGAAATATATCCTTTTAGGATGCCTGGATCCCAAATCATACTCCTCTACAGAAACCGGGTTTAGGTAATCCGGATATGCATCAAGATCATAATGAAGCTCTCCCGTACTCCCATCCAAATTCATATCATAAACCGGTAATGGTAATACCACCACCTCATTGTTATAATCTGACTTTTCCTTTACCCACAGCGCCTCAAACCTCCCCCAATATTTAGGTGAATAAGGTAAAAACACTACCTCATCTCCTTGAGTTTGCATCTGCACCATACTTTGCTTTAAAGAATCTACCTGCGGCGCCAGCTCCGCAAAAATAGCACTGTTGCCCTGCATCTGCATCAATGATTCGATCTGAATCACCTGTTGCTGCAGCATTTCCTGTTGCTTTTTCTTTGCGTTTCTGATATTATCTCCCAGGTTTATTTCACCGGAATCACATTTGTATACAGGCGGTTCCCATCCCGTTTTCTCATTCAGAATATCCATTTGTTTGCTATAAAAAGGATAATCATGCATACCGCCAATCCTTGAAGCTCTTAAATAATCGCCGTATTTATTCCTTAATATTTCATTATAATGCACCGGTACCATAATTTTTGTGCTTTCAAATTTCATCGGTACAGCATCGTCATACCACCCTATGTCATACCTATTACTTCTAAATTCTATCCATGCAGGCATCAATACTGCCTCATCGGCATCTTCCCGTTTTACTTCTCGCATGAGGTTTTCTGCTATCTCAAATAAGCCTTTTACTATACCATTCTTTTTATTTAAATGATATCCACTAAGAGCCTCAAGCCTTCCCACCTCTTTTCTTATTTCCTTCTTGCTCGCTGTCTTATCCCTATACGCATTCGCCAGCTCTACTGCAGCCTTTAAAAGCTCTTCTCTCTCAATTTCTTTTTTTTCATCTCTATATAGGTAGTCGTTTACGAAGATATCTATACCCACAACAAAAGGAAACCCATGATATTTTCCCATGAAAGCATCATCCATGTTCAATCTGTCACTGTTTACGACACGTGTAAATGTGTTTTCCCACTCATCATCATTACGCCAGTTCAGTATTCTATAGTTATCCGGCAGTTCATCGGCGTACTTAAGAAATTCCTCGTAATCCTCTCGCATCATAACTATATCAAGATCATCATCCCATGGTATAAACCCACCATGTCTGATAGTACCGATCAACGTCCCGGCGTCTGCGAAGTATCTGATATTGTGATTTTCGCATACCTCAGCAACATCCTCTAAAACCTCAATCTGTGCAGCCCAGGCTCTCTTCATCCATGACGATACATAAAACCCGCCTACAACTCCATCTTTATAATAATCATCAGATACTTTCATATATTAGTTGCTCCCTTTAATCAGAAAAAACTCTAAAAATATGTTATCTCATTTGTCTTCGAATGTAAAGAAAAAGGCTCCGCAGCTTTTGCCACGAAGCCTTTCTTTATAATATAGGGTGGAAACCTGATTATCCGAGGAGGGAAAGGACACCCTGTGTTGACTGATTTGCCTGTGCGAGCATGGACTGGCCTGCCTGTACCAGAATATTGTTCTTTGAGTACTCCACCATTTCCTTGGCCATATCTGTATCGCGGATACGGGACTCTGCTGCGTCCGTATTCTCAACTGTGGTATCAAGGTTTGCTATGGTATGCTCAAGACGATTCTGAACAGCACCGAGCTGGGATCTCTGTGTGGACACATAGTCAAGAGCCTTCTGTACTATCTTCATAGTGTGACCTGCTGCCTCAAAGGATGAGAGTGACAGGGCCGGAGTTGTAAACACAGAGTTTGCAAGGCCATGTAATCCTACAGGCTGAGGTGTTCCAGACCAGTTGATTACAGCACTGCCAGTTGACGCACGCCGTACTCCAAAGAGCGCCGATGCGGAAAGAGAGCTGATGTTAAGCTCTATACGCTGTCCACTCATGGAACCCACCTGAAGGTTCTTTGACTTGAAAGATCCATCCAAAAGATCCATTGTATTAAACTGTGTTGAAGAGGAGATACGATCTATCTCTGATGCCAGCTCCTTGATCTCGAGCTTAAGAGCACTTCTGTCAATAGAAGTATTCGTATCATTTGCAGCCTGAGTAGCCAGCTCATTCATACGCTGAAGGATGCTGTGAACCTCATTTAACGCACCTTCTGCTGTCTGTACGCAGGAAATACCATCCTGTGCATTTGTTGATGCTCTTGAAAGACCGCGGACCTGGCTTCTCATCTTCTCCGAGATAGCGAGTCCTGCTGCATCATCTGCTGCACGGTTGATCTTGTATCCACTTGATAACTTCTCTGTTGCCTTTGATGAAGCGTTTACTGTGATACCTAACTGACGATTTGTGTTAGCTGCCTGCATGTTGTGCTGTACTACCATAACTGTTTCCTCCCTGAATTTAAAAATTCCTTTTGTTCGCTGTTTTTCTATTCAGCTTTGTTTAAAGTATCTGTTGTAAGGAGCCTACTACAACTGCCTTACACCTTATATATCGAACAAGGTCAAAATAACTTAACCTTTTTTTGAAATTTTTTTCAAAAAAGTCTTGACAAATGAAAAAGAGGCGTTCTCACGCCTCTTTTCTAAACTTATTATATCGGTCAGCATTTCAAAAAACTTTATAGCTGTTTTAAATATTTTTCTCTTTCGGCTCTAAGCTCAGAACCGGGTAGTAAATCTCGATCATTACATAAAAAACCACCGGCAGGTACGTGCCGGTGGTTTTTGTAGTAGTAGTAGATTTTAAATTCAGATACATTGAGAAAACATTTTTTAAATGGTACCCTCTTATTAGCCGAGGATGGAGAGAACTCCCTGCGTGCTCTGGTTTGCCTGAGCCAGCATCGACTGTCCTGCCTGAACCAGAATCTGGTTCTTCGAGTAGGTGACCATTTCCTTCGCCATATCTGTGTCGCGGATACGGGACTCAGCTGCGTCGGTGTTTTCTGCGGTCGTATCTAAGTTTGCAATCGTGTGCTCAAGTCTGTTCTGAGTAGCACCAAGCTTTGATCTCTGGGTAGAAACCTGATCAAGTGCCTTCTGTACCAAGGTCATTGTAGAACCTGCTGCAGCGAAGGAATTAACTTTCAGCTTAGATCCTGCTGCACCAAGCTTAAGGCCAGTTGTGCTCATTGAACTAATATTAAGTTCAATTTTCTGACCTGAAAGTGCACCAACCTGAAGGTTCTTGCTCTTGAATGTGCCATCAAGCAGATTCATGGTGTTGAACTGTGTCGTGCTGGAAATACGATTGATCTCGGAAGAGAGCTCATTGATCTCACTCTGGATCGCACTTCTGTCGATAGAAGTATTCGTATCGTTAGCTGCCTGTGTAGCAAGCTCGTTCATACGCTGAAGGATAGAATGTACTTCGTTTAAAGCACCCTCTGCTGTCTGTACTGCAGAGATACCATCCTGTGCGTTTAAGGATGCCTGTGTAAGTCCGCGGATCTGCTTTCTCATCTTTTCACTGATGGACAATCCCGCTGCATCATCTGCTGCACGGTTGATCTTGTAACCGGAAGATAACTTCTCTGTGGACTTTGCCTGCTGTCCTGTTGTGATGTTGAGCATTCTGTTGGCATTTGATGCCTGCATATTGTGTTGTACTACCATAATTTTTTCCTCCTTGAAAATGAAATTGCCGC
>ERZ842401.3943-NODE-3943-length-17831-cov-6.975923_pt1 | contig 17831 bp, 1 predicted proteins | sample MGYA00521270_ERZ842401 | MGnify/ENA primary metagenome ERZ842401 (study PRJEB31892, sample SAMEA3878208) | bioreactor metagenome | biome: Moose rumen | place: Sweden | collected 2011-10 | study: EMG produced TPA metagenomics assembly of the PRJEB12797 data set...
CAATCCCCAATCCCCAATCCCCATCTTTATTTAAATTAATTTTTAATTAATATTTATTATTATTAAATAATTATAATTAACAAAGCATACTCTTAAATAATTATATAATTTAAAATATTATGAAATTAAATTTAATTTATTCAAAAACTCAATCTTATTTTTTTACAAGAACTGCTCCTTTAATAGTATGTGTTTTCTTGAAATAATTAATAACTACTGATAAATACTTTAGCCATTTATCAACTTCTTTTTCATTTTCACATTGAACATTTAAAGATTTTACTCCATCAACGGTGGTAGGGCCAATAATGGAGAAACATACTTCGGGTGGTGGGATTTTCCTAAACAATCCTTTACTTTTTTTGAAAGCATCAGTACCATGTCCTTTCAATATTTTTTTAATTGTATGTGTTTCAATAACATATTTTTGTTTTGGAGGTAAAGTACTTTTTACCTTTTTCGCACTGACTTTCATTAAATCAGAACTAAATATTAATTGCATTTGTTTCACGTCTCCATGATTATTTATTATTTTAACCTGTTTACCTGAAGTTAAAAAGTTTCTTACTTCAGAAGGAATTGGCTCTACGATTTTAATATCTTCCACTGTTATCGAATTAGGATCTTCTAAATCAATTTTGGCCAAATTTATATTAAAGATTAATTGTCTTCCGTCAAATTCTATTTTTTTATCATATATTCCTACCTTTTTAATAACTCTATTAATAATATCAATTAATTTTTTAGCTTTTAGCATCTTTTTATATTCGTCACTTGCATTACAAACATTTTTGAATAAATTTAATAAAATCGGAATTAATTCTAAATTAGTATCATTATCACTTAATAATTTAACAGACGAATCTAATCCTTTATATTGAACAAAAGGCGGAATGCATTTTTTATTCATAACTAAAGAATCCAAAAGAACAACGACATCTTTTCCTTCTTCTTTATAACCTTTATCGTCTAAAACTGGAATTAAATTTTCCATTAATTCATCTGAGATTTTAGGCTTATTATCATTTTCTTTTGCTAAATTATTAAGTATTTTATATATAGTATTTTTTAATCCCTTTGCATTTTCTTTTAAGGAATCATTAAAAAGAGGATTTTCTATCGTTTCTTTAATGACATCTAATAAACCGTTATTTACCATATTTTGCGCAAATGAAGGATTTTTTGTGAATAAAGATAATAATTTATATCCATTTTCTTGTATTTCGGGATTATCTTTATATAATTTAAGTAAATTTAAAGTATGTGGAACGGTTTCTTCATATACTTCATCTACTAAATTAGGCTTCTTTACTAAACCATCATGCATTAATTTCATAGTTAAATTTACTAAATCGGGATTATAATCTTGAGCTTTTGTACTTTCGGGAATTAAATCATAGAATTTCTTGGTATATTCTTTTCCTTTAGCATCGTCTTTTAAATTTTTAACCAAAGCTCCTGATATATAATTCGTATTTGTTAACACTTCTGGATCTGAATAATATTTAGATTGTAAATTCTTGAGTAATTTATATAAACGAGGTAAATCTAATTTAGCATAATTTTTACCATTTTCAGTATATAAATGATTTCCTAAGGAATGTAAAGCAGTTACTGCATAGTCTTTATCATTATTGTCATTTTCTAATGTGTTATTCATTGTATCACCAAATGTTGTCTTATTTGCTAAAAATTCATTAGAATCTGGAGGCACAGTAATTTGATCCAAAGTACCTGCACAGTTTTTCATTATTTCTCTAATCATTTCTTCCGGGGTTAAATTTTCTTCTTCGTCTTTTGGCTTTTCTTTTTCTTTTTCAGCGTCTTCTGTTTTTGTTATTAATTCTTTTTCCTTTTCTTTATCCTTTTCTTTTTCTTCTGCTGTTTTTGGTTCTACTTTATCATTAAAGTGATCTAACATATTTAAAGTATTCTCAGTTATTCCCATTTTGTTGAATTTATCGACATTATCCATATCATCATGGACTAAATTATTATATAATTTAGCTAAATTATAACAAGTTTTAAGATAACCATTTTCATCTTCGTCTTCATTACTATCTTTTTTTTCTTCATATTTTTCAGGACCTTCTTTAACAATCGCAGAAACTTGATCATTTAATTTTTTAAGTAATCCAGAATTTAATGCCTTTTGACCATTGGTAGCATCTTCTTTTGTTAATTTACTCAAATTATTTAGACAAGCATTTAAATAACCATGATTATCTTTAAATTTATCAATATCTTTATTCATTCCTTCGACTAAATTCAATTCGTCTATTTTCGGTTTTAATTTTTCATTGTTATATAATTTACTACTTAAATTTAATACCTTTGACATTAAAGGAGCTGTTCTTTCTTCTAAAGTACCACACTTTTTCATTATTTCAAGAGCTGGTTCAATTATTTCAGGTGGTATTTCATCTTTATTAGGAGTATTATTCACATAATTATTTAACATATTTAATATTGCTTCTAATAAATTAGGATTCGTGCTTTTTTTCCCTATTTCTAATAACTTATCTAATCCTATTTTTTTAAATATATCTCCAAATGTCTTTTTATCTCTGCATAAATTAGAAAATATCACATTATCATAATTAAATAATTTTTTCACATCATCATTCGATTCAATAACTTCAGGTTTATCATATAATTTAGTTACTTCATCTATAGTAGAATCCAATACGGGGCTTTCCGATATTATTGGAATTGCATTGTCACTATTAGAACAAGCTTGTAAAACATTTTTAGAATTTACTTCGAAGCCAAGATTTTTATTATTAGTATCAGGTTCACCATCTTCTTTGAATAATTTATAATCATCATCTAATTTTTCCATAAAGTTCATAAAACCTCCTTCTAATATTGGTTTATGATTATCTGCAGAATAAGCCATTTTCTTCAAAAGATTAAGACATTTATGGACATTATCAGCTCTCTTTATGTTTAATTCCGGGTCTTCAGTGTTTTTCATATCGTTGTAATTTTTTCTTAATAAAGATAATATTTGTTCTAAATCGCCTGATATTTCCGGATTTTCTTTCGAACTTAAAGGTGATTTAACATAATTTTTAGCAGGATTAATTAAAAGTAAGCCAGAATTCAACGACATTTTTCTTATGGGTAGTAAATATGAATTAGATAAATCTTTTTTTTTATCTTCTTCGTTATTTACTTCAGGAATATTCTTTAATTTACCAGGGAATGTTTTTGTTTCTTTGATATCTTTATTTTCCTGGTTATCAAAAGGATTTTTTAATTTACCAGGAATTGGCTTTTCGTTAATATCAGAACTGTTTTTAGTAATAAAATCGAAAGGATTTTTTAATTGTCCTGGTATAATACCGTTTGTCCCTTCATTTGCTGGATTGCTCAAATAAGCTATTAAAGCCTTTTTATGATTTTCGAAGCAATTTCCTACTTTTTTTTCCAAAGCTTCTATTTTCTTTTCATCTTCTAAAACTTCTTCTCTTTCTTTTTTGGCTTTATCAGCTTCTTTTAATTGGACTAAAATAGGTTTTAATGCTTCACCTAATTTAGGGTCTAAATCTTTATATAAATCTTCTAGTTTATTTAAATCGTCATCTGTTATTAGGTTCTTTGATTCCAAAGCTTTATAATTATTTCTGTCTTTTAATATATTACATAAAGTATCAACTTCTTTTTCAGCGATTTCTTCTCCTCCATCATCTAATGTTTTAACTGGGTCATGTATCATTTTTTTTAATAAATTTTTAACACCTTCTGGGTCTTCGTTTATCATGTTTTCAATATTATAATTATTCTTTGAAGCATTATTAAATAAGGTTGATAAAACTCCTCTTTTTTTATGAGTTAATTCTGGTTCATCATAGTCTTTCTTTATATCTTTCCATAAATTAGGTTTTTTCATTATTTGTTTCATCAAGCCTGGGAACTTTGATAAAGTTGCTAAAGTTTCCATATCGATGTCTTTTATTTCTTCATTATCTTTACCGTTATTTTCTAAATCGTTCATGGTGAAATCTAATAAGTCCTTAGCTAATGGGTCTTCACCGTTATCTATTTTTTTTGATAAGTTTTTGGAGATATAACGCATTTTGGGCTTGTTCAAGTCTTTATTTTTTATTGCATCATTTAATTTTTTGATTAAATCTCTTACACGATGTGTATTACTTGGATCTAATAATTGATTATTTTCATCGTCTTTTACAGCGTGATTCACTAAATCCCATAATTTTCCAACTTTTTTATTCAGCATTTCCTCTTTCTTTTCCGGCTTTTCTTTTTCTTTATCGATAATTCCTTCTTTGGTTAAATCATCAATTAAATTGAGACAAGAATTGACCATATTTTTACTATTATTTGCTTTAATATCAGCATCTTCATCAGTATTATAATATTCTTCAGCGCCATCTAATACTTTATCTATATTTTCTTCTTTTTCTTTTTTCATATCAGGATATTGTCCATTCGGTGATTCAGTTATTTCCTTATGTAAATCATCCAAGAATGGAACAGTCTTATTAAACAAATTATTTAAATGAGTTAAATAATTTTCAGTCGGTTCAATTTCGGCATTTTCATCTGATGAATCTGAAGAGTCTTTATCATATTTACCTAAATTATCCATTAATTTATCCATTTCTTTATTAAACTTATTAACAAAAACGTAATTTTCGGGAGTATATAAAGGCTCAGCTAAGACTTCTAAATTATTTAAATAAGCATTATTAATAGGATCTTCTGGATCTAATTCGCCTTTTAATATATTACTTTCTTTTTTAGGAACTTTATCTCTCTTTTTTTCTTGCCCTCTTAATTTTGGTATTTTTGTTCCACTATCACCGAATCTTTGTTTTAATTTACCAGGAATAATCTTATTTTTATTATCGTCTTTTATTTCTTGATTATCAAAAGGATTCTTTAATTTACCTGGAATTATTTTTTCTTTTTCTTCATTTTCTTTATTTTCAATATTATCAAAAGGATTTTTTAGTTTACCAGGAATTTTTTTTCCTTGTTCGTCTTTTTTATTGGGATTATTTTGGTCTAAAATATAATTATATAATTTACCTAAGGATAACACCACCCCTTCGTCATATTTTTCTTTTTCTGGTAATGAATTGACGTTAAAAGGCTTTATTAATTTTTGATTCTCTGGAGTATTTTCATTATTTTTTTTAAGTTCGTTTATCTTTTTTTCTCTGTCTTCCAAAATTTTATCAATCACTGGTTGATATGCCTCATTTAATTTATTAAAGAAAGCACCTATTTCAGGTTTCGCATCAGCAAATACATTTTTAAATTCTTCAGGTTCTGTTGCTAAGGAAAGATATGTTAATAATTTATTATTATCTTGTAAATTTTCTTCTTCGGGCTTTTCTTCATTATCAATGATTTCACCTTCAGGAGATTTTTCATTTCTGGAAAGTTTTTTATTTGTTGCTATTTTTTTAGGCTCTTCTTTTTTGAAGAAATCAAAAGGCATTTTTAGTTTACCAGGTATAATTGATTTTTTATTGTCTTCTTTTTTTTCGAGATTATCAAATGGATTTTTTAATTTACCAGGAATTTTACGAGAATCATTTTTATTACTTATTGGTAAAGTTTGGAATCTATCGTCATTTAATTTACCTGGGATTAAATTATTTTTAGTATATAAACCTTTTAATTGTTTTCCATTTTTATCGAAAATTTCATTTTTGGGAAGAGATGAAATTATTTTACTATATTTATCATCTAATTTTTTTCCATCTTTATTAAATGGATTAAATATTGGGAAAGGAGATAATGAATTTAATTTTTTAAATATTCCATTTATTTTGTTTCCGTCTTTATCATATATGTCATCTTTTGGTGAATCTTCTTCGGATATTATTTTTTTATATGTGCCATCTAATTTATTTTTATTTTTATCATATAATTCTTCCTCAGGTGTTTCATCTTTATTTTGCTCATATTTACCTGATAATTTATTTCCTTCTTGATCATAGCCTTCTATACCAGGTAAACCTTCTTCTAATTTATTATATGTACCATCTAATTTATTTCCATCTTTATTATATAATTCTTTATTTTCATTTGGTTCTACTTTTCTATATAAGCCAAATAATTTATTTCCTTTTTTGTCGAAGATTTCATCTGTGGGTAAATCTGATAAAATATTAGCATATTTTCCTTCTAATTTATTTCCATCTTTATCATATAATTCATCACCTTTAATATTATCCAGAACTTTTTTATAATTATCATCTAATTTATTTTTATCTTTATCGAATATTTCTTCAGGCTTTTCATCTGACATTATTTTTTTATAAGTACCATCTAATTTATTTCCGTCTTTGTCATATAATTCAACACTTGGTCCTTCGGAATCGACTTGTTTATAAGTATCATCTAATTTATTTCCATATTTATCAAATAAATTTAAACCAGGTTCATCATTATTAGCTTTTTTAAAAGAGCCAAATAATTTATGTCCAACTTTATCATAAGCTTCTTCAACAGGAATATCAGGTTCAACTTTTCTATATATTGCATTCTTTTTATTCTTATTTTTATCAAATATTGGTTTAGCTGGTAAAGCTGATATAACATCTATATATTTATCATCTAATTTATTACCGTTTTTATCATAGACTTCTACTGGTGGAATGTTTGATAAGATTTTGTTATATTTTCCTGATAATTTATTTCCGTTTTTGTCATATAAATCTTCTAAATCTTCTTTAGGTTCTTCGCAAATGACTTTCTTATATGTACCATCTAATTTATTTTTATTTTTATCAAAGACTTCTATACTAGGAGAATCATTTTCTAATTTCTTATAAGTACCATCTAATTTATTTCCCTCTTTATCATATATAATATCTCCTTTTTCTCCTTCTTTGGATTTTTTATAAGTACCATCTAATTTATTTCCGAATTCATCAAAGGATTCATCATTTGGAATATCTGATTTTATTTTTTCATATTTATCATCTAATTTATTTCCATCTTTATCATATCCTTCAATACCTTTATCTGATTTAATAAATACGCCATCTAATTTATTTCCGTCTTTGTCATATATTTCTTCATAAGGAGTATTTGAATCAACTTTTTTATATAAGCCGAATAATTTATTTCCTTTTTTGTCGTATATTTCATCAGTGGGTAAATCTGATAAAATATTAACATATTTTCCATCTAATTTATTTCCATATTTATCAAAAGCATCAATACCTGCTATATCCTCAAATTTTTTTTTATGATTATCATCTAATTTATTTCCATCTTTACCATATATTTCTTCATTTTTTGGTTTTTCTTGTAATATTTTTTTATATTTACCATCTAATTTAACACCATTTTCATCATATAAGTCTTCAGTCTCTTCATCTTTTATTGGTTCATCTTTTTTATAAACCCCATCTACTTTATTACCATTTTTATCAAATAATTCTTCTTGTGGAAGACTTGATATAACATTGATATAATCATCATCTAATTTATTTCCGTTTTTATCATATATTTCATCCTTTGGTAAATCATCAATAACTTTATTATATTTACCGTCTAATTTATTTCCTTGTTTATCATATAATTCTTCTTCTTTCGGAGATTCTCCTATTATTTGTTTATATTTACCATCTAATTTTTTTCCAGTGTTGTCATATAAATCAATACCGGGTGTATCATTATTAATATTTCTATAAGTACCATCTAATTTATTTCCTTCTTCATCATATATTTCTTCACCCTTTGGATCATCTTCTTTTACTTTCTTATAATTACCATCTAATTTATTTCCATTTATATCATAAGCATCTGCTCCTGGAATACTAGGTTCAACTTTTCTAAATAAGCCGTTTAATTTTTTTCCGTTCTTATCAAATAATTCAACTTTGGGTATAGTTGAAAAAGGTTTTATATATTTACCATCTAATTTATTTCCTTTTTTATCATATAATTCAACTGGCTTTATATCACTTTCTATTTTTCTCATTGGTTCTTTGATTTTATTTCCTAATTTATCATAGACATCTTTCTTAGATTTATCTCCTATTATTTTTTTATAAGTACCATCTAATTTTTTTCCTTGTTTATCATATAAGGGTTCACTTGGATTTTCTGGATTTACTCTTTTATATTTAGTAAATACTTTATTTCCAAATTTATTAAGTAATTCTTGTTCTGGTTCTTTTTCCTCTGATTTTTGGAAAGTACCGTCTAATTTATTTCCGTCTTTATCATATACTCCTTGAATAGGAGTTTTATCATCTATTTTTTTACATTTTGAATACAATTTATTTCCTTTTTTGTCGAAGATTGGTATTACATCACCAATTTCATCAGGTTTTTCATCTTTATCACATTCTTTGAACATTCCATCTAATTTATTTCCTTTTTCATTATAACCAACTAAAGGTTCAACACCAGGTTCTTCTTCTTTTTTATAAGTGCCATCTAATTTATTTCCATCTTTATCATAAGCATCAATACCTTCTGGTTCAGTAAATACTTTGATATATTTACCAGCTAATTTATTTCCATCTTTATCTGTTAAAGAATCAATAGGAACTTCTGGTTCAACTTTACGATATAAACCATTTAATTTATTTCCGGATTTATCATATAATTCTAATCCTGGGTTTTTCGAGTCCAATTTTTGATAAGTACCATCTAATTTATTTCCGTCCTTATCATATAAAGTATCTCCTGATATTCCTTCAGGATTTTTCCTATATATACCATCTAATTTATTTTTATTATTATCATATAATTCTTCTCCTGGAATACTCGAAGGAATTTTAGCATAAATACCATCTAATTTAATTCCATTTTTATTATATAATTCTTTTCCTTTAACACTTGGCAATAAATTAATGAAATTATCGCCTAATTTATTTCCATCTTTATCATAAATTTTTTCTCCAATAAAGTCTGGTTCGACTTCTTTATAATTACCATCTAATTTATTTCCGTCTTTATCATAAGCTTCTTCACCTGGTTCATCTTTTACTATTTTGATATAAACATTATCAGGTTTTTTTCCTTCTTTAGTAAATACATCAGCTGGAGGAAATTCAGGTTGTAATTTATTATATTTACCTTCTAATTTATTTCCGTTTTTATCATATAAATCTGGAATTGGTTCTTCTTTATCGTCTTTTTTATATATACCATTTAATTTATTCTTGTTTTTATCATTAATTAAAGTTTTTGGTAAACATGAAATGACTTTGATATAAGGATCATTTAATTTATTTCCGTTTTTATCAAATACTTCTTCTCCTTTGATATCATCTAAAATTTTTTTATAATCACCTTCTAATTTATTTCCGTTTTTATCATATATTTCTTCCTTTGGCTTTTCTCCCAAAATTTTATTATATTTTCCTTCCAATTTTTTCTTGTTCTTATCAAATAATTCTATAGAAGGAGATTTAGGACTTGTTTTAATTACATTATTATCAATATTTTTTCCGTTTTTATCGAATAAAGTTGGTTTTCCCATTTTTCTCGAAGCTCCATTATTTTTTAGTTTTCCTTGTTTATCAAAAGGACCAAATCTATTTTTTAATTTTCCTGGTGTTAATCTGTTTCCTAAATTATAATCTTTTGGAGCTTTATTATCGAAAGGACTTTTGAGTTTTCCTGGGATTATTTGATTCTTTTCTTTTTTATCTTTGCCGTAATTTTCGAAGAAATCAATTAATTTCTTAGGTAATTTTTTAATTTCTTTTTCTGGGTCTACTTTACGATAAATACCTTCTAATTTCTTTCCTTTTTTATCGGTGATATTTTTATTAGGTAAACTGGATATTAAATTAACATATTTATTTCCTAATTTTTTTCCGTTTTTATCATAGGCATCAATTCCAGGAATATCTGATTCTATCTTTTTATAAGGTTCATTTATTTTATCTCCGTCTTTATCATAAATATCTTTTTTATCTAAATCTGATAAAACCTTCTTATATTTACCATCAAGTCTTTTCCCATCTTTATCAAATAATTCTTCAGCTGGAGTATCTAATGAAGAATCTCTATATAAACCTGAATATTTAATACCATTTCTATCATACACTTCTATTCCTGGTAAATTAGATTCAGGATCTACTTTATAATATTTACCTGATAAAAAGTTTCCGAATTTATCATATATGTCTTCATTTGGAACTTCTTTATCTAACTGTTTATAAGTTCCTTGTAATTTATTTCCGTCTTTATCATATAATTCTTTTCCTGGTGTGTTTGGCTCATTTTGTTTGTATAAACCATCTAATTTATTTCCATTTTTATCATAACCTTCTGTTATTGGGTTTTCGTCTTCGACTTTACGGAAAATACCATTTACTTTATTACCGTTTTTATCGTATAATTCTTGTGAAGGAAGATTAGTTTCTACATTTATATATTTACCATCTAATTTATTTCCATTTTTATCATATAAATCTTCTGTTGGAGTATCTGATATTACTTTTCTATAATTATCATCTAATTTATTTCCATCTTTATCATATATGGGTTCTTTAGCTTTTTCTCCAATTACTGGCTTATAATTTCCATCTAATAATTTATCATCGACTTTTATTTCTTCTTGAGGTATAAATTCTTGCTTTTGATAAGGTCCATCTAATTTATTTCCAGCTTTATCAAATAATTGAATACCAGGAGTATTATCATCTATTTTTTTATAGATTTCATCTAATTTATTTCCGTCTTTATCATAGGCATCATCTACTAAAGTATCTTCTTCACTTTTTGCATAAATATTATCAGTCATTTTATTTCCTTCTTCATCCGATATAACTTCAGGAGGAATACTTGATATTATTTTAGCATATTTTTCGTTTAATTTATTCTTGTCTTTATCATAAGCTTCTATTCCTGGAATTGCAGCTTCTAATTTGCGGTAATTACCATCTAATTTATTTCCATATATATCAAACATATCATCAGGGACTTTATCTCCAATTACTTTTTTATAAAGACCATCTAATTTATTTCCGTCTTTATCATATAATTCAACAGGATTTAGTTCATTTTCTAATTTTTTATATTTACCATTTAATTTTTGGCCTTTAATATCATATAATTCTTCTCCTGGTTCATTGGATGATTCTTCAATTTCTTTATAAGTACCATCTAATTTATTTCCATATTTATCATATATATCATCTTCAATATCTGATTCTTCTTTTTTATATGTACTATCTAATTTATTCATATTTTTATCATATATTTCTCCACCATCATCATCTTTTTTAAATACTCCTTCTATTTTATTCCCGTTTTCATCATATGCTTCATAATAAGGATTATCACTATTATTTAATTTTCTGAATATGCCTTCAAGTTTATTTTTATCTTTATCAAATAATTCAGTATAAGGAATTGTTGATTTAATATTAATATATTTACCATCTAATTTATCTCCGTTTTTATCAAAGGCATCTGTACTTGGAATTATATCTGAGATTTTTTTATAAGTATCATCTAATTTATTACCTTTATTATCAAATATTTCTTTTGTTGGTTCTTTGTTTGATATTATTGGCTTATAATTACCATCTAATTTATTATTTTTATCATCATATAGTTCATCCCCGGTTAATTTCGGAATTTCTTTCTTATATGTACCATCTAATTTATTTCCTTTTTCATCAAATATTTCTTCATTAGGTAAATCAGGATAGGTATCATCATTGATTTTTCTATATTTACCATCTAATTTTTTTCCTTTTTTATCATAACCATCAATACTTCCTTTGTTATCTTTACCATCTTTGACTTTTTTATATAAGCCGAATAATTTATTTCCTTTTTTATTGTATAATTCTACAGGATTTGGCTCGTCTGAATTTTTAGTATATATACCATTTAATTTATTTCCCTCTTTATCAAAAACTTCTTCAGGAGGTATACTTGATATAATATTTGCATAATTATCATTTAATTTATTTCCGTTTTTATCATATACTTCTTCCAAAGGAATATCTGATAAAATTTTTCTATAAGTTCCATCTAATTTATTTCCGTCTTTATCATATGCATCTTCTTTTGGTATTTCTCCAGTAATTCTTTTATATGTACCATCTAATTTATTTTTATTTTTATCATATAGTTCTTCTCCTTTAGTTTGGTCTTTTAAATCCTCATATGTTCCTTCTAATTTTTTTCCGTCTTTATCATATAAATTTTTTCCTTGAATTAATGCCTTTGGATTTACTTTTTTAAATATACCAGGTAATTTTTTACCTTTTTTATCGAAAGCTTCGCCTTCGGGAATATCAGGAATAACTTTGGTATATTTACCTTCTAATTTATTTTTATTTTTATCATAGATTTCTTCACCTTTAACTTCAGGTTCAACTGGTCTATATATACCATCTAATTTTTTTCCTGATTTATCATATCCTTCTATATAAGGTGTTTCATCCTCGTTTAATTTTTGGAATATACCATCTAATTTTTTTCCTGATTTATCATATACATCTTCATTTGGAATATCTGAAATAATATTAGCATATTTACCTTCTAATTTTTCTCCTTTTTTATTATATAAAGTAATACAAGGATTTTTCGCTAATATTTTTTTATAAGTACCATCTAATTCATTTCCGTCTTTATCATATAATTCTTCATGAGGTGTATTTGCTAATATTTTTTTATATGTACCATCTAATTTTTTTCCTTTTTTATCAAATAATTCTTTTTTATTGTTATCATCTTCTTCTTTTTTATAAATACCATCTAATTTATTTCCATCTTTATCAAAAACTTCTTCAGTAGGTAAAGTTGATACAACATTAGCATATTTACTATCTAAAGGTTCTCCTTCTTTATTAAAAGTTTCTAATCCATTTAATGGTGTTAAAAGCTTAACATAATTACCTTTTAATTTATTTCCATTTTTATCATATAATTCATCTTTAGGCGATTCTGTTACTATTGGTGTATAATTATTATCATTTAATTTATTTCCTTTATTATCGTATATTTTAGCATTTCCTTTGATTTTTTTGAATTTACCATCTAATTTATTTCCGTTTTTATCATATAAATCATATTTTTCTCCCTCTTCAGGGGCAGGGACATAAGTCCCTGCCAATTTATTTCCGTTTTTATCATATAATTCAATTCCTTTCCCTGCTTTTTTCTTATTTATTAATGGCTTTTCTTTTCCTTCTGTTTTTCCTCTTTTTTTATTATTAACGAATTTATTTAACTCATTAGGCTTTTGCTTTGGTTTAAGTCTAAATCTATTTTTTAATTTTCCTGGTAAAGGTTTTTGTTCCTCTTCTTTTTTTTGATTCATCCAATCGAAATGTCTATCTTTTAATTTTCCTGGAATTCTTTCTTGTTCAGTTTCATCTTTTCTTCTTGGCATGGGACTAAATCTATCCGCTTTTAATTTAGCTGGAAGTGGTTTATTATTAAATCCTTTATCTTTAATAGCATTTTTAAGACCTGTTTTATATTTTAAATCATCCATAAGCATTTTTGCTATTTTATCTTCAATTGCTTTTACTTTTTGTCCGACTTTATTATCATTATAAAATTGAGCTTTATTTGATAAACTTAATTTCATTAAATCTTTCAAGTCTTCAATTGCATCAGGATTTAATTTAACATTTTCATTAGATAAAATCGAGGCAATTTCACTAAAGATGAATTTATCAGGGAAATTAACTGTAGCTAAATTCGTTAAATTCTTGACTGTTTTATCATCAACGAATTCATTTTTACCATTGTCTAATCCCTTATTAATAATTTTTAAGCATTGAACGAAATAATTATCTGAATCATCAGAAGGAGATTCGCCTTCACTTCCTGTAGTACTTGATGAAGTTGAATCTTTTCTTTTTTTATCAGCGTCTTCTTTATTCATTTCATTTAATATTTCTTCTCTTTTTTTATCTGCGTCTTCTTTATTCATGCCTAAATTAGCAAAAGAATTAATTCCGAGTTTTTCTTCCTCTTTTAATTGTTCAGGAGTTTTCGTACTTATTGTTCCATGTGTGAGATATTTATCACTGGGATTTTCGTTCTCAGTATCTTCTTTCGTTTTTGTATTTGGTGAATTATCCACTTCATTTTTGACTATTTTATTTATTAAATCAACGCCTCCGGCGTTTAAAAATTCGTCCAAGTTTTTATTGTTATTCAATAAAGAATTGAGCATTTTCAATCCATTTGATTTCAACATTTTACTATTATCATCATTTAAATTAGCGACGGCTTTGAGTTCTTCTATCACTTTCGCAAGACCACCTTTTTTTATTATTGCTTCGGCTAATTTTGGATTTCTCAAAGCTAAATAACATAAAAGATTATTTATTTCTTTTGTTATTTCTGGATTGTCTAAATAATTATCTTGGATTTCGAAAAGCTTATCGACGAAATTGTCGTCGATTTTATCGTTTAAATGTTTATTATATAAAGTATCGTCTTTTACATAGTCGGATAAATTTTTACAACTCAATAATAAAGGTTCTTCGAAATTCGATTTTTTTTCGATTATTTTTAAAGTATCATTCGTCACATCATCGTGTCTTTCATCGTCTTTTGATGGTAAATTATCTTTTATTTTTTTCAAAATACCTGCGTCATTTGTGAGTAATTTATCAATGGTATTTGATACTTCTTCATCATTTGAAGCTAAGTCAACTGCTTTATTTAAATCTTTAATAAATTCTTTATCTAAAATTGGTTTTATTGCTTCTTTATTTGATGTGAAGGAATTTATTACTTCTTCATTGTTTAATATTTTATTTTTGATTTCGTCATCTTTGAAATCTTTTTGGACATTTTCATGAAATTCTTTTATTGCGTCTTTTATAAAGGCCTCAGCGAATTTGGCTTGTCCTGGTAATTTCATCAATTCATTCGCGATTAAGTCCGCATTTTTCGTAATCGAATCAGAACTAGCGAATTTTGACCTTATTTCAAATAATTTCATTAAAATATTTTGATTCCCGATGACCTTTGTATTTTCTGGACTTGATAAAGTTATCATTTTTAATAACTCCATTGCATCATTGGCTAAAGCTTTATTCTGTGTTTTGTCCATTATTTGTAATAATAATCTTGGACATCCTGATTTAACCAAAGTGGTGCATATATCTGGTCGTTTATTCGCGAAGGCTATTAAAGTTTTAATAATGGCATGACATAAATCTTCATCGTTTAATGATTTATTTAATAATTTAATTAAAGAATTTACATATAAATCAGAAGGGATTACACCTTTGTCATCAGTTAAATCTGACTCGTTGTCTCTTAAGAAACCAACATTGTTTTTTAATTGATTTAAATGCTCTATTAAATTTGGACTATCACTTGATTTGGTAATTACCTCTGAATTAAGATCGATTATATCTTTTAATAAATTTTTGTATTTTTCTTCTTTGGTCTTTCCATATTTATCTATTGCTTGATCTTCTAATTTTCTTAAAGTGCCTAAAAGTAATTGAAGTCTTTTATTCGACGCGTCACATATTTCTTTATATTTTGGATTATTCTCATTCGATTTTAACCTTTTAAATCCTTCTATGAAATTTATTTCTTTTTTAATTAAATCACGTAATGTCGTGAAATCTTCATTCATTCCTGCGTTGAAAAATTCATCAACATTTAAAGCACAGTTTTGATATATTAAATTGTCTTCTAATTTTAAAGTATCTTCGACTTTGCTCGTTTCTGGATTAAATGAATTTGCGTTCTTTTTGAATTCTTTAAGTTGTCGCAAAAATTCTTCGAGTGGGATTAATCTCTTTAATAAAATACTTCCTTTAGAAATTATTTTTTTTTCGATTTCTTCATTTTTTGGTTCTTTTAATTCATCATCTTCGTTTTTTTCTTCTTCTCCGCTGTCGACTTCTTTTAATACTGTGGATGAAGTATAAAAAGGTTTAGCCATTACTGAATCAATTGAGTTAACATAATTCAATCCTAAATTAGGATTTGCTTTAACATCTCCCTTTTTTGATAACAGTTCATTAACAAAAGGCTGAGTTAAATAATCATCTAATATATTTAGATTAACTAGATTAGGTTGTCTAAATTTGTATTTTTCATCCATGAATTTAGTTATTACTGGTATCATATTTTTTTTTAATTCACTTTCATGTTCTTCTTTTTTATTGGTATTATGAACCACTTCTAAATCGTTTTTTAATGTACGCCAATTATCACTAAAGCCAATAACACCTTTAATATAAGGAAAGCATTTTTTCACATTTTTTGGTAAATTAATAATTTCTTCAGGTTTCGAGTCATTAATTATATCATCAGCGATTTTTAATATATTTGAAGCAGCATAATTTGGCTTTTCATCTTCTCCAAAATATTCTTTTCCTTCAGAAATGACATCTCCGACTATATAATTAAGTAATTCTAACCAATTTGGTTCTTTTTTTTCTTCCTCATTTTTTCTTTCGTTATGTTGCTTGATGATATGACTATAAGAGGTGAAAAAACCTTTGAAAGCATTTTTCATCGGAATTAAATCATTATTTTTATCTCCTTCTTTTTTTAACTTTTCATCATTCGATTTTATCGCGTTCCAATTCTTTTTTATGCAATTGTGAATATTATCTATTAATTCCTTATATTTCTGGCCTTTTTCTGATTTTTCGTCGAGTATTTCCGGCATTTGGTCAAAGGCTCTTTTAAACAAGGTCATAAAATGTTTTTTGACTTGGATGTAGTCTTTAACATATCCTGGCTTTTTATTTGATAAATCTATTTTGCATAGTTTATTAAATAAATCGACTAACATATCGAAATTTTTGGGTTGACATACAATTTTGCATAAATCATCAACTAACATGAGATTAGATACAAGAGCGGAATCGTCCTTTATTTCATCGATGATTTCTTGCTTATCCTCGGTGTCTAATTTTTTAGAATTGTTTTCTAATTTTTCTAGAAGCTTTTCCAAATCAGATTTTGTCATTATTTTCGTCAATATTTTCGCTGATTTATTTATTATTTTCGCACTTTCCGAAAAAGTTTCGACAACATCACATAAAATAACTGGAGCATCAGCTTCTTTTACTTCTTTTTTTCCTTCATCGTTTCGGCATAAGTTATCAACGACGATTAATCCATTAGAAACTGCATTTGCATCTGCTCTTTGACAACTTTTTTTAATAGTGGTAAGAATACTTGGAACAATTCCCTTCTTTATAAGAAACTCTCTTCCATTTTTTTGATTACTTACTTTCTTCATGGTGTCTAAATTAAGTCTTATAACAATAATATCATCTGAATATAAATCGTTTACTAATTTAATAGTTTCAGCAATTCCAGCTTCTAATAATTTATTAATTAATTGAGGCACTTGACATAAGTTATTTATACATTTAATTAAAGGTAGAGAACCTGGTCCTTTGTTTTTAGTCAGTAACATTTCAATAACAGCTTCATGTCCTTTTTTTGCCACGAATTTCTGGGCCAATTCTTGATCAACCGAGTGATACATTGAAGTTAATTTATAAATAATATCTGCAATTTGTTTACAGATTTCTTCGTTGTGGGAATTTTTTAACGCTATTGAATGAAGGACTTCTATACCCCCACATTCGATGATTAACTGAGCGTTGAGACGAACATCAGAACCGGGAGGGGTTATCATTTTATCTAAGGTGTTAAATGAATATGTTAAAAGTTTTGCGAATTTTGGGTTGTTTGTTACACTAGTTAATATGTCGTTTATTGCTTTTTTCTTTTTCTCTTTTATTAAGGCTTGTTCACGCTTGATTTCTTCGTAGGTTTTTACACGCATTTTAGTGTTCATTTTTATATTTAAGCAAAAATGAATAAAAAATATTTAATATTTTTTATTATTATTT
>ERZ842401.3944-NODE-3944-length-17820-cov-4.475598_pt1 | contig 17820 bp, 14 predicted proteins | sample MGYA00521270_ERZ842401 | MGnify/ENA primary metagenome ERZ842401 (study PRJEB31892, sample SAMEA3878208) | bioreactor metagenome | biome: Moose rumen | place: Sweden | collected 2011-10 | study: EMG produced TPA metagenomics assembly of the PRJEB12797 data set...
TGCTCCATGTTTAATATTTATTGATGAAATTGATGCTGTTGGTCGCCAAAGAGGTTCTGGTATTGGTGGAGGACATGATGAAAGAGAACAAACACTTAACCAATTATTAACTGAAATGGATGGATTTGGAGTAAATGAAGGTATAATTATCATTGCCGCTACAAATAGACCTGATGTATTAGATCCAGCACTACTTAGACCAGGAAGATTTGATAGACAAGTACAAGTCGCACTTCCAGATGTTAAAGGAAGAGAAGAAATATTAGAAGTTCATGCTAAAAATAAAATATTTTCTAAAGGAGTTAAATTGGAAAATATTGCTAGTAGAACAGTTGGGTTTAGTGGAGCTGATTTAGAAAATTTACTTAATGAAGCTGCTTTACTTGCTGTAAGAAGAAATAAAAAAGCTATAACTATGGCAGAAATAGATGAAGCTCATGATAGAGTTTTAATGGGACCTGCTAAAGTAAGCAAAAAATACACAGAACATGAAAAACAAGTGGTCGCATTCCATGAAGCAGGTCATGCTGTTCTTGGTATTAAACTAGCGGCTGCTAATGAAGTACAAAAAGTTACAATCATACCTAGAGGTTCAGCCGGAGGTTATAATTTAATGCTTCCAAAACAAGAAACTTTCTTATCGACAAAAACTGAACTTTTAGAAACAGTATGTGGATTACTTGGAGGAAGAATTGCTGAAGAAATAGTATTTGGTGAAATAACAACAGGAGCTCATAATGATTTTGAAAAAGCTACAAAGATAGTTAGATCAATGGTAACTGAATATGGTATGTCATCACTTGGACCTCTACAATTAGAACAACAAGAAGGTAGTATATTTTTAGGAAGAGATTATAACAAAAGTCGTAATTTTTCTAGTCAAGTTGCTTTTGAAATAGATCAAGAAATGAGAAAAATAATTGATGAATGTTATGATAGAGCTAAGAAAATAATAAAAGAAAATAGAGATTTACTAGATTTAATAGCTAATACTTTACTTGAATATGAAACATTAACTAAAGAACAAATTAAATATTTAGTAGAAAATGGTTGTATGCCAGATGAAGATGGTGAAGTAGATAAAAGTGATTTTAAAGAAGCTTCACTATATGATTTAACACTTACAGAATTAAAGGAATTAGCAAAAGAAAAAAATATAAAAGGTTATTCAAAAATGAATAAAGATGAATTAATAAAGGAATTAGATGAATAATTCCTTTTTATAATAAATATAAATCTTGAATATTAAAAAAATATATGATAATATAAAAATGTAAATAAAGTAAAATATATGAATATATTTTAACATAGAAGGAGTGTGTTTTATGAAAAAAGTAAAAAATATGTTTTCAGGTGTAATAGCGGGTTTTATATTTATAATTATTGGAACATTAATATTATGGAATGGAGAAAAAAATAACGTTAACAATATTAAAACTGTTCAAGAAATAGAAGATAAAGTTATTAATGTTACTAGTGATAATATAGATCAAGGCAATGAAGGAAAATTGATTTGTACTAATGGAGATTTAATTGTAAATGATGAACTAGTTTCTGATTCTACATTTAATGTTGGTACAAAAACTGCTAAATTAGAAAGAGTTGTAGAAATGTATCAATGGGAAGAGGAAACAGAAACAGATTCTGATGATAAAACTGTTTATACATATAAAAAAGTGTGGTCTGATGAATTAATTGACTCAAGTGATTTTGAAAAATCAGGCTATAATAATCCTACATATATGCCATATGAATCTGAAGAGTTTTTAGCAAACAGTGTTAATGTAGGTAAATTTAATTTATCTGATAAACAAAAATCAAAATTAAGTGCTGATAGTAAATTACAAATTCCTGAAACTGCAACAATACCAGCAGAATATAAAAATTCAAATAATTATATTACTAATTCAGTTGATGAAACAAATCCACAAATAGGTGATATAAGAATATCTTATCACTATAATAATTGGAATTCTGCTACTATTTTAGCTGTACAAACTGGTGATTCATTTAGTGATTTTATAAGTAAAGTTGGAAAAAATGTTAATAGAGTAGAAAATGGAAAATTAACATCTGCAGAAGTCATAAATGAAATGAAAAGAGAAAATAAATTTATGAAATGGTTCTTAAGAATAGTTGGAATTCTGCTAAATATATTTGGATTTACTGCTATTGTTTCATTAGTTACTAATATTTTAAGTAAGATTCCATTCTTTGGAAATATTGTTTCATCTGCTATTAATTTTATCTTAAGTATTATTGGTTTTATATATAGTTTAGTTATTATCATAATTGCATGGTTTAGATATCGTCCATTATTATGTTTAGTATTACTTCTTATTATTGCGGCTCTTATAGGATTGATTTTCTATATAAAAAAGAAGAATAATAATGAAGAAAGTATACAACAACCAAATCCACAACCAGTAAATAATCCAGTAATGAATGAATTACCACAACAAAATAATAATGTAAATATTCAAACTCAAAATCAAGTTAATCCACAAAATAATCTTATCAATAATGAAATACAAAACTTACAAACAAATCAACAAGATAATACTCAATCAAATAATAATATACAATAAGCAAGGTTTACCTTGCTTTAATTGTCAAAAAAAGTATAATGAAAATAATGATTTTTTATTGAAGATGTAGTATAATCTATATATAAGCGATTCAAAAAATTCAGGGGATGATAAAATGAGAAAAATAGTTATTACAACAGATAGTGGCATAGATCCAATAAATGAAGAAAATATGATTAGTGCACAAATAATCAAAAATAATAAAGAAACATTTAGAGATATAGTAGAAATATCACCAGAAGAAATACTAATTGGATTAAAAGAAGGAAATAATTTTAAAACTTCTTCTCCTATTATTTCTGATTATGAAGAAAAATTTAAAAAATTGCTAAAAGAAGGAAATGATGTTATTCATTTAAGTATGAGTAGTGGAATAAGTGAAGGAAGTGTTAATTCATCTTATGTAGCGGCTTGTAGATTAAATGGATGGTATGATGGTAGAATAGAGATTATAGATACATTAAATGGTGCTACTGGTGGAACTTTAATTAATGAAATTGCTAAAGATTATGTAAATAAAAAATTACATGCAGAAGAAATTGTATCTAATTTAAATGAAATTAAAACAAGAATTAAAACTAGTTTTTATGTGCCAAATCCAGCTGGTTTTATAAGAAGTGGAAGGAACAAATCAGAATTATGTACTAAAGATAAAGCTTTATTATTAAGTTCTAAAATTGCTAATAGAGCTGGTATTAAATTTAGAGTTGATTTTAATGATGAAGGAAATCTTTATACTAAATCTTTAATGAGATGTAAAAATAGTTCTGGTATGTTAAAATTAGTAAAAGAAATAATAAATGATGAAACAATTGAATTATATGATCCAAATTATGTAGTAATAGGTAATATATTAGAAAAAGATGTTTCTATGAAGGAAGTAGAAAAATATTTAAATAATTTTAATTATTTTAAAAATATAATTAATAAAAACATAAATGGAGTAGTTGCGGCTTATGGTAGTGAAGATTTATGTGGAATAAGTTTAGTAAAAAAGAAATAGTCTTACTTATGTGAGACTTTTATTATTTTTTTGTAAACTCTTTTAAATAAATTAAAAATATGATAAAATGATAGTTGAGTATATAAGAAAATGGTGATAGTATGGGAAAGATTATTGCTTTAGTTAATCAAAAAGGTGGAGTTGGTAAGACGACTTCGAGTATAAATTTAGCTGCATCACTAGGAATATTAAAGAAAAAAGTATTGTTAGTAGATTTAGATCCACAAGGAAATTCTACTACAGGGGTAGGAATAAGTAAAACTGATTATGATAAAAGCATATATGAATTATTAAAGGATGAAGCTAGTTTAAAAGAAGTAATAATAAAAACAAAATTTAAAAATTTATATTTAATTCCAGCTACTATTAATTTAGCGGGTGTAGATTTTGAATTAATGGAAATGAGTAAAATGAATCCTGAATTTTCAAAAGGAGGACAACTTAAAAAATATTTAGATCAAGCGAAGGAAGTATTTGATTTTATAATTATTGACTGTCCACCATCACTAGGAATTTTAACAACAAATGCATTAACCGCAACAGATTCAGTTATTATACCTGTTCAATGTGAATTCTTCGCACTTGAAGGAATAATGCAATTACTAAATACAATTCGTTTAGCTCAAAAAAATTTAAATCCAACATTAAGTATAGAAGGTGTTCTACTTACAATGTTAGATGCTAGAACTAATTTAGGATTAGAAGTAGTAGAAGATATTAAAAGTTATTTTACAGATAAAGTATATGATACAATAATTCCAAGACTTGTTAAATTATCGGAATCTCCAAGTCATGGAAAACCAATACTTGCATATGATCCAACTAGTCGTGGTACAGAAGCTTATATAAATTTAGCTAAGGAAGTGATTGAAAGAAATGGAAACTAAAAAAAGGGCGTTAGGAAAAGGATTAGAACAATTATTTAATGGAGAAAACTTAGATTTAGAACAAATGGAAAGAACTATCTATGAAGAATCTACAAATGAAGAGATAGTTGAAATAAATTTAGAAGATCTAAGACCAAATCCATATCAACCAAGAAAAGTATTTGCTGATGAAGCTTTACAAGAATTAGCTTCTTCAATAAAAGAACATGGTGTATTTCAACCAATAATAGTAAAGAAAAGTATAAAAGGTTATGAAATAATTGCTGGTGAACGTAGATATAGAGCTTCTAAAATGGCCGGTTTAACTAAAATACCAGCTATTATTAGAGAATTTAGTGATTCACAAATGATGGAGATTGCTTTACTTGAAAATTTACAAAGAGAAAATTTAAATGTTATAGAAGAAGCAATTGCCTACAAATCTATGATTGAAAAATTATCATTAACTCAAGATGAATTATCTAAAAGAGTAGGAAAAAGTAGAAGTCATATTACTAATATTTTAGGATTACTTAGACTACCAAAAGAAGTTCAAAAACAAGTTATTCAAGGTAATCTTACAATGGGACATGCTAGAATGTTAAGTAAATTAGAAGATAATGATAAAATAATTGAATTAGCTAATAAGATTGTAAGTGAATCATTAACAGTTAGAGATATTGAAAATATTGGTAATGAAGAAAAAAAGAAAAAACCAATTATAAAAAAAGAAGTAAATAATGAATATAAATATGTAGAAGATATGCTTAGAGATAAATTAGATACTAAAGTTAAAATAAAAGATTTAAAAATTGAAATATCTTTTACAAATAATGCTGATTTAAATAGAATACTTGAAGTTTTAAATATAAAGGAGCTATAAAATGAAAGAAATGCTTGATATAGTTTTAATAAAAGAAGTAGTTTATCCAATTATAATAATATTAATTGGTGTACTAGTTTATTTAATATTAAGTAAAACAGTAAAAAGAATATTTAATTTAAGAATAGGTAAGATTGATAAAAGAAGAGCTAAAACATTATGTAGTGTTATAAATAATTTAATAAAATATTTAATACTAATTTTTTGTGTTTTAGCTATATTAGAAGTATATAATATTTCAACTAAAGGAATTATTACATCATTAGGAGTAGTTGGATTAATAGCTGGTTTAGCTTTTCAAGATACTTTAAAAGATCTACTAGCAGGATTTTCTTTAATATTTGAAAATGCATACGCTGTTGGAGATACTATAACAGTAGGAGATTTTAAAGGAAAAGTTGTAGGATTAGGACTTAAAACAACTAAGATTAAATCATTACAAGGAGATATTAAAATAATATCAAATAGTAATATAACATCAGTTATCAATCATAGTTTAAATGATGCATATGAATTTATTGATATACCTGTTTCTTATGAAGAAAAAATAGAAAAAGTAGAAGAAATACTTAATAAAGTATTAAAAGAAGAAATAATTAATAATAAAGAATTATTAGATGCTAGTCTTTTAGGAATTCAAGATTTAGACTCATCATCAATTAATTTTAGAATAATGATACAAACTAAACCTATGATGCAATATGATATAAGAAGAGAAATATTAAAAAAAGTAAAAATGGAATTAGATAATAATAATATTACAATTCCATATAATCAAGTGGTGGTACATAATGCAAGAATATAAATTAGGAAGTACAGTTATAATGAAAAAACAACACCCATGTGGAACAAATGAATGGGAAATTATTAGAGTAGGTGCTGATATTAAAATCAAATGTAAAAATTGTGGAAGAAGTATTATGATGCCTAGAATAGAATTTAATAAAAAATTAAAGAAAGTAACTGAAATATAGGAGGAATTATGAAAAAAAATAAAAATGTAAAAGGTCCGGTTTCAACTATATTATTTTTAATAGCTATAATTTCTGTCTCAAGTTTAATTTTATCATTAATAGGTTTTCAAGGGAGCAAAACCTATATAGCAAATGGTACTTTAGAAACATCAGTTGTATCTGTTAAAAACATAATAAGTTTAGAGGGAATTAAATATATTATTGGAAATGTTGTAACTAATTTTATTAATTTTAAACCTGTAGCAGTTATGATTATTTCTTTAATAGGTATTGGTATACTAGAAAAAAGTGGTTTATTAAATGCAATGTTTTTTAAATTAAAAAATATTAGATTTGAAATAGTAATATTTTTTACACTATTTTTAGGAATTATATCATCTTTTATAGGTGAATATAGTTATATGTTTTTAATGCCATTTATAGCGCTTATGTATCAATATTTAAATCGTAATCCAATACTTGGAATACTTACTGTATTTATTGGTATTACAATAGGGTATGGTACAGGATTAATATTTAATTATGATGATTATCAATTAGGGTTACTTACACAACAAGCAGCTAATTTAAATGTAGATCAAAATTATACATATAATTTATTTTCAAATATTTATATAATGGTATTTTTAACTTTTTTATTATCATTTATATCAACTATAGTTATAAAAAGATTTTTATTTATAAAATTTCCTAAAAAACAAGTATATGAGCCAGAAGAAATAACTAATTCTAAAAAGGGATTTATTATATCTTCTATTGTAACACTTATTTGTATATTATTAGTAGTTTATATGATTCTTGATATTAAATTACCAGGAGCCGGTATATTACTTGATAATAATGCTAATAAATATATAGAAAAATTATTTGGATCAAATTCTCCATTTAAAGAAGGAATAGTTTTAATAATAACATTTATAATGATGATATCTGGGTTTGTTTATGGTAAGATATCAAAAAATATTAAAAATAGTCATGAATATAGTTTAGGACTATCAAAAAACTTTGAAAATTTAGGATTTGTGTTTGTATTAATGTTTTTTACTTCAGTAATGGTTTCAATATTAGATTGGACAAATATTGGAGTAGTTATAAGTGCAAATCTAGTAGATTTTATTAGTTCAATATCTTTATCAGGTATACCATTAATAATAATATTTATGTTTGTAGTAATTATAATGAGTTTATTAATACCTGATACATTAATAAAATGGCAATTATTATCTCCAGTAGTAGTACCATTATTTATGAGAGCTAATATAACACCTGATTTTACACAATTTATATTTAAAATAGCTGATGGAATAGGTAAATCACTAACACCATTCTTTATATATTTTATAATTATGTTAGCATTCTTAGAAAAATATAAAAATGATGAAAAAGAAAAAATTAGTTTATCTGGAACTTTAAATATGATAAGACCAATAGTTTTAATATTAGGTATAATATTAATATTATTTATTATAGTATGGTATATTATAGGAATACCAATTGGAATAGGAACAGGTAGTACAATATAAGAGTTAAAAATAACTCTTTTTTTCATATAATAAATTGGTGATGATATGAATTTAGAAGAAGTTATAAAGTTTGTAGATGGTAAAGTAATATGTGGTGATTTAAATACAAAAATAAATAATATAAAAATAGATAGTAGAAAAATAAAAAAAGGGGATACTTTTATTGGAATAAAAGGAGATAATTATGATGGAAATAAGTACTATATAGATGCTATAAATAATGGTGCTGATGTAGTTATAATTGATAATGAAAAAGTAATATCAAAATTAGATAAAACAATAATATTAGTAAAAGATTCTATAAAAGCATTACAAGATATAGCTAGATACAAAATGTCAAATATAGATATTCCTGTTATAGCAGTTACAGGTAGCGTCGGTAAAACTACTACTAAAGACTTAATTTATAATGTGCTATCCAAAAAATATAAAGTATTAAAAACAGATAAAAATTATAATGGGCAAATAGGAGTACCATTAACAGTATTATCGCTAAAAGATGAAGAAATATTACTTTTAGAAATGGGAATGAATGAAAAAGGTTGTATGAATAAATTATCATATATTGTTAAACCTGATATAGTAGTTTTTACTAATATAGGTACTTCTCATATAGGTAATTTAGGCTCCAGAAAAAACATATTAAAAGCTAAATTAGAAGTATTAAATCATATGAAAGAAAATGGAATTATTATATTAAATAATGATAATGATTTATTAAATAAAGAAAAATATAAACTAAATAAATATAAGATAATTACATATGGAATAAATAGTGATTCAGATTATAAAGCACATAGTATATATTTAGAAGAAAATAAAATTATATATTTTTTAAATAATAAAAGATATGAAATCAATTTATCGGGTCTTTCAAATGTATATAATAGTTTAGTTTCTATAGTTATAGGAGAAATGTTTAATGTAAAAAAAATAAATAAAATACTTAAACATACAAATATAACTAGTAATAGATTACAAATAATAAATAAAAATAACATTAAAATAATAGATGATACATATAATGCTTCATATGAATCAATTATAAATGCAATAGATACATTACAAATAGTTGGAAAAAACAGAAAAATAGTAGTATTAGGAGATGTGCTTGAATTAGGAAAATATTCAAAAAAAATACATAAAATGATAGGTGAATATATAAAAAATATAGATATATTAATAACTGTTGGAAAATATTCAAAATATATTTATAAAAATTCAAAAATAAAAGATAAATATTACTTTAATGATAATAAAGAAGCGATATATAAATTAAAAGAAATAATTAAAGATAATGATACTATTTTAATAAAAGCATCACATTCTATGAATTTTAAATATATAGTTGATAATTTAGTGTAAAGATAAGTGTAAATAATATTTATGTTAAATAAATTAAATGATATAATTTTATTGGGTGGTTATATGAAAGAATTAACTTTAAGCGAAACATATGAAAAATTTAAAAAATATGAATTAACAAATGATCAACTAATTAGAGAAGAAATAATAGTTGGTAATATGTATAGAGTTAATAAATTTGCCCAAAAATTAGCTCAACAATATAATTTTGATATAGAAGATTTAATAGCTCAAGGATATGAAATTTTAGTAGATACAGTAGACCATTATTATAATACAAATATGAAGTCAGTATTTACTACTATACTTAGTGTACGATTACAAAGAAAATTAGAAGATTATATTATGTATAATTTGTATGGAAAAGATACAATTGCTAATAAAAAAGAGTATTATGAAGTAAAAAGAATTGTAGAAGAAGATAATAATGCAAATTTAGAAGATAAACCTGAATTAGTAAATGAAATAGCTGATTATTTATGTAAAATTAATAATAATGATAAAAAAGAATATTATATAGAACAAATAAAAAAACTAGAATCATTTAAAAATAACGCTTCTTTAGATGATTATGATATTTCATATTCTGATGAATTATTAATAAGTAATATATTAAAAGAAGAAAAATCGAAGATAGTACTAGATACTATAGATAAGCTAACTGAAAGAGAAAAGCAAATAATAAAATTAAGATATGGATTTATAAATGATGATATAAAAACAATAAAAGAAATAGCTGATTATTATAATATAGAAGAAGATAAAGTTAGAAGCATTATAAAAAAATCTGTTAAAAAATTAAAAGAATATCTAGATCCAAATGAATTTGATATTTATATTGAAAATGAAAAATCTAAAAATACTTCAAAAATTATTAATATTAAATATTATATAAATAAAAGAAGATAACTTAATTTTAAGTTATTTTTTAATTGAAAATAAAAATATTTTATTATATAATTAAATAAGAATAGGGAGGGTAATCATGAATGAAGAAATAAAAAAAATAGATATGTATTTTAGAGCGGCTAACTATTTATCTGCATGTCAATTATATTTACTTGATAATCCATTACTTAAAAGACCACTTAAAATGAGTGATGTAAAGAAAAAAATAGTAGGACATTGGGGAACTGTACCAGGACAAAATTTTATATATGTACATTTAAATAGAGTAATTAAAAAGAATAGATTAAATATGATATATTTATCAGGACCAGGACATGGAGGAAATTCAATAGTATCAAATGTATATTTAGAAGGTACATATAGTGAAGTATATCCAGATATTACAGAAGACGAAGAAGGTTTAAAAAAATTATTTAAACAATTCTCTTTTCCAGGTGGAGTATCTTCTCATGTTGCTCCAGAAACACCAGGATCAATAAATGAAGGCGGAGAATTAGGATATAGTTTATCTCATGCTCTAGGTGCTGTTTTAGATAACCCTGATTTAATTGCTACTTGCGTTGTCGGAGATGGTGAAGCAGAAACAGGACCTCTTGCTACTTCTTGGCATATAAATAAATTTATAAATCCGGCTACAGATGGTGTAGTACTTCCAATTCTACACTTAAATGGTTTTAAAATATCTAACCCAACAGTACTTTCTAGAATATCAAAAGTAGAATTAGATTGCTTACTTAAAGGATATGGATGGATTCCTTATTTTGTAGAAGGAACTAATCCATTAGAAATGCACGAATTAATGGCATCTACTATGGATAAAGTTATCGAAAAAATAAAAGATATCAAAGAAAAAGCAAAACAACCTAATGCCCCAAGACAACTTTGGCCAATGATTGTTCTTAGAACACCTAAAGGATGGACAGGACCTAAAGAAGTAGAAGGTAAAATCATTGAAGGAAGCTTTAGATCACATCAAGTTCCAGTTGTTGTAAAAGAAGAAACATCTTTAAAACTACTAGAAGATTGGTTAAAGAGTTATCACCCTGAAGAATTATTTGATGAAGAAGGTAAATTAAAAAGTGAAATAAAAAGTATCGTTCCTGATAAAGATCATGTAATGGGATTAAATAAACATGCTAATGGAGGAATGCTACTTAAAGAATTAATTGTACCAGATTTTAAAAACTATGCTCTTGATATAAAAGAACGTGGTAGTGTTGAAAGTCAAGATATGATTAATCTAGGAACATTTATAAGAGATATAATCAAAGAAAATGAAGTAAATAAAAATTTCCGTATCTTTGGACCAGATGAAGCTTTATCAAATAGATTAAATAATATGTTTGAAGCTTCTAATAGACAATGGGAATTACCAATATCTCAAAATGATGAATTTTTATCAAAAAATGGAAGAATAATTGATTCGATGTTATCAGAACACTTATGTGAAGGCGCTTTAGAAGGGTATTTACTTACAGGTAGATATGGTTTTATGCATAGTTATGAAGCCTTTATTAGAATAGTTGATTCAATGGCTAGTCAACACGCTAAATGGTTAAAAGTAACTAGGGGGTTACCTTGGAGAAGACCTATAGCTTCACTAAACTATGTTTTAACTTCTCATATATGGCAACAAGATCATAATGGTTTTACGCATCAAGATCCAGGATTCTTAAATCATTTAGTTACTAAAAAAGCTGATATAACAAGAATATATTTACCTCCAGATACTAACTGTTTACTTTCTTGTTTTGATCACTGTATTAAAACAAAAAATTATATAAATGTTATTGTAGCTTCTAAACATCCAAGACCTCAATGGTTATCAATGGATGAGGCTATAAAACATTGTACAGAAGGTTTAGGTATTTGGAAATGGGCAAGTAATGATGAAGATAGTGAACCAGATATTGTTATGGCATGTGCTGGAGAAACACCTACCTTAGAAACTTTAGCTGCTGTTAAAATATTAAGAGAAAACTTTAAAGAATTAAAAATAAGAGTTGTTAATGTTGTTGATTTAATGCGACTTCAATCATTAGAAGAACATCCACATGGCTTATCTAGTCAAGAATATAATGCTATATTCACTAAAGATAAACCAATAATATTTAACTTCCATGGCTATCCACACTTAATTCATCAATTAACATATAAAAGAGATAATAAAAATCTTCATGTTCATGGTTATCTTGAAGAAGGAACAATTACAACAACATTTGATATGCGTGTTCAAAATGAAATTGATAGATATCATTTAGTTATGGATGCTTTAAAATATTTACCAGAATTAGGTAATAGAAGCTCATCATTATACCAAATGTGTAAAGATAAATTAGTTGAACATAAAGAATATATTAAAGAACATGGACAAGATTTAGAAGAAATAAGAAATTGGAAATGGGATTTAGACGAATAATAGTATTCGTCTTTTTATTGACTTAGAAAAACTAAAAAGATATAATAAAAAAGAAGTACAAATTAGATAAAGGTGATAATATGTTAGAAGTTAAAAATGTAACAAAATATTATGGCAATTTTAAAGCTGTAGATAATTTATCTTTTACTGTTAAAAAAGGTGAAATATTTGGCCTTTTAGGAGTAAATGGAGCTGGTAAAACAACAACTTTTAGAATGATTATGGGACTACTTGATCCAACAGAAGGAGAAATTACTTTAGATGGTCAAAAAATAGACTATAATGTAACTGATCAAATAGGTTTTTTAACTGAAGAGAGAAGTTTACTTACTAAGATGACAGTAAAAGAGCAATGTTTATTCTATGGAATTTTAAAAGGTATGAAAGAAAAAGATATATTATCTAGAATGGATAAATTATTAAAAAAATTTAATGTTTTAGAATATAAAGATAAAAAGATTAAAGAATTATCAAAAGGTAATCAACAAAAAATTCAATTTATAACAGCTATTTTAAATGAACCAAAATTACTAATTTTAGATGAACCATTTAGTGGACTAGATCCTTTTAATATTGAAATGTTTAAAAAAGAAATAGTTGAATTATCTAAAAAAGGAAGCATTATTATATTTTCATCACATCGTATGGAACATGTTGAATTATTCTGTAAAAAACTAGTTATTATTTTAAAAGGTAAAACTGTATTACAAGGATATTTAAAAGACATAAAAGAAGAATATAAAAAGAAAGATATCTTTATAAAAGGTGATGTTGAAAAGACGGAATTAGAAAATATTAAAGGTGTCGTAGAAGTAATAGAAAGTCCAGATGAATTTGAAGTTATAATTGAAGATAAATCGATCGTTGATAAAGTATTTAAAAAAATAAAAGATAAAAATAATATAACGAAATTTGAAGTATTAGAACCATCATTAAATGAAATATTTGTAACAAAAGTAGGTGAAGAATTTGATAAATAAACTTAAATTTTTAACAAGTATTAGTTTAAAAAGAAAAATTCAAACTAAATGGTTTGCGATTGCTAATGTTATTTTAGCTATTATATTAATAGGAATTACAAATATTGATAGTATTATTAAATTATTTGGTGGTGACTTCAATGAAAAAACAAAAATTTATATTATAGACAATACTGAAGTATCTTATGATATTTTTGAACAAACTTTAAATAATACGCAAAATAGTATATATGATACTTCTAAATTTGAAGTAAAAAAATATAAAAAAACAGAAAAGAAATTAAAGAAAAAAATAAAAGATAATGATAAAATAATTGGAATTATATTTAGTGAAAGTGAAGAAAATACAATTGATGTTAAAGTTATATCAGATGGCTATATTGATACATTAGACTATCAAGTATTATCGCAAACTATTAATCAAGTAAAAGTAAGTATTGCTGTAGTTAATTCAAATATTCCACCTGAACAGTTAGAAAAAATCTATTCTCAAGTTGAAATAGAAAGAATTATCTTAGATGAAGAAAAAACATCTAGTGAAGAAAATATTGAGACAATTATGTCAACAGTATTCCCAGTTTTAATCTTACCATTCTTTATGTTAATAATCTTCTTAGTTCAAATGATAGGATCTGAGATAAATGATGAAAAAACAACAAGAAGTATGGAGATAATTATATCTAATGTATCACCACAAACACATTTTTTCTCAAAAGTCTTATCAGGTAATATCTTTGTTATTATGCAAGCTTTATTAATCGTTATATATGGTTTAATTGGATTAGTAATTAGAAAATTTATAGGTATGGGAAGTATTTATAATATGATAAGTGATAATTTAGGAGGAACTATAGATAGTGTTTTAACAAGTGAGTTTATATCAAAAATGATATATATCTTACCTCTAACACTTATCCTTATGTTAGCTACTTTCTTAGCTTATTCATTACTTGCCGGAATTTTAGCTAGTATGACAACTAATGTTGAAGATTTTAACCAATTACAAACGCCAATTATGGTTGTATCTTTAATAGGTTATTATTTATCAATGATGGCAGGCTTCTTTAAAGGATCAATTCTAATTAGAATATTCTCATATATTCCGCTTATTTCAGCTATTTTAGCGCCTTCACTTTTAGTTTTAAATCAAATAGGTATAATTGATATAATAATATCATTATTGCTATTAATTGTCTTTAATTACATTTTAATTAAGTATGGATTAAAAATATATAAAGTAGGAATATTGAATTATTCTTCAAAAGATTTATGGAAAAAGATGTTTAAAGCTTTAAAAGATTAAATGTCTTTTTTTATATATTGACATGCAAACATATATTTGCTATATTTAAATTGTATTAAGTATTATGTTCTAGTATTAATAATTTAAAGGAGGTTTTATAAATGGAAGAAATTATTAATTATAATGAAAGTATATTTGAAAACATAAAACATATTGATGAATATGGAAATGAATATTGGCTAGCAAGAGAACTTCAAAAGGTATTAGAATATAAAGAATGGAGAAAATTTAATGGTGTAATTCAAAAAGCTATGAATGCTTGTGAGACTAGTAAAAATAAGGTTAATGACCATTTTGTCCAATTGGACAAAATGGTAGAAATTGGTTCTAAAACGACAAGGAAAGTAAAAGATTACAAACTATCAAGATATGCTTGCTATTTAATTGCTCAAAATGGTGATTCTCATATTAAAAGTATTGCTTTGGCTCAAACTTATTTTGCTATTCAAACTAGGAAACAAGAACTAAGTGAAAAAGAATATAATAATTTAACAGAAGATGAGAAAAGAATATATAGGAGAAGACAGGCAAGAAATGGTAATTATAATCTAAATAAAACAGCAGTTAAAAGTGGTGTAAAGGACTTAGCTAGATTTCATAATGCTGGATATAAAGGATTATATAATGGAGAGACAGCAGATGATATATTTAAAAGAAAAAAATTGAGATATAGAGAAGATATTTTAGATAATATGGGAAGTGAAGAACTTGCGAATAATATATTTAGAATTGCTCAGACAGAAGCAAAATTAAAAAGAGATAATGTGGATAATGAATATATGGCAAACTCTGTTCATTATGAAGTAGGTAAAGAAGTAAGAGCTAGTATTAAAAGATTAGGAGGAACAATGCCAGAAGACTTACCAACTCCAAAGAAAAGTTTAAAAGAAATAGAAAAAGAAACTTTAAAACAAATAAATGGTGGTTTCAAAATAGTTTATATTTAGTTTTAAAATATGTAAAGTCATTTTTTTGATTATGGTTTTTCTTGCTAAAAAAACATATTTATGATAATATCTTATAGAAGAAAGTTGGTGAAGTATGAAATTACCTAACTTACAAGAAGCAAAAAGAAGAACAAAAGAAGAAGTAAAAGTATTATCTCACGAATATATAATGAACTCTAATTTAAAAGAATTAGGAAAAGGTAAATTATATTTTGTAAAAACCTATGGTTGTCAAATGAATGAACATGATGGTGAAAATATCAAAGCTATTTTAGAAGATATGTCTTATACTGAAACAGATAATATGGAAGATGCTGATTTAATACTACTTAATACATGTGCTATAAGAGAAAATGCTCATAATAAAGTATTTGGTTATTTAGGTAGAATTAAACATTTAAAAGAATCTAAACCTGATATAATAGCAGGCCTTTGTGGTTGTATGGCACAAGAAGAAGTAGTTGTAAATGAAATAATAAAAAAACATAAATACTTAGATATGGTCTTTGGAACTCATAATATTCATGAACTTCCTGAAATATTAGATAAAGTAATAGAGACAAAATCACAATTAGTGCAAGTGTATTCAAAAGAAGGAGAGATAATTGAAAATATCCCCGTAAAAAGAGAATCTAAATACAAAGCTTGGGTTAATATAATGTATGGTTGTGATAAGTTCTGTACATATTGTATTGTACCTTATACAAGAGGAAAACAAAGAAGTAGACATCATGAAGATATTTTAGCTGAAGTAAGATGTTTAAAAGATAGTGGTTATAAAGAAGTAACTTTATTAGGCCAAAATGTTAATGCCTATGGTAAAGATTTAAATGATAATTATAAAATGGAAAATTTACTTGAAGATGTAGCTAAAACAGGTATTGAAAGAGTAAGATTTGTAACTAGTCATCCTTGGGATTTTACTGATGAAATGATTAATATAATTGCTAAATACGATAATATTATGCCTTATATTCATCTACCTTTACAATCAGGATCATCTAGAATATTAAAACTAATGGGTAGAAGATATTCAAAAGAATCATATCTAGAACTTGCTAATAAAATAAAAGATAAAATACCTAATTGTTCATTAACTACGGATATAATAGTTGGCTTTCCAAATGAAACAGAAGAAGATTTTAAAGAAACTTTAGATGTTGTAAATAATTTAAAATATGATTCAGCTTTTACCTTTATCTTTTCACCTAGAGTAGGTACACAAGCAGAAAAAATGGCAGATAATGTTGATTTAAAAACAAAAGAAGAAAAATTAAATATTTTAAATGAATTAATAAATAAATATGCACTTCAAAATAATCAAAAATATTTAGATAAAACAGTTCCTGTATTAATAGAAGATGTATCCGAAAAAAATAATGATTATTTAATGGGCTATACTGATACTATGAAATTAGTAAATGTAAAAGCAAATAAAAAATATATTGGTCAAATAGTAAATGTTAAAATAACAGATGTTAAAACATGGAGTATGGATGGAGAAATAGTTGAATAATTTCTTCTTTTTTGATAAAATTATAGTGGTGATAATATGAATATAGAAGATGTTGTTGTAAATAAAGAAGTTAATGTTGTATTTATGGGTACACCAGATTTTGCTGTACCAGTACTACAAGGATTAATAGATAATTATAAGGTTAAAGCTGTTGTAACGCAACCAGATAAACCAGTAGGAAGAAATGGAGAAGTAAGAATGTCTCCTATTAAAAAACTAGCTTTAGATAATACTATTTTAGTAATTCAACCAAATAACTTAAAAGAAGATTGGCAAGATGTTATGTCACTTCAACCTGATATAATTGTAACATGTGCTTATGGTCAAATAGTTCCAAGAGAACTACTTGTATACCCTAAATATGGTTGTATTAATGTTCATGCATCATTACTTCCTAAATTAAGAGGAGGAGCTCCAATTCATAGAGCTATTATAAATGGATTGACTAAAACAGGTATAACTATTATGTATATGAATGAGGGATTAGATACTGGAGATATGATAACACAAAGAGAAATAGAAATAACAGATACAGATACAGCTT
>ERZ842401.3946-NODE-3946-length-17813-cov-5.614146_pt1 | contig 17813 bp, 12 predicted proteins | sample MGYA00521270_ERZ842401 | MGnify/ENA primary metagenome ERZ842401 (study PRJEB31892, sample SAMEA3878208) | bioreactor metagenome | biome: Moose rumen | place: Sweden | collected 2011-10 | study: EMG produced TPA metagenomics assembly of the PRJEB12797 data set...
CCCACGACCCCGAGATTACAAATCACGTGCTCTGGCCAACTGAGCTATATCGGCGTTCCCACTTTCAAGGGGACTGCAAATATAAGCATATTTTCTGATTTGCAAAAGTTTTTTGAAAACAGCTGCAAATCTTTTTTGCAGGCTCCGCCACTATTCAGTGACGCAGCCCACCAGATTCACGGGGCCTATCAGGCCGGAAGGAATCAGCTGGGAATCCGGTGTATAGAACTCACGCGGAGTCCAGGTATATTTCTTGCCGCCGTCCTGACGCCTGTCTCCTATGACACGGTTGGTCCAGAGATTGGTCACATCCACTTCAAGTGTGTTCTTGCCACCTTTTATGTAAGGAGTGACGTCCACCTCGAACGGAGCCCTCCATACGACGCCTGCTTTCTTCCCGTTGATGCGCACTTCGGCGATGTTCTTGACCGTACCCAGGCTGAGGATCGCTTTCACGCCCGGCTTCAGGGCGCCCTTCTGCATCTTGAAAACGGTTGAATATGTGGCCTTTCCGGAGAAGTATCGGATATCCTTGTCCATTATCTCGTTGAGGGGGACAAGAGCCTTGAGTGTTGTTTTATCCACGCTGGCGCGTCCTTTCTGGAAGCGGACGTCCCATGGGCCTTCGATTGCCAGTATCCCGGTGCGGATTTCCTTTCCGGCTTTCGCGGCGGATCCATTGGCGGTGAGCACGAAGAAGAGGGCGTCGTCCACTCCGAAATCTGCTTCCACTGAGGCGAAGTCGCCTGTCCTGGCCACAGGGACAGCCTTGCAGGTGACTGCAACGGGATCCATCATGGTGGCATATCCGTGGCCGGAACGCAGCAGCATCCTTACTTTCTGCGCTTTTCCGGAATGGTTGCTCACCCAGTAGATGTCGGTTCCGTCAGAAAGCCTGCGGTGCAGGTAGCTGATGTCGCCGGCTCCGGTATAGAAGTCCCTCTGAAGCCCTGCCCTGGCAAGGGCGCCTTCTGCCGTTGCGGCGGAGACGTTTGTCCTTCCGGAATGCCAGATGTCGCTGACCAGCGCGGTGAACTCGGCCTCGTTGTCATTGAGCGATGCCGCCCTGGAAGGTACCTGTCCGCATATCTGTATGCCGGCGTCGGCAATTTCTTTCAGCCTGCGCAGGACCTTTACGGTCATGATTTCGCAGTTGCGGTCGAGCAGAAGCACGGAATATCCAATTCCGGAAGGGGCGATGAGTTTCCCTCCGGAAATCTTTAGATCGCCGACAAGGCCGGAAGGGTTGATGAAGTCGAATTCATATCCTTCGGGGACTGCGGGACGGGTGCTCCATCTGTTGTAAAGGCCTGTTATGCAGTGGTCTTCGCCATAATACACCAGAACGTCGGCGACGGGTTTGCCCTGCTGCAGCATCCAGCATGTCCTTGAGAGGTAACCAGTCCACAGTCCGGCGTATTCGGCCCATGTCTCATGGCGGTTGAACCACTGTCCGAAGCGGAACAGGCCGGCCCCCGGAACCAGTTGGTCGGAAGGCTGGTGCGCGGATTCGTGTATTACGAAGCGGTTGAGCCCCTGGGCTATGGCAAAGTCGGCCATGCCCTTGAGGTTTTCCGGACAATAGGAATATGCCCGGTCAGTTGTTTTACCCCTTCCGCCGCTGACAGTGAACGATTCGGCCGCCACTATGTTCTGTCCGAAAATATGGGCGACCGAGGCCGCCTCGCGCAAGTCTGCCCACGAATAGACGTTGTATGGGTTCCTGTTCATCCAGAAAGCCGACATGGGGATGGTGGCGTTGCGTTTGACGTCCATTCCGTCCGCTACGAACACCCTGCCGTTCTCGTGGGATTCAGAATAACGTCCCTTGAGGCCGTATTCATTTATGATATTGGAAAGGTTGTCATAGCTTGCCCTGTGCAGGTCGGCTATGGTGGTCCTCCAGTCGAACAGGAATTTCTCGCTCTCAGCGGCGCTGCCGATGATTTCCCCTGCGATGACAGGCAGCCAGGGAAGAAGGTCGTAGCCACGGCGGGCCTTGAATTCCGACGGCATTGCCGGTGTCCATGTGCAGGGACCTTTCTCGTAACTGTCGTTCAGTATGTACTGTATGCCTTTCTGTCCCATGAGTCCGCCTGTAGCGCGTTTGTAAGTGTCGAGGTAGTGCCTGTAGTAGGCCGTCTGCACTTCCGGGTCGAGCTTGTCGATTTCCCATCCGGTCTGGTCGGGTGCCGCCGGGCTGTTCTTGCTGCCTGTCTGGTTGCAGATGAAACGGTATATGCGCCAGCGTCCGGCAGGGGCGTCCCATACAATTTGATTGTCTGACACACAGGATGTTATGTCGATGACGTCTGCTTTTGCAACGGCCGGTACACCATCTTCGGTGGGGAACTTGTGGATGTCATACGAGGCGGTGAATCCGGATTTTTCCTCGCTGTGCTGCACACGGGGCAGGGTGAACAGGTTGAACTCGGAGATATTGCGGCCCTTCCACTTTGAAGGGATGTTCATGAACAGCCTGAAATACCGGGCGGTGGCTGCCGGGAAGTTTACGGTCATGGACGGGACGTTTGAATCCGGGATAATACATACGTCCTTCCATTGTTTGCCGTCATCACTGCACTGCAGGGTGAAGTGGCTTCCGACCGGATCGAGGCCGTATTTGCCGCGCATGGCCTGTGTACCTAGCGTCAGGGCCCTGAAGGTGACTGGCTTGTCGAAGGAATACTGCAGCCAGGCTTTTCCCGCACGGTTGCGGGTGAGTACCCTGGACTTGAGGTAATGCCCGTCCGTAAGCCAGGAGGTCTCGAATTCCCCGTCTGATGAAGACGCCTCAGGCACTCCGCCGAGGGTGCCTGCGTCTTCATCTCCCTGGCGGACTTTCACGGCTATGACAGCTATGTCTCCATACCACGATCTGCCCTTGAGCCGGAATGCGTCCTGATACGTTCCGATGGTGGTCAGGGGCTTGGGCAGTTCCACATTCACTTTCTGTCCTCCTGTGACCGTGACGGTGCTCCACGCGATCTTTTTCATGGAATCCTCTGCCTTTACCCAGGGGCCGCCTGTGTCGCTCCATCCGGCAGAACTTGCTATGGCTACTTCGAGCCCGAGCGAGTCGGCCGTCCTGACGGCATATTTCATGGCGTCCTTCCATTCTGCAGACATATACCCGAGTTTATTCGGAATCATGTCGGGGTAATTTGCGCTTCCGACGTCAAAGTGCTGGAAACCGGCTATGCCGCTGCGCTTCATCCATTCGAGATCCTTGCGGATGCCGTCCTTGGTGACGTTGCCGCTCATCCAGTGCCACCATACGCGGACGCCTGCTTCCTGGGGCGGATTGGCAAAATCCTCTTTCATCCCTGCGGGAAGGCCGTCATTCTGTGCGGCCGCAGGCGTGACACAAGCGGCAAGAAAGGCCACATGTACAAATAAATTCCTGAAATTCATATAATTATGCTTTAAATGACCTAAGTCTGTCCAGTATTCCTTCTTCATCCAGTCCGCAGTCGTGCCGCTGTCCTTTCTGGCTGTCAGCCCCGATAAAGCTGTCCGGTATCCCTATGCCCCTTACGGATACGCCTGTGTCGGCTCCGAAGTGCTCGCAGACGGCTCCGTACAGCCCGCCTTTGAGGCAGCCGTCTTCTATTGTCAGTATCCTGCCTGTCCTGCCTGCAGCTGATAGCATGTCTTCATCCAGCGGCTTTATGTACCTGACGTCATATATCATTGCGGACAGTCCGCTTTCTGCCTCGAATGCATCTGCCGCGGCTAGGGCTTCCCTGAGGAACGGTCCCGCGCAAAGTATGGCGGCGTCCCGTCCCGGGCGGACCAGGGAGGACCTGCCGGCAGGAAGATTGCGGAAAGCGGCCTCCTTCCAGGCATCACCGGTCCCCTGACCGCGTGGATAGCGGATGATGAACGGTCCGGCGGAATAGTTCAACGCGGTGTACATCAGCTGTTTAAGCTCTGTCTCCGAGCTCGGTGCGGTTATTACCGTATCCGGGATGCTGCGGTAAGCGGCAAGGTCGAATGCTCCCTGATGGGTGGCTCCGTCTTCGCCCACAAGCCCGCCGCGGTCGAAGCATAACACTACAGGCAGTTTCTGCAGGGCGACGTCGTGGACTATCTGGTCATAGGCCCTTTGCGAGAATGAAGAATATATGTTGCAGAAAGGCTTCATCCCGCCGGCGGCAAGGCCTGCCGAGAAAGTGACGGCATGCTCTTCTTCGATACCGACGTCGAAGAACCTGTCCGGGAAGGCTTTGGAGAAGATATTCATCCCGCAGCCTGTCGCCATGGCCGGAGTTATGCCCACTACGCGGCTGTCGATAGCCGCAAGGTCGGAAAGGACAGTCCCAAAAACATCCTGATAGCGGTCTGCGGTCCTTTGGGATGATATCCGCTCACCTGTCGAGGGATCGAATCTTCCGGGAGCGTGCCATACGGTAGGATCGGCTTCCGCAGGTGCATAGCCTTTGCCCTTTACCGTCCTTATATGCAATATCCTCGGACCCTTCATGTCCTTCAGTTTGCGAAGGGTGTCCACCATCTGTCCGACGTCGTTGCCGTCAACCGGCCCGAAGTATCTCAGTCCGAAAGCCTCGAAGATCGCGCCTCCGGAGCGGCTGACCACGCTTGATTTAGCGCTACGGGTGAGTTTCTGAAGGCATCTGCGGAAGCGGCTCTCGCCCATCGTGTTCCATACCCTTTCTTTGAAGCGGTTGTACCTCGGGTCGGTCGTGAGTTTGAGCAGATAGTTGTGAAGGGCGCCCGTGTTGTCGTCTATGGAATGGTTGTTGTCGTTCAGGATGATTAGGATGTTGCTGCGGGATATGCCGGCGTTGTTGAGGCCCTCCAGGGCCAGCCCGCCTGTCAGTGCGCCGTCTCCTATGAAAGCTATGACTTTTTCCTGTGCGCCTCTGAACTTGGCGGCTTCGGCAAGGCCGAGCGCGGCGGATATCGAGGTGGAGGAGTGTCCGGCCCCGAATGCATCATATTCGCTTTCGGCGCGGGACGGGAACCCTGCCAGTCCGCCTTTGGTGCGGTTGGTAAGGAAAGCCTCGCGCCTGCCGGTCAGTATCTTGTGTGCGTATGCCTGATGTCCGACGTCGAAAACAACCTTGTCAGAGGGCGTGTTGAACACATAATGGATTGCAGTAATGGCATCTACGGCACCCAGGCTCGCTCCCAGATGTCCGGGGTTGACGGCGCAGCAGCGGACCATGTAGTCCCGTATCTCCGAACAGACTTCGGGCAGGTCGGAAACGGAGATGCCGCGCAGGTCGGAAGGAGATTCTATGCGTTCGAGAAATCTGTACATATTCAACAAAGGTAGGAATAATTTGTATATTTGAATCCGGACAAAAATGTATCAATATGAAAAAGAGTGTAGCATTTTTCTTTTTGCTGCTTATAGCGGCGACGGTTCAGGTTCATGCCAGGAAAATCACCGGCGTAGTCACCGGGGAGGGGCGCCCTCTTGCCGGTGTGATAGTTTCCGACGGCTATGGCTTCACCCTCACTGATGTGAAGGGGAAGTTCAAGATGGATACGGCCCCTGATGCGAGGACGGTATTCGCAGTAGCTCCCGCAGGTTATGCCGGGGACTGGTCAGGCGGAACTCCCAGGTTCTTCGCCCCGCTTGACGGCGGCAGCAAGTTCAAGATTGACCTCAAAGCCTATGGAAAGGGAAACGACTATACCATCCTGGCAATTTCGGATACCCAGACAAAGGACAAAAGCCAGCTCAGCCAGTTTGCAGCCGAACCCCTCGCCGATCTGTGCAAGGTGTCGGCCGAAAAGGCTGCGGAGAATACCACGGTGGCCATGACTCTCGGAGATATAGCCTGGAACAAACTCGACATCTATCCGGCTTACCTTAAGGAGATATCGAAGGTGAGCGTCCCGGTGTATCCTGTCATAGGCAACCATGACTATATCCAGAATCTCGGCGGAATCGCCGCCGCAAAGACATATGAGGAGACCTTCGGCCCCTACAACTATGCTTTCTTCCTGGGCAAGGACTTGGTGCTCAGCATCAACAATATCGTTTTTTACGGTACTGACGCCCTGAAGGCAAAGACCGCGAAGAAAAGATATGTGGAAGGATACAGTCATGAGACCCTTGAATTCGTAAGGGGACTGCTGAAGTATGTAGGCAAGGATACCCATATCTATATCGCACAACACAGCCCGCTGGTCATAGGCGGCAGGCGCCGCATACTCCATCTCGACGCGATGCTGTCCATCCTGGCCGGATACAAGGTGGATTTCTTTACGGGACATACCCATTACATGAGGATACATGACGTCACCCCTTCAGTACGTGACAACAATGTCGCCGCGATAGGCGGTGCCTGGTGGGATACGATGTGGTGCCGGGACGGAACCCCGCGCGGTTACGGTATATTTACATGCAAAAACGGCTCTCTGTCAAGGAGATGGCACAATATAGACTATCCTGATGACTTCCAGGTTGAATTCCTCTATGATACCCGTTGGAATCCCGGCGCCATAGTGGCGAATGTCTGGGATTACGACAATTCATGGACCGTGGAATGGTACCAGGACGGGCAGTATGTATGCCGCCTTACCCGCAGGCGCGACTGTTCCCCGACCTACGTGCGCCAGATTACCGAAGTCTTCGAAAAGCGCGGCAAGAAAATCCCCGCATTCAAGACTCCGGCCAGGCTGGACCACTACTTTGCGGCGGTCCCCTCGGATAATGCGGCCAAGGCCGAAATCGTTGTCAAGGCTCCCGACGGGAGGCAATGGCGGCACGAATTCGACCTTGTGGCACTCAGGAGCGCTGCTCCTTCGAAATAATTAGAAGCTGTTTTGAAATGGTTGCCGCATTTAATTATAACGTATTTCCGAGGAGAGATTTTCACTCGAAGAAGGAGCATAGCCGTAGCTATGTGACTGATGAGAGGGGAAATATGGACCGGAAAGACGCATAAGGAAAAAGGAAAACCATTTCAAAACAGTTTCTTACTTCTCCCTGATGTTGGCTTCCTGCAGGCCGTAATGCTTGACGCGGTCCAGGACCTTCACGGAGAGAGCTATGACCAGAGCAACCACCCCCAGTCCTGCGAAAAACAGCATCACGGGGGTGTAGTTGTATGTATTGGTCCCTTCAATGGCGTTGGCCTGTTTGATTGCGGACACGAACTTGGGCACGAAAATGAAGCCTATGTTCTGGATGTAGAAGGTCAGGGCCATCGTCGTGCCGAGCAGTTTTGCGGGCATTATCTTGGCTATCGAAGGCCACATGGCCGACGGCAGCATCGCGAATCCGACCCCCAGCATCACCATCAGCAGTATGGCTATGGCTCCGCTCTGGATGGCCGGAATGGAGAAGATGAGATGGACGGCAGTGATTATGACGGCTCCGATTATCATGAGGTCGGCGCCATGTCCCTTGCGGTCATAAACGCTTCCGAACAGGGGAGTGAGCACTATGCAGCCCATGGGCAGGATCATCGGGAACAGCCCGGCCAGGGTTTCGGATATGTGGAACTTGTCCACCATGAGCCCGGTCGAATACTTCAGGAACGGATTGACTGCGGCATAGAACAGCAGGCAGAGGATGGCGATGAGCCAGAATGCCGGGTTCTTGATGACGAGGATCACATCCTTGAAGTGGAATTCATCCTCGGACGAGGACGATTCTTCCCGGGTTCCCGCTGCGGCAAGCTGCCTGTCAAGTTTGCGGTCGTTGATGCAATAAACGAAGAAGAGAAGGAGTCCGGCAACCAGCAGTATGAGGCCTATGAGGATGGCGGGCAGTACATTGCCCCCTGCGACCTTGACTATCAGCGGGGTGGTACCGTATGCCAGTCCTGTCCCGAGCCTTGCCAGGGATAGCTGGAGGCCCATTGCGAGGGCTACCTCATAACCGAGGAACCACTTGGCTATGGCCTTGGTGACCGTGATTCCGGCCACTTCCGCACCCACTCCGAACACTGCTATTCCCACCACGGCCCACATCACGGGTTTGCGCAGGGTGCTGCCGAGAAAGTTGACGGTGGGGATGCCTGCGCCGGAAGCCACGAGTCCGTGGAGGTCTGCGAACGCCCAGGCTACGCCTCCTATGCCGAGGACCATCAGGACGCATGAGGCGATGCCGGTGAACCTTATGCCCATTTTGTCAAGGACAAGGCCTCCGAAGATGAGCATCAGGAGGTAAACGTTGAATATTGAATATGCCCCGGCCATGGCGCTGTATTCGTCCTGGTTTATTCCGTAAGCGGCTCCGGTGATGGTCTTTTCCACGGCGAATATGTTGTCGGACGCCACATAGGCCGCGAACATTACGAGGGATACTATCAGCAACACCATCCACCTGGTGGCCTTGCTGTCCCTGAGAAGATTTGCTGTTGACATATGGAAACAGTTGATTTACAATTCAATGGTAGCCTCGCGGTCCGGGCCTACCGATATTATGCTCACCTTCACGCCGACGTATTCCTCGATGAAGCGGACGTATGCCTTGAACTCTTCCGGGAGCCTGTCGTACGAGCGTATCCCGGTGATGTCCGTCTTCCATCCCTTGAACTCGGTATATACTGGTTCAATCCCGCCGCTGATATCGAAGGGGAAGCGGTCGGTCACGGTACCGCCGATTTTGTATGAGGTGCAGGCCTTTATGGTGTCAAACCCGTCGAGGCAGTCGGACTTCATCATTATGAGGTCGGTCACGCCGTCGAGCATCACGGTGTATTTGAGGGCGACCAGGTCCAGCCATCCGCATCTGCGGGGACGGCCTGTCACGGCGCCGAACTCATGTCCGATGCTGCGTAGCTGTTCCCCCGTATCGTCAAAAAGCTCCGTGGGGAACGGCCCGCTGCCCACCCGTGTGCAATAAGCCTTGAAAATGCCGTAAACCTTCCCTATAGCAGACGGAGCCACGCCGAGTCCGGTGCATACGCCTCCCGCCGTGGTGTTGGAAGATGTGACGAAAGGATACGAGCCGTAATCTATGTCGAGAAGGGAGCCCTGAGCACCCTCTGCTATCAGGGAATGCTCCTTTATCCAGTCGTTTACGAGGTACTCGCAGTCTTCGAGGCGGAATGTCTTCAGATACTCGACGGCACTGAAGAATCCATCCTCGTCAATGTCCCCTGCGGGATGGCCGAGGCTTTCGAGAACCCTGAGGTGCTTTGCCTTGTGGGCCTCATACTTTTCCCTGAAGTCCGGAGAGAGTATGTCCCCGACCCTGAGCCCGTTACGGGAAGTCTTGTCGGTATAGGTGGGGCCTATGCCCTTGAGGGTAGAGCCTATCTTGCCCTTTCCTGCGGCCGCTTCATAGGCGGCGTCGAGCATCTTGTGGGTCGGCAGTATAAGATGGGCTTTCTTGGATATGACTATCCTTTCCCTGGCGGTGATCCCTACGGGTACGAGGGCCTCGCACTCGGAGCGGAACGATACCGGGTCGAGGACCACGCCATTGCCTATTATGTTGAGGGCACCCTGCCTGAAAACTCCGGAGGGAATGCTTCTGACCACGAAACTTTTGCCGTCAAACTGAAGCGAATGACCGGCATTGGGGCCGCCCTGGAAGCGGGCTACTGCGGGATACCGTCCCGCAAGGACATCCACTATCTTTCCTTTGCCCTCGTCGCCCCATTGTAAACCGAGGACTACATCCACGCTTTTCATCAGAAAGGAAGATCGTCGCTGTTGTTTTCGGATGAGAAATCAACCGGCTCCTGCTGGGCCGGCTGCTGGGGATAATTCTGCTGCGGGGCCTGCTGGTAACCTCCCTGCTGGTAACCGGGCTGCTGATAGCCTCCCTGCTGACGCTGTCCGCCGCCCTGCCAGCCGCCTTCCGCGTTGCCCTGGCCGTCCGTACGCCTTCCGAGAATCTGGATATTGTCAGCCTGGATTTCGGTGGAATAGCGCTTGCTACCGGTCTGGTCGGTCCAGGAACGGGTGCGAATGCGGCCTTCTATGTACAGCTGTGCACCTTTGGTGATGTACTTCTCCACATAGTCGGCCTGGCTCCTCCAGGCCTGGATGTTGTGCCATTCGGTGTTTTCACGCTGCTCGCCGTTGCGGTCGCGGTACCTTTCGGAGGTGGCCAGAGGGAACGAAGCGACCTTGGTGCCGCCGGTGGGGGAATTGTTGTCGATGTATCTGATTTCAGGATCTTTTCCGACGTTTCCGATGAGTAATACTTTGTTGAGTGACATAAGCTTATGTGTTAATAACCCTTAAAGATAGCAATAACTTTTGGATTTCGGAAGAAATACTTTCAAACTTTTTCGATGGCCGCCTGCATGGCCTCGAAATCGGGAATTTCCCCGGTCATGGCGCCGTATCCGGCCACGGCCTGCCAGAGCAGCCATCTCTTTCCTGAGATGTATCTCCAGCCGTTCTGCCGGCAGATGCCTTCCAGGACGGGGGTACGATAGTTTGCTTCCAGGATTATTTTCCTGTCATGGCAGTCCGGTGCGGACTCGGAAAGCCCGTCTTGAAGCCCTTCGGCGGCAACCGGTACCGTGTATATGACAAGTTCACATTCCAGTATGGCATCCCTGATGTCTTCTGAAGGCACGGCGATGACTCCGTAATCCTGAAGTGATGCGGCGAGCGAGGCGGCCTTGGAAGCGGTCCTGTTCATGACGGCGGCCGCGAAACCCATTTCCGCAGCGGCAAGGGCTGCGGCTTTCCCGGCGCCTCCGGCCCCTATGATGAGAGCCTGAGGCTTCATACCTCCGTAAATATCAGAAAGATTGTCTCTTATGAATTGGTGGACTTTTATGTGACCCTTGTCCGGGAACTGCATGTAGCATTCCCTGACTACCCCGGGGAACAGTTGGTCGGCCACGCTCATTATTATGCCCGGAAAATCGGAGTTTAGGACTTCTATCCCTTCCGGGTGCCTGACTGCAATGTTGGCCGCCCCTGTCCTCAGGCAGGGACCGGAAACCGACCCCATCCCGTCCTTTGCCAGGCACACGGCCTGGGCGAACGCGTCTTCCTTGAACGGCGCAGTGATGTTTATCGCGTCATAGCTGTCCAGGAAAAGCCGCCAGGAGGCCTCGAAAGATGCGCCTTCAATGAGGTCGTAACCGTATTTCCCTCCGTATGCCGCCTTGAAGAGCAGCGGGCTGAGGGACCCTTTGACGGGATTGCCTATGAGACCATACTTTTTCATACTTCAAATATAGGCAATGCCTCCGGAAATCAATATTCTTTCGTATATTTGGGTATGGCAGTTTCTGTAAGTTACAATTGTGACATTTCCGCCATGAACACCTTCGGAATGAAGGTCAGGGCGGCAGCGGTGGCCGAATACGATTCGGTGGCGGACCTCAGGGCGCTCTTTGAAGACGGTGCTTACGGCGCGCTCCCCAGGCCGTTTTTCTGTATAGGCGGCGGCAGCAACCTTCTGTTCGCCGGAGATTTCCCGGGCACGCTGCTGCGCAGCCGCATCGCGTCTTTCGAACTGTCTGAAGGTCCCGGGCCGCAGGAGGTGACGGTACGTGCCGGATCCGGCCTGGACTGGGAGGAGTTCTGCTCCAGATGCGCGGAGGAGGGTATCTGGGGGCCGGAGAACCTGTCCCTCATCCCCGGTTATGCAGGGAGTGCCGCTGTCCAGAATATCGGTGCCTACGGCGTCGAGGCCGGAGATATCATCCGCAAGGTCGAGGCGTACGACACATCCCTTCGGCAGATGTGCATGTTCGACGTTTCCGAATGCGGATACGGATACAGGGATTCTTTCTTTAAGAATGAAGGAAAGGGCAGATATATAATTACTTCCGTCATCTTCGGGCTTACCCGCGGCTATTCCCCGCGGCTTGGATACAAAGGAGTGTCGGAGGCGCTGCCCGCTTCTGACATATCAGCAGGTACGCTCACACCGATGCAGGTGCGTCAGGCCGTTATACGGATACGTCGGGGCAAACTGCCGGATGTAAAAGAAACAGGCAGTGCCGGCAGTTTTTTCCGAAACCCCTGTGTCGGAAGGCCGGTGTATGATGCTGTCTGCGCGTCAGTCGCCGGCCCGGTCCCCCATTACGACCTTCCCGACGGTACGGTGAAGATCCCTGCCGCATGGCTTATCGACACCTGCGGGCTCCGCGGCCTGTCGTCAGGCGGGGCGCAGGTATATGACCGTCAGCCGCTTGTGATAGTCAATGCTTCCGGAAATGCCACTCCGGACGATATCCTTGCCCTTAAGGACAAGGTAATCGAGGCTGTCACCGTACGGTTCGGCATCACCCTTGTCCCTGAAGTTGAAATAGTTCACATCCAATAATATGTCTTCTTTCGTTATACAGGGCGGACGCCCGCTCAGCGGTACAATCTCGCCCAGAGGCGCCAAGAACGAGGCGCTCCAGGTAATATGCGCCACCCTCCTTACAGGAGAGGAAGTGAGAATCTCCAATATCCCGGAAATCCTTGACACCCTGAACCTTATCCAGCTTCTTAAAGATATGGGAGTGCGGGTGGAAAGGCTGGGCAAGGGCGATTACCTGTTCTGCGCTTCCGCTGTTGACCCCGACTGGTTCCGCAGTTCTGCCTTCGTGGGGAAAAGCGCCTCCCTGCGCGGTTCGGTGATGGTTACCGGCCCGCTCCTTTCACGTTTCGGCAGGGCACTGTTCCCGAAGCCGGGCGGCGACAGGATAGGCCGTCGCAGGGTCGATACCCACATTACCGGAATGATAAATCTCGGCGCCACGATGGAGGTCCTTCCGGACAGCAGCGCCTATCTTCTCAAGTCTCCCGGCCGCCTCAGGGGGACATACATGCTTCTTGACGAGGCTTCTGTAACCGGTACGGCGAACATAATCATGGCGTCCGTGCTTGCAGAAGGCCGCACGGTCATATACAATGCCGCCTGCGAGCCCTACGTGCAGCAGCTCTGCCGCATGCTTGTGGCGATGGGGGCAAAGATCGAAGGCATCGGCTCGAACCTGCTTACGATCGACGGCGTGGAGTCCCTCGGAGGCACCACTCACCGGATCCTTCCGGACATGATAGAGGTCGGGAGCTTCATCGGGATGGCCGCCATAACCCGCAGCGAGCTTACCATAAGCGGCACTTCCTACAGCAACCTCGGGATTATCCCCGAGCAGTTCAGGAGGCTCGGGATAAGCCTCCAGCAGCGTGGAGACGATATTTTCGTACCCAGGCAGGACAGTTACGTGATAGAGTCCTTCCTCGACGGTTCCATACTTACGATAGCGGACGCCCCGTGGCCGGGCCTTACCCCGGACCTGCTGAGCGTAATGCTGGTTGTGGCCACACAGTGCAGGGGCAGCGTGCTCGTGCACCAGAAGATGTTCGAAAGCCGCCTGTTCTTCGTGGACCGGCTTATCGAGATGGGTGCCCAGATTATTCTTTGCGACCCTCACCGCGCCGTTGTCATAGGCCACGACCACAAGCAGGAACTCCATGGCGCCAAGGTCCTGTCTCCCGATATCAGGGCTGGTATAGCCCTCCTTCTTGCAGCCCTCTCGGCAAGCGGTCAGACTACCATCAGCAATATAGAGCAGATCGACCGTGGGTACGAGGCCATAGACGAGAGGTTGAACGCCCTGGGTGCTGATATCAAGAGAATCTGATATGGAATTCGACACTAAGGTTTCCCTGCGCCCCCTTCTGTCTTTCGAGGCGGATGCGACAGAGGATCCGGGGGCCTTTCACAAACGCCTCTGGGAGGCAATCTCAAAAGGGTCGAAAGCGGTAGGGGAGGGCTCTGCCACCGAATTATGGGCCGATTATTCTACTTTCCTTTACTCGAGGTATGTAGTGTACCGCATAGAAGACGAAGGTGGCTCGCGCAGGGTTACTGCCCTCGGCGCGAGGAAGCTCAACCTTATGGGGGATGTGCTTCTCGGTATGCTTTTCCTGCTGATATTCAGATGTTTAAGCAAGTGTATTGCACCTTCTGTCTCCGCAGTATATCCGGTTGGAATGATTTTGGCAGTAGCAGCGGCCGCTATGCTGCTGATATTATCCCGGAAACCTTTCGGGATGAATGAAGCCGAAGCCGTAAAAAATTATATGACAAAGCGATGAAAAAGATTTTACTTTCCTTTATGGCAGCCTTTGCGCTGTCTTGTGCTGCAGGTTTTGCGCAGGGCCCCGTGAAGTACAATTACATTAAGAACGGATATACATACACCGGTACCGAGCTCAGGCGTTTCTCGAACGGTAAGGACCTGCCCATCGACATGCGGCTGACCCGTGTGGACCTGGGTTCCAAGGGAGATGTTTATGTGCTGCGTGCATTTTTCGAGGATTCCGCACCGTCGAAGATTCCGGTCGGTTGTACGTGGGTTTTCCATACCCGCGGCAAAGGGCTGGTGTCTCTGAAGAACTCATACAATTCGCCGAATCTCGTGGCTCCCAACGGTCTGGGTGCCGGCTCTTCCAAGACATGGTGGAATTGCGGGGAATACTATCTGGAAGAAAATGATGTCCTGAGGATAATGGAAGGCATCATGAGGATGGATGTCATGAAACGGTTCTCGGAAAGCGGCCGGGTGACATACCGGTTCAATACCGATGACGACAGTTTCGCCAAACTGCTTGGTGAAATGTACCATGCCGTCAAGGATGCTCCCAAGCCCAGGGTTACCATCGGCAGCAACCTGAATTCAATTCAGGACCGTGGCGGAAACAGGCTTGTGGATACCAAGAAACTCGGCATAGGCGGAGACAACGGCATTTCCCTCGCCTACCTGTATTATGCCCCGTCCAACAGCGAAAGCTACGATATGAATATCTTCCTTCCCGGAAGTACCGTGCCGTTCAACAGTGTCATAACAGTCAAGCTTACAGACGGTTCTACCATCAAGCTGAGGCAGGAGAAGGAAATGGTGCCGGGACACGTCCTGTGCTATCCTACTGCTGAACAGCTGCGCAGGATGGCCCGTGGTGTTGAAAGGATAAGCATATCCACGACCGGCCAGGAGGTCCTTCTCACTTTCCCCGACGGGAAATTCGCATCCGCCGTGGACCAGCTTTACAACGAACTGCAGACGGTGGCTATTTTATAAAAGCGACTATTTCGCCTTTGACCACGTTGTCTCCCTGCCGTCCGGCCACATATATCATGCGGCCGTCCGAAGCAGCAGGAATCTCTTCCATCCCGTAATAGGTCTGGACATATCCGACGGGCTTTCCGGCTTCGACAGGGGTTCCGGCCGCGGGTGCGGCCGATGCGTCGTCAACATCGATCTGCCACAGGAGTTTTCCTTTTGCGGGAGCCTGTACGGGAATGGCTCCGGGGTAGTCCTTTACCACGGCGTCAATATCGAACTTAGGCATCTCAACGACCGGCCTTACGACGTTTATGGGTGCCCCGGCCTTCTTCCTGAGGTCTTCCAACTCGGCATTGAACCTTTCCTTGGCTATGCCGCTGCGATAGTCCCGGTACTGCCTTTCGTGCATTGCCAGTTCGAACAGTTCCTCGCTGTCCTGGCCTTCGTCCCATCCTTCATCTTTCATCATCTGGCGGAACTTCGGAAGTTCGTCGGGGTAATTGTCCTGCGGGTTGCCTTCGTAGAATTTCAGGCCCTTCTCCTTGGCAAGCTCCACTATCTCGGGGGCAAGCGGACCGGGCAGACGTCCCATGTCGCCGAGTATCATGCCCCAGGTGTCCTTGTCGATGGTGGTCCAGCGGGGCTTGTCATTCAGCATGTTGAACAGGTTCATCAGGGCCGTGTTCTTCACATATTGGCTGAATGGCGTTACGAGCGGCGGATATCCGAGCCTGGGCCAGACGTATTCCACTTCCTCGAACAACTTGACCATCAGCGTGTCGAGGCTCATCTCGGGCCTTCCGTGTGCCCTCTGCGCGGCATTGATGGCGCCCTGGAAACCCTTGAGGTCGGCCATCATAGAGCCCATCATACCTCCGGGCAGGCCGCAGCCTACGAGCAGTGAGGACATCTTCGAGTTCGAGGGGTTGATCCAGTAGCCGAGGAAGTCGTCAATGAATTTCTGGGTGAGACGGCGTACCTCCATATAGGCATCCATATTGATGTCCTTCACCTGGAAGCCGTCCGCCTTGAGCATTTCGCGTATGGTGATTACGTCCGGATGTACCTTCCCCCAGGAGAGCGGCTCTACCGCCACGTCGAGGTAATCGGCACCTGCGCGGGCCACCTCCAGCATCGAGGCCGTGGAGAATCCGGGGCCGCTGTGACCATGGTATTGGATTATGATGCCGGGGTGTTTTTTCTTGATTCCGCTTACAAGGGCTGCCAGGAACGTGGGCCTGCCTATGCCGGCCATGTCCTTCAGGCAGATTTCCTGCGCGCCGTATTCCACCACCTTGTCCACGATATCGAGATAGTATCCGACGGTATGGACGGGGGAGTGGGTGATGGAAAGAGCCACCTGGGATATCATCCCGCCCTTGCGGGCACCTTCGACTGAGCCTTTCAGGTTACGGTGGTCGTTCAGGCCGCAGAAGGAGCGGGCGATGTCGGTGCCCTGGGCTTTCTTTACCTTGAACATCAGGTTGCGCACGTCAGCGGGTACAGGGTTCATCCTCAGGGCGTTGAGACCGCGCTCGAGCATGTGTGTCTGTATCCCGGCCTTGTGGAACGGGGCCGTCCAGTGCCGTACTGCAATGTTCGGGTTTTCTCCGAAAAGGAGGTTCACCTGCTCGAAGGCGCCTCCGTTGGTTTCAACCCTGTCGAAGCAGCCCATGTCTATGATGGCCGGAGCCACTTCCACAAGCTGGTCCACTCTCGGGACATACTTTCCCGAACTCTGCCACATATCCCTGTAAACGAGAGAGAATTTTATTTCTTTAGCCATACGCGGTCGTAGATTCAAATAATATCTGTCAAATATCGTCAAATCCGCCGAATTTGACAAAAAAGTTTGCGAATTCCGGAAAATGATATAAATTTGCAGTCCTTTCAGATTTGAAAGACATCATTGAGATATGGTGTAATGGTAGCACTACAGATTCTGGCTCTGTCAGTGAGGGTTCGAATCCTTCTATCTCAACAATTTTGCAGCCGGGCGCAGCGAGCGGAATCCTTTCAGGCAACAGGCGGCGTCCCGGTACGAAACGGCGAGGTAGCTCAGCTGGTCAGAGCGTCGGATTCATAATCCGGAGGTCGTGGGATCATGCCCCACTCTCGCTACCACACCGAACTCCATATACACCCGGCGCATATCTGCGGCGGTTTTTCTTTTTATGCCGTTTACATTGAGCTTTTTTGCTACCTTTGTGACATGCACAACCATTTCATCAGCAAATTCCTCCTGCTGGCGGCGCTGCTGCCGCTGCAGGCCTTCTCCGCCAGGGCGGGCAAGGTCGTCACCGACAGCATAAACAGCAAGGTCCTCGGGGCCGAGGTGAAATACAACGTATATCTGCCCGGCGGCTTCGACGCCTCCGCAGGCAAACTCTACCCGGTGGTCTACCTGCTGCACGGCCTCACCGACGACTACGAAGCACCGGAACAGGAGCACATAGCCTACTTCGAACTGGACCCCGACCGCCTCATCATCCGCTCGCTCACAGAACCCAACCCCTACGCCCAGCTGCTGACAGACACCAGCGTACCCATCTCCCGCAACCGTTTCGAGACCAGTGCCCTATCGTTTCTGGCCGGCTGCAACAAGCGCGAGGACGTGGAGTCGAAAATCAGCGTCTTCCGTCGCTTCATCAGCAGCGAGCTGCCACCCCTCTGGGAGCAGTTCTTCCAGACACTACTACAGCACTGCCATCCCCTGCAGGAAGACATTACAGGCTACAAGCACTACACCCTACAGCCCACAAACCGCGAACTCATACAGCTCGTCACCACCGACCCTGTGCTGCGTCAGCTGGTCATCCGTGCCGAGGGATACCGCATCATGGT